>Ga0153941_1000264_pt1 | contig 24018 bp, 13 predicted proteins | sample TSNJ025MetaG_FD_104733 | JGI IMG/M metagenome (GOLD analysis project Ga0153941, IMG submission 104733) | Attine ant fungus gardens microbial communities from New Jersey, USA - TSNJ025 MetaG | ecosystem: Host-associated > Fungi > Mycelium > Unclassified | place: USA: New Jersey, Brendan T. Byrne...
AACAATATCTTTTGCTACTGTCTAAACTTCACTTTTTTGAGCCTTTTGATTATTAAATCATCAACTCACAAATCAGTAAGTGGTCATTTGTAATACTTTGAGTAAATAGTGATAAATGTAGTACAACTATTAGGTTGAGCTAACTCTAGGACTAAGTTGTCTTTTATTCAGAGTAAACAAAAAGAACTCAATAGAGTTCCCCTTAGATTTAGGCTACTACTTATATCTTTTATACATACTCTATGCTATTAACCCTAACCTACTAATGATTTAATAGAATCTACTAGAATGTTCTTATCACAAATAGCCACTTACTAATTTGTGATTGATTGATTTGATAATTATAGAGCTCAAAAAAGCAAAGTTAGACAAATAGCAAAAGATATTGTTAAGTCTGAGGTTAATTCTCAGACATAAAGTCCTGTAAGGGTGACTGGAGTGGAGTAACTCTAGAAGAATCCTCAGCTAAATTACAGTCTAAAAATATAAGTTACACTCACCTCTAGGAAAATCCTTAGAGATTAGGATGAGGCTCCTAGAAGAGTACTCTATACTATATATATATTCTAGCACTGGTATATTCTTGTCCTTACAGTTCTAGTTGTCAGGGTCTGAAGTTTCAGAAGCAAGCTTAGAGTAATTAAATATTACAGGGTTGCTCCAGGAAGTTGGTCTGGTATCAGGGGCAGCATTGGTAGAGTCTCCTTACAAGTTCTTAAATATATAATTGTGGTAGTCTGTGCTCTAGAACAAACTACTACATGATCACTACCTATTGTTCTATATATAGAAGTGCTATTATTCTTGAAATAGAGATAACATAACCATCTTAGGGCAGTCCTTTGTTCTATTCAAGAACAAATAATAATCTATAGATAAAGATCAATGTTATATACAAACATTGAGGACCTTGTATTTCCATAGGATCTTATTGCCTTAGGTTCTATTTATGGCCAAAAGAAGTACATTGAAGAGAGCTTCACAATGGTCATAGAAACAAATGATTACATCAAGCAGTTCCTGAGATATCAGCAATTTAATATCTGGTGACTTGGTGATTGTAAACTGATCTGCTAATAACTCAGTGAATACTGATTGTCTTGAGATGTTTTTGATACTGTTTGAAAGGTCTTCTTAAGGGCTTTTGGTGGCCATTTAGATTGTTGAAATTGGTTAAGTATTCCTGGAGTTCTGGTCCAAATGAAGTTTGTGACACAAAGAACTTACTAAATCTTGTACTTGGTATAAGACCCCCTAGAGTAGATTATGTAGAGAAAAGCTATAGATACTATGATTTACTTAGTGGCTTAAAACTTATTCCCTGACAACTTTATAATATGCAAGTATTTGGCTTATGGCTTGAGAGTTTTCTTTTTTACTCTAGAATTAAAGATCTTATTGATTAATGCTACAAGCATTAGCCTCCAGATACTGGTATAATGTATAACATCTAGGATAGCCCAGCCTAGCAAAGTCTAGAACCTTTTACAACTACAAAGATATTAGCATAGGGTTATAAAAACTTAAGGCTCAACTAAAGTAGTTGTTTAGAAAGAACTCAATAGAGTTTTCTATTGAATTGTACTAGCTATTTATACAAATGTCTGTTGGTCTATGTATCTATCTCCCATGATCATATAACTCTTACTAATACTATATATCTTACTTAATCTTTTTTCACTCTATTTATATCTTTTCCATATTATATTCCTGAATATTTTCTATCAAATTAATAAATGTATGGAAAATAGTTTTCTCTTTAGGAACTATTTTATAATAGAAGGACAATCTTACATTTAGCTTTTTTATTGATTGGTTTAATCTATTCATAAATAAGACTTCAGACAAGATAGTTTTATGTGGCACTATTATAATATTTTGTCTTAATCATTGGTAACACCAACCAGAAAATACTTACTTTGCTAGAATCACTCTTTTTTCCTGTAAACCTAATGTCACAACTATTACAGTATTACTAGACTCAATTGTTGAGCAATTATAGTACTTCTATTATGGACAAATTACTTGCATATATTGACATCAAGCTGAAATCACAAAAAGAGTGGTTCTCTTACCAGCTATAGGTGACTTACTTGCAATCTACAAAGTACTTGGGTTTACTGGAATAACATCTCACTATTTTTGTTTTTTCTACACCTTACACAAATCTGATATTGAAAATTTCAATTCTGGGACCTGAAAACTGCAAAAAGAAACAGAGATTATTGTAGTAGTAGAACAATGGTATCAAGTATTAACAAAAAAAATAAAAGTTTATATTCAAGAAATATAGTGTTTACTAGTCATGATTACACCAACTTCTTTACCATGATCCAGTCTAGCATACTATTCTTGAAATAATATATAATTGGCTTGAGGGTGTTTTTTAATATCATACTTGGCTTAAGTAAAGTATTAGTATTTTATTAGGAACTGATATTGCTAGGCATATAACTAATTATAACATGGTTGTTAACCTGGCTGGAGGTAATAGTGAGAATGAAATACTAGACAAAGAAATTTTGGAACTACAGAAAAAGAGTCAAATCTATAATAATATTCCTTTAAATTCAGTACAGTGCTTAGATATACATGAAACTGTTTTCAATACAAGTACAATACTAGTATCTGATGGAAAGATAGATAATAGTAATTTTTATATAGTTATATCTGATTTAGAGTCAGATAATAAAAAAGACAATATTCTGCTCACAGCATGTATCTTTGATGCTTTTTTATTGTTACAAAAGCACTACTATATTATAAATACAGTTATTCTAATCTGGATTGATCAGCCACTATTAAATCTTGGTAAAAAGTCTCATGGAAAACTCAAAGCTGACTAGTGACTAATACTGTTTACAATCTTCCTTTCTTTTATACTTCTTGGATCATGGAGTAAGAATATATCACAATAAAATACTGTACTCCTGAAGAATTTCCATGATCTTGTGATATATATACATATTATTTTATCACATGAAATATCAAGTACTATAGCAATATCTTTTGGAAAGCACTATTTTCAATACTATAAATCATCTCAACTTTTATTTCCAAGTGTTTTATCTTGTCCAGACCATTATTATGCTATGCATATTTCTGATCTCCTCCAGTTTTTGGAACTACTCATTAAGCTAAGTAAATTTCCATATAAAAAACATAATGGTCTTTTTCAAAAGATCAAAACAAATAAGTATCTTTGTGAGTATATAATCTTTACTAATCAATCTTCAAGACTTACACTTCAATCTAGGAGAGTTAGACTTGACAATGCTATAACAGGTTTTTTATTAAGGCCAGCTCTTGGGTTATTTGAAAAACAATGGATTACTATATTATATCTTAGAGGCCTCAAAAGCAGCATTTTTAGTACTGTGCTCTAGACCAGCTTTATCTGACTGTGATACTGTTTCTATCACAAAACAAAAATATTAATGTCTTCCATCAAATGTTTATAATCTTCTCCTTGACTACATTTATACTTAACATCTACATTTCTGGCACTACAAAGATCTTTCTTATCCTCTAGATGTATATATACTTTCACTTTGGATCTTAGAGAAGAACCATATTATTTATAAGACATAGTCATTCTTTACCTTTAGTAAATACAGTGAAAACAGCTCTATTGGATATTACAATACTATTGAAACAATCAAATATAGTCTTATCTGCTCTATTTGGATTCAATTTCTGGATAATAGAGACATAGATTAGTATATATTTCTTTTTATCTTTTTTCATAAACAACTGTCTAATAAACTCTAAGGATTTTCCTAGAGGTAAGTTGTAATATACTTAGGACTTATAAATATTACTAAGAATTCTTCTAGAGTCTATTCTACTCTGGTTGCCCTTATACAAGAAACAAGATGACTAGTACAACTTGCTATCTATAATAGAATTCCAGCACAACAACTATATGTATACTTTTACTTAGCAAACTCTATTTCTGCTCAACACTAGATAGACTTCCCATATAAACTTTAAACCTAGGCAATGACCCTCTAGACTAAAACAGTAAATGAGCTTATAGAGCAAATAAAGATAGCAGTTGAAAAAGCCAAGTCTGCAATCCAAAAAATACAAAAAAACATAACCTGATATTATAACCAAAGAAGATCTCTGGCTCCAGTGTTTTACTCTAAAGATCAGATATTTCCCAAGGTATTTTATATTAAGACTATTTGTCTATTTTTGAAATTGTCCTATTGTTGTCTTAGATCCTTCATAGTAGAATACCAAGTAGGACCTTTAGCTTACTATCTTAAGCTATTGTATGCAATAAAGAAACTTAATCCCATGTTTAATATAGTGAAGCTGTTTGCTGCTTTAGATGACCTTATACCATGGAGGTTGAAACCCCTGCTACTACTAATCACACTGGGCAGCCTTTTTAGACAATTTAAGTGATATTTGTCACAAAACTATACTATAACAGCTTAAAAAGCAAGTTTGACTTCCTAAATATAGCCACTAGATATCTAGTCATGGACTTATATACATTACTTGAGTAGTAGAGTAGTAGCTATAACTACCACTATCTAAACCTCATAGAAATAGCCTAGAGAATTTCATAACATATCTATAACAAAACTCCTCTCTAAAAGTGCTTTTAAGAGTAGACAAAACCTTTAGAAGCTTGTCTCCTATTATAATAATATTATGTCTTAGCAACTATCAACCCTTAGAACAAGTAAGGTTACCATTAGATCAGAGCTATCATTCTTGATGTTTATTTATGAATAGAATTAAAAAGAGCAATCTCTCAAGAGGACATTACAGATATACTAGAAGAGGATTTGGAAGAGAGAAGTATAAGTATAGAAGTAAAGAGAGTAGAAGTATAAACAAGAGGAGTTGATTGGAGAGATAAAAGAGAAAGCAGATGAAGATATTGTGCTTGAGAGTAGTCAGACTCATGTTTGACTCTGCTCTTCATAGACTACTAAGAGGCTCATAGTAGCCATACTAGCTGGAGAAAGATACTAGGAGCAGAACTAAAGAAATAGTAAGGGATGGCTATATAATTGAATGAGACCTTTTCTCATTATTCCACTCCTGCCATCTTTGGGAATTTAGAAGTTTTCTTTTGTTTTTTTCTTTTGTTATATCTGTGATTTGTAATCCTAATAAAATACTCTAGTAGTTTAGAGTGGCAGAATATAAATCATCTCTACTATCTTGCTTTCTGTTGCTCCAGAGCTGAAAGGCTACTTTAAGTAATTTGAGATTTATTTTCACTTTTCTTTCTTTGTAAAACTCTATAAAACTTCCCTTGAGGGATACTTGACTTCAAAAAAGACTTGGATATTCACTCAACTAGGAGTTTAACCACTTACTATATATTTTTAGAGTAGGTTTCCAACTATATAGTTAGTTGAAGTAGAGCCTATACAAGAGCATGGAAGTTCTAGGTAGTACTACTGTATTGACAACAAGCCAGACTACTAGACTAGACTGAGAAGAGTAGTATTACAGCATAAGATAAATGTATATCTTTGAGATCCAAAATTAGTGAGAGTACTCTTAAGTGAATACTAAAAATATTTTATTTTCTAGGTTTCTATTGGTTCCTCTTGTATCAGTCTTTATAAGCTCTCTATTATTTAATTTATCTCCCTATTACAAACTTTATTTGGACCAGAACTCTGGAAATACTTGACCAATTTCAACAATCTAAATGGCCACCAAAAGCCCTTAAGAAGACCTTTCAAACAGTACCAAAAATGTCTCAAGGCAATCAGTATTCACCAAGTTATCAGCAGATCAGTCAGCAATCACCAAGTCACTAGACACTAAATCACTGATATCTCAGGAACCACTTAACATAATCATTTGCTTCAATGACTTTCATGAAGCTCTCCTCAATGTGCTTCCTTTGGCTAGAAATAGAATTCAAGGCAATAAAATCCTATAGAGATCCAAGGTCCTCAATATTTGTATATAATAATAATCTTTACCTATAGATTATTATCTGTTTATGAATAGAACAAAGGACTACTCTAAAATAGTTAGGTTATTTTTATTTCAAGAACAATAATACTCCTATATATAGAACAATAGGTAGTGATTATATGGTAGACTATCCTAGTACATAGACCACTACAATCATATATTTAAGGACTGTATGTCTGAGAATAAACCTCAAACTTAACAACATCTTTTACTGCTTATCTAAATTCACTTTTTTGAGCACTTTGATTATCAAATCAACCAATCACAAATCAGTAAGTGGCCATTTGTGATAGATACATGACAAAAAGATGTTAGCTATAGTTAGGTGTTTGGAGACATAGAGACACTTCCTGAAAGAAACTATAACAAAGTTTGAGATTTGGCCAGATCATAAGAATCTCAAATATTTTATAAAAGTGCAAAAATTGAATAGAAAACAAGCCAAATAGACCTTGTATCTATTGAGGTTTAACTTTATGCTAAATATGTTCTAGGGAGTAAAATGGAAAAGGCAAACAGCTTGAGCAAGAGACTGGACTGGAAAGTAGAAGTAGTAAAGGACAATGAGAATGAGATATTAGTAAAGCCAGAATAGTTGAAAGTTAGGAAAGCAAAAAAGGTAGAAGTAATTGTAGAAGAAGTAGATTTATTGGAGAAAGTGAGAAAGTCAAAGATAAAGGACAATGAAGTAGTTAAAGCAGTAGAAGAAATAAAACAGGCAAGGGTAAAAATATTAAAAGATAAGGAGTAGAGGGAAGTAGATGGCATAATATATATAGAAGAAAAAGTATATATACTTAAAGATGACATATTAAGAGCAGAGATAATTAGGCTGTATCATGATATACCAGTAGAAGGACATAGAGGACAGTAGAAGATAGTGGAGCTGGTTACTCAAAACTTCTGGTAGCCAGGAGTAACTAAAGAAATGAAACAATATGTGGAAGGATATGATTCTTACCAAAAAAACAAAAACTATACAAAATAGCCAGCAGGCAAATTAATATCCAATTTGATATCTAAGAAACCTTGGACACATATATTGGCAGATTTCATTACTAAACTACCATTAGTATAGGAATATAACTTGATTTTAGTAGTGGTAGATAGATTAACAAAAATAGTTTATTTGATTTCTACTATAAAGAGAATATCAGCAGAGGGGCTAGCTAGATTGTTTAGAGATAATGTATAGAAGTTGTATGGGTTACCTGAAAGTATCATCTCAGATAGGGGACCCAAGTTTGTGGCAGGATTAATGAGGGAGTTGAATAAAATATTGGAAATTGAAAGCAAAATATCAACAGTGTTCTATCTTTAGGGACAAATAGAGAAAGTTAATCAGGAGTTGGAATAGTAGCCAGACTGGTCAGGAATGGCAGAGTTTGCATACAACAATAAAGCATACTCAAGTACAAAGACATCATTCTTTAAAGCAAATTATAGACAAGATCTATTACAAACTTTATTTGGACCAGAACTCTGGAAATACTTGACCAATTTCAACAATCTAAATGACCACCAAAAGCCCTTAAGAAGACCTTTCAAAAGGTACCAAAAACATCTCAAGGCAATCAGTATTCACTGAGTTATTAGCAGATTAGTCTACAATCACTAAGTCCCCAGACATTAAATTGCTAATATCTTAGAAACCACTTGACATAATCATTTGCTTCAATGATTATCATGAAGCTCTCTTCAATGCACTTCTTTTGGCCATAAATAGAACTCAAGGCAATAAAATTCCATAGAAATACAAGGTCCTCAATATTTGTACATAATACTGATCTTTATTTATAGATTATTATCTGTTCTTGAATAGAACAAAGGACTGCCCTAAGATGATTAGGTTATCTCTATTTCAAGAACAATAGCACTCCTATATGTAGAACAATAGATAGTGATCATATAGTAGGCTGTTCTAGTATATAGACTACCACAATCATATATTTAAGGACTGTATATCTGAGAATAAACCTCAGACTTAACAACATCTTTTGCTACTGTCTAAACTTTACTTTTTTGAGCCTTTTGATTATTAAATCATCAACTCACAAATCAGTAAGTGGTTATTTATGATAGTTTGTTAAGTCTACTGTTTTCTGTCTCCATTGTTTCTGCAAAGGACATGGGGTTGTGTTTATTCCAGATATGGGTCTAGAGGGCTATAAGGGGGTCTCTTTATCTCTGTTACAGAACAAGATAATCTTTCTGAGGGTATTTCTGTTACAGGACAGATGACTGACTAAGAGCTTAAAGTGGGTTTCTGTTAAGGACCTATCTCTATAGTAGGCTAGACCCCAGACATAAAGAGGAAGGTCTTTTTCTCAAACTATTAGAAGCAGGCTAGCTTGTATATTATAGCTAGTCCTGAAAGACTTTGGATTTGTGTAAACATTCTTAAAAAACCCTTACAGGTAGCTGGAACCACTCTGAGACCCTTATTTTTTCTCTATGAGCCAGTGTGAGAAACTGGACATGATATTGAACTCTTCTCTCAAGACAGGACCTATGTCATTGGAAGAACACTTTTAGTATAGTTATAGTATAGTTTCTATCTACCACACTTTATCTATTGAACTAGGAATATTGTGTTCACTTTTGTTCTCAAGCCATACTTACCATCAGAAATACCAAGACTCTTGCTAAATGCCTCTTGCCAAAAAAGAAGAGTGCAACCAAGAAGTTATTACTAGAAAGGATAAGAATAGAATCCACTCTATTACAGCCAAAAAGTAAAGAATACTAAAAAGTACTTGTAAGTATTTAAGGAATATAGATTTTTCCAAACCAGCTACTAGAGTACCAGAGATTTGTAAAGCTCTTCTAGAGCTCAATATCACTATTCTATAGACATAATATTATTGGAATAGTATTTAATATAACATAATAGCATTAAGAGGCTAAATTTGGGTGTTTTTTTCTTTTACCCTCTTAAAAACACACTCAAGAACTATAATTAATTACTTAAATTAGATACATTAACTTTTACCAACTTTACTACCACTGTTTTCTTTGCTGACTTCAGTACTGAGAACTAGGATATACTTGTCAGAGATGGTATTAGCCTTAAGTATATGCCTTGGGATAAGACAGAGATATAGATACTGTAAAATGTATATCAGAGTACTATTCTGACCTTCAAGAACTATGTTAATCAGGTACTCAATGAAACAATCAACCACTGTAATAGTACCTTGACCACCACATATAATAAAATTGCAACTTTAGAGGTAGAAGTTGCCTGTCTTCAGAGAGAGCTGAAATATATTTGTATAATTGGTTGAGCTAGATTGTTTTATACTGTTTGGTATCTAGTATTATACTGGATAATCAGAAAATCATATATACCCTCATCCATTTATATACTCCTACCAGTATATATATAAAATTATATTATGACAAGGTTGAAACAGGATTGAGTGTTGGTTTTTAGAGTAACTTTGTTCAAGAACTCAAAAAAATTTATAAACAACAAGATAACAAAGAGAAAGCAAAGAAGAGATTAATAGCACTTTGGGTCAACAAGAACCTAGCAAGAAAGAACTTTGTCAAGTATATAGAACAATACAGGATATTGGCAAGAATTGTCAACTATAGTAATGAAGTTCATATTGACAAAATAAAGGAGGTTATCACAAATAGCCACTTACTGATTTGTGAGTTAATGATTTAATAATCAAAAGGCTCAAAAAAGTAAAGTTTAGACAGTAGCAAAAGATGTTGTTAAGTCTAAGATTTATCCTCAGACATACAGTTCTTACATATATAATTGTAGTGGTCTATACTTCAAGACAGCCTACCACATGATCACTACCTATTTTTCTACATATAGGAGTGCTATTATTCTTGAAATAGAGATAACCTAATCATTTTAGGGTAGTTCTTTGTTCTATTCAAGGACAGATGATAGTCTATGAATAATAAATCAATGTCATGTATAAATATTGAGGATCTTGTATTTCCATGGAATTTTATTATTTTGGGGTTTATTTATGGCTAAAAGAAGAGAGCTTTATAATAATGGTCATTGAAGCAAATAATTATATCAAGCAGTCTCTGAGATGTCAATGATTTAGTATTTGGTAACTTGGCAGTTGCCAACTGATCTACTGATAACTTACTGAATTCTGATCACTTTGAGATATTTGTGGCATTATTTGAAAGGTCTTCTTAAGGGCTTTTGGTAGAAATCTAGATTGTTGAAATTGGTCAAGTATTCCTGGAGTTATAGTTCAAATAAAGTTTGTGACAAGCTCAATCTTATTATTAAACTTTTTCTCTATTGTCCACTTTCACTTATCTCTATTTACTTGATCTACTGCTCTAATTCTCTTTTCAATTTTCTTTCTTTATTCAATGTCCTTCTTTATTACTGTATTTCTTTCACAAATAGATAGGTATCTGGTTATCTTTACCTTCTTTGTTTCCCAATTTATCTTGGTATTATGCATCTACAACCATAGCATTCTTAGTATCATATCTGTTTTTCCCAGGTTGTATATGTCTATTTTTATTCTCTTTATATAATTTTTGTAGTATATATTTACTTTTAGTTGGTATATTATGGTCTTTGCACTATTATCTGTACCATTTATATTTCTAACTGTTACTGGTCTATCTAACTTCTGCAGCCTAAATCTATATTTTGCTATTATTTTTCTGTCTATAAACATTCCTGTTACACTACTATCCAAGAGCATTTTTACTGTCACACCCTCATATATATTTACTTTCTCTACTCTAATGTTTAGCTACTCTTCTCTCAATATTTTGAATATTCTTCTAATGTCCCTTTGCTTATCCTCCTTTTTTGCTATACTTTTCAGAACCTCTGCCTATACACTGCTCTGCTGTGCTTTTCTCTCTATGGAATGTACTGCTACTCTCTAATTCTACCATAGCTTCTTTTTTCCTGTCCTATATTCTAGATACAAGATCTTCCTTCTTTCTTGTTCTAACACTCTTTCTCCTATAGTATCTTTTCTTCTATATTCTATACACTGTACTCTTGTTATTTCTTCTCTTTTTGCTTCTCCCTCTTTCTAATTCTATGCTTTTTGGCAAAGATTATACTACACATTTCTTACTTGTCTTTTAAGAAGAAAGCCCTGCCCTTAATTTTCATGGATCTATACTCTTCTGCTCTTATATCCTCTACAATCCACATAGGTTACCACTACCTCTGTGATCTATTTTCTATTGAGTAGGAGAGTGTCTTTTAGAGACATGCTCCACTCATTACAATATTCCTATGCCTTTTCCCATATAGAACATACTGGTCTTCTCTTTTGCTGTGTCTTTTGTAGTTTAATTACATATACTGTCTCTTCCTCTCTTTGCCTCTCCTTCTCTGCCACTGTTATTGGATACTCTCACTTAAAGTGCCCTATTTCCCAACACCTAAAACATTGCAGTATGTTATCGAGAGACAATGAGTGTCCTTAGTGATCACCCTAGGTGGATGTTCAAGAAAAACTTAATGGAGTTCTTTGTTAGATTGGACTACTACTTATACTACTTTTATAGTGGCTATACTACTACTAGTCCATGATCACATGTTCCTCCAGAATATTCTACAACCTTGTGACCTTATCACATGACTTGGCTTCTTAAGTTCCCCTGCTATTTATATCTTAACCCCATTGTATGCTTTGAGGTTTTGGACTAAGTGTTCAAATGCATGGAAGACCTTTTCCTGCTCAGGGCTCTCATAACACAGTACCTTTTTCTTTTACCTCCTTACTTTCACTTTCTCTTTTACACTGCATCTCATTACTCTGCTTACCAACACCTCAAACTTATTATAGAAAGTAAACTTTTTCTTTTTTACCTCTTTCCAGCTTCTGCAGTTATGGACTAGATACTTGAACCCTTTATAACCAAAATACTTTCTTTCTTTTCTTTTCTTTAGCTTTGTTCTTAATTTAGTAAGAGTCTGCTGTTAATTGAGCATATTACTCATAAGTTAGTTATATTGTTCAAGAGATATGGTATTATACCTCTTGAAGTAGAATAGGATTTTTGGATCTTACTAATTACAACTATGTTTGTTGAGATGCAAGATCTTTATCTAACTAGACTCTTACTACTATACTGACTACTGCCCTAATCAAATAGTAAATAATTATCTCAAGAAAAGGATCTCTACTCTAATAGTACCTTTCTAAGGGGTTGATACTATTCCTCTGTATATATGAATAACAATACACTCTCAGCACAAGATTTCTACTAATCAAAAAAGTATAGGTAATCTACTAAGTAATACTATCCAATCACTAGGTTAGATCTTGAACATGATATCTAGGTTTAATACTGAGTCTCCACTAGCAGTTTCTAACTGATTACCAAGTCCTCTTTATAGCTAGAGCCTACTATTCAAAAAGACTAGTAGTCAAGCTAATCACCAATCAAAGATAATAAAAGAGTAAAGTTTTAAGTAAAGTTTGAAGTGAATAGTACCTGGAGTATGGAATCAAGTTCTTCTGTCAGCAACTGACTCAAGAACCTTAAGCTAGAGTTTAACTTAAGGTAATGCTTCAGAGTTAGAAGAAAACTCAATAAAGTTCTTACTTAATTGTAGTCTACTATATATATAAGTATACTTATTTGTCCTTGTTTAAACTACAAGCTGTCTATCAGCTACTGGTTCAACTCTAGTCTATGTCTATTCTATTTATAGGTTTTCTGTTATCATCAAGGTAACTCATGATAATAGTTCTTGATAAACTAAGGAAGATTATATAGTGACTGGTATAATAATATGATCTAGTGACTGTTACCAATATCACTTGGTCACTGGGGCATGATACAAAAAGAACTCAATAGAATTTCTATTTGATTATTGTATATTACTTATATACATTTTGTATTTACTTCTATTTATAAAGTTCTGCATATTTCTTCTGGGTCATTTTCTCTTATATATCCATTAATTACCTAATTAAATATAAAAAAAAGAATAAAAATAAAAATAAATAATGGCTTAGCTGTTTTGGCTATATCATAACAATTTGTCTCCTCTTGTATTACTTTCTTTCCACTAACAGATTGTTTTTTCTGAGCAAAGATTCTATTACAAAAGAAATAACTAATAAATAGTGACATAGAGGTATAACAAAATATCTGTTCAATGAACTACATAAATAACTAGACCCTCATTAGCAAGTAGTTTTGCTAATGTTGCTTTTTTGGTATAGTGGTAAACTATACAGTATGTGACTACTGGTTCATAACACAACTGTAACAGATTCCTTTTGCTAATTGTCTAGTTCTCTCAAATTCTACTACTTTGAAATACTAGATATCCAGTAAGCTTGTTTTACTTAACTATCCCACTTCTACTAGCTAAACCTTTATTCAATCTATCTCAAAAGATCTCCACTAATGCTATTTTATTGTACTGGGTTATGTCCTTCTATACATAAAAATTTATTCAGTAATCTTTGACCATTTGGTTTTCTTGTCTAAGCTATTTTAAGTTCTCAATTGTATTAAATATTAATTTATCAGTAATGAAAAAGTCAGCTATTGTCAGAGACAAAATGCATATTAATCATTAATTATAATATTTGTCACAAACTTCATTTGGACCATAACTCTTGGAATACTTGACCAATTTCAACAATCTAAATGGCCACCAAAAGCCCTTAAGAAGACCTTTCAAACGGTACCAAGAACATCTCAAGGCAATCAGTATTCACCAAGTTATTAGCAGATCAGTCAGTAATTACCAAGTCACTAGACACTAAATTGCTGATATCTCGGGAACTACTTAACATAATCATTCACTTCAATGACCATTGTGAAGCTCTCTTCAATGCACTTCTTTCAGCTATAAATAGATCCCAAGGCAATAAGATCCCATAGAGATACAAGGTCCTCAATGTTTGTACATAACACTGATCTTTACTCATAGATTATTATCTGTCCTTGAATAGAACAAAAGACTGCTCTAAGATAGTTAGGTTATCTCTATTTCAAGAACAATAGTACTCCTATTGTATGTGTAGTTGCTTATTTTGGAGTAGTAGAATATTGTCTGAGAAAGAGGTAAATTTAAAAGTAAGAAGTTGTATAGTAAAGAACACTACAAGAATATAAAGGAAAGTAAATTTAGAACTTTTAAGACTTTAGAACTTTAATCTACAAACTTGATTGCTACTATATATCTACCCCATATATATACTATAACTAGAGTAGAAGGGAGCCAGTCTGAAATATAATACTTCTAGTCTAAAACATAATACTCTTATAGGAGATAAATAATAATAATAAAGAAAGTGCATAAAAAAATATTAATTTATACCAAATTTTCTGGTATATAATATTGATAAATGCATAAAAAATAGTTTTCTTTCTAGAAACTGTTTTATAACAGCTTTCCATCACTCAAAAAACTCCTACTGAACCTCTACCCCTTGTTCTCTAGCTTCATTTACTCCTTACCCCTCTACTACTACCTCCACTACCTCAATATATCTATAAGAGAACTATACTAAGTTGTACTCCTGATGCACTAGTAGTAGTTTACCGGAGTGATTTTGTACTAATTAAATAACAGTTACCTAACATTTAATTAGTTGCCTTACTTCCTGCATTCCTGACCCTAACTATTGAAACATTCTATAGCTAAGGGAACTTGTATATATAGTACAGATTATCCTCCCAGAAGTTTCATCCTATTCTCTAAGGATTCTTCTGGAAGGTAAGTTATAATATACTCCAGAGTGTATTTATAGACTAAGAATTCTCCTGAGAAGCTTTACTTTGGTCACCCTCACAATACCCTCCTATTGTATCTTCTCTTCATTGTACAAGGCATTTAGTTCCCCCAAAAAAGTATTGATATTGAACATTACATCTGTACCTGTACTATAGTAGATTAGATCATATTGCTATGAACTGTCCTGTAGAGGTTCCTCAACCTCAGCTAAATGCTATTAAAATTCTCTCTGCTAAAGAATCAAGTCTAAGTATAAGTATTGAATTAGTTGAGAGAAAAAACTGAGCTTAATACAGCAAACAGCCCCTGTACTGAGCTCTCAACCAAATTAGACTCACAGTAATCACAATAATTCTTCCAACCCTACCAATATAGTTACTGTACCTCTTCTAACTATAGAAGAGAAACCAATACATTAGATTGCCTGTTGTTTCCTTGATTATAGTATAACTGCTAACTTTATACCAGAAAACTTCACAAAAAAACTTGAATTAGAACTAATCTTGCAAATAAAAGAGCCTATATAAAGTCTAGATAGCTGATCTATGACTAGTACACTCCACTCCCTATATTACCTTTAGTTTTCCATCCAAAACATCACAAAGAAAGAATACTTCATAGAAGCTTCTATAGAAAACTATAACATTGTCCTAGAAATACCATGGTTTAGACAAGTAAACCCTAGCATTGATTGGTCAAATTACTAGATCTGTTTTAAAGGGAAATCTAAAATAAACCTGAGACTTCAAGAAAAAAAACCTTATCTAAATTGGTCAGAAACAAGAAGAAATGCCCTAGCTAAAATCCCTGAGGTCAAAGGAAGCATATACCTGAGTTGATTATACTACTAATAGTATAGATATACCTACTGTTATGAGAGCCCTAAAAAGAGAATAGTTTCCTAAGCATTTGAATACTTGATCCAAAATCTCAAGATGTACAATAGGATCAAGATATAGATAGTGTGGGAACTAAAGTCATATGACAAAGGTCAAGTGACTATGGAACATTCTGGAAGGACATATAATCATGGATTAGTAGTACAGCTACTGTAAAAGTAGTATAAGTAGGAGACCAATCCAACGAAAAACTCCATTGAGTTCTTCTTGAATATCCATCTAGGGTAATCACTAAGGGCATTCACTGTCTATCAATAATACCTACCAAGGAAACAAAAGAAATAATCTACCATTGTTCTTGAAAGCTACAAAACTCAATACTGGATACAGGACTCCTGAACCTGACCTACAAGTTCTAGAGTAGTATAATGAGTACTCTGATATGTTTGATTTAAATACTACTCAGACCTTACTCCTACACTGAGGTCTTTTAGATTATGCTATAAAGCTAATAGAAGGTAAAACTCTTCCTTATAAACCTGCATATTGATACTCTAACAAATGTTGGAATTCATTATCAATGAAAAAGGACTTACTATAGAGCCAGAACATGTTGAAACCATAATCAATTGGTCTATGTCCACTATGCTTACATAAGTCCAGAAATTTATAGGCTTTGTAAATTTTTACTACAGATTTATCTTCAATATATTGGGAATCATAAAACCTATTACCAATCTGGCTTAGAAGACTATATCATGGTTTTAATAGATCTTAATAGCTACTAAAGCCCTAGAAAAAATAAAAAGGTACTTTATCTCAGAACTGTTACTTTAACATTTCAATCTCTTTAAACCCATATATATCTTCACTGATGTATTTGGCTATATTGCTACTGCAATTCTTATACAACAATATGGCAACTCATTATACCTAATAGTATTCTGGTCAAGTTTACAAGCCCTGAGTGAAATTACACTATAATAGAACAAGAGTTGTTATCTATAGTTGAAGTGATAAACTACTGGCAATACTACTGCAAAGAAGCTTAGTATACAATCTAGATATATACTAACCACCACAGCTTATGTTACTTCAATACCTTAAAATATATTAGTAGTAGGCTGGTCAGGTAGTCTGTTCAGTTACAATGTTTCAACTTATTATGACCTTATAATATTATAACTGTAACTCCAACTCTTGATACCATCAAGAACAACTATACAGTCACCAGTTATATACTGTTATACAAGTAGTTTAGTTCTTAGTTTTATTGTCTCTAAGCATTCTAGAAATTTACCTTCTAAGACTATCTGTCCTTATCTCTAAAATTGTGGTTGTATAGGGAAGAATGCAATTCAAATTGAAACCAACCTCTCTATCTAGTTCTTGACTTGATACAACTTCAAAATCCAATATTGACCAGGAAAACAAAACCCTGCTGATACTCCTTTAAGATGCTCTAACTACTAAATTGATCCTGAAAACCTAACACAACCAGCTCAGTTCAATTTAAAATTTCATATTATATATTCAGAAACTACAAGAATACTAGAGTATAAAGTTAAGTTAAGACTAAATACTGCTATATATCTAGAAGATCTTAGCTAGAGATTCCAAGAAGCATATACCATAGACCCATGTCTGGAAATAATACAACCAATATATAAACATAGTGACTAGAAGAAAGAAAAATATATACTATACTACAAAGACAAGATATATATCTTTGAAGTATTGTGCATAGAAGTAATTCACTTATACCATGATATACTCCTAGCTGGCCACTTTAGCAGAGACTAAACAATAGAATTACTCTATAGAAACTTCTAGTAGCTGGATTTAGCAAGAAACATTGTTGAATATACAAAAGCTTGTTAATTTTGTGCTATAAACAAACCAATGACACATGCTATACATAGACACCTACTTTTACTTCCCTCTCTAGGCAGCCTATGGCAAAGGATTAGTATAGGCATAATTACAAACCTTCTGAAAATATTGAAAACAAGCTATAACTGCATATTAGTAGTGATTAACCACTTTACAAAAATAAACTACTTTGTACCTTGCAAGAAAAGCTTAAATACCAAACAGACTGTCAACCTACTGATAGATATGGTCATAAAATACTACAGACTACCTTTAATAATAGTATTAGACAGGAAAAAATACTGAATAAATGAGTTTTGGAAGTGCTTGTATAACCATTTAAAGATAAAACAAGCACCTACTACAGCATACCATGTCCAGGCCAACAGATAAACTGAAAGAATAAACACAATCCTAGAGTCCTATCTGAAAGTGTACTGCAACTGAAAGCAGAACAACTGGGATCAGTATCTGGCTTTAGTAGAATTTGTATATATATCATGAGTTGCCTCAATAATAATAGAGAAGCTATAAATAAAATGGACATAGACTGGAGTTGAACCAGTAGCTAATAGACAGCTTGTAGTTTAAACAAGGACAAATGGTATACTTGTATATATAGTAGACTATAATTGAGCAAGAACTCTATTGAGTTCTCTTCTAACTCTGAAGTACTATCTTAAGTTAAACCCTAGCTTAAGGTTTTTAAGTCAGTTGCTAACAGAAGAACTTGATTCTATACTCCAGGTACTATTCACTTTGAACTCTGCCTAAAACTTTACTCTTTTATCATTCTTGATTGGTGATCAGCTTGATTACTAGTCTTTTTGAATAGTAGGCTTTAGCTATAAAGAGGACTTGGTAATCAGTTAAAAACTGCCAGTGGAGACTCAGTATTAAACCTAGATATTATGTTCAAGACCTAATCTAGCAATTGGATGGTGTTACTTAGTAGATTACCTATACTTTTTTGATTAGTAGAAATCTTGTGCTGAGGGTATATTGTCATCCATATATGTAGAGGAATAGTATCAATCCCTTAGAAAGATACTATTAGAGTAGAGATCCTTTTCTTGAGGTGATCATTTACTATTTGATTAGGGTAGTAGTCAGTATAGCAGTAGGTGTCTAGTTAGGTAAAGATTTTGTGCCCCAACAGATGTAGTAGTAATTAGTAAGATCAAAACCTTATTCAATCTTAAGGGATACAACTCTTTAATAAGCAGCATGCTCAACCAGCAGTGGGCTCTTACTAAATTAAGGGCAGAACTAGAAGAAAGAGAAGAGAAAATATTTTAGTTATAGAAAGTTTAGACATCTGGCCTGTAACTACAAGAATAGTAGTAAAGAAGAAAAGGGAAAACTGATCCCCAAAAACAAGTTTGAAGTATTGGCAAGTTGGGTGATGAGGTATAGAGTAAAAAAAGAGATCAAAATACAAAGGCAGAAAAGAGAAGAGAAGGAAGTAAAGTGTTTTAGGTGTTGGGGGGTAGAACACTATAAATGAAAGTGTCCAAACATTGTAGCAGAAAAAGAGAGGAGAAAAAGAAAGGAGGCAGTGTATATGGCCAGACCATAAAAGATATAGCAAAAGAAAAGACTGGCATATTCTATATAGGAAAAGGCACAGGAATATTGTAGAAAGGGGAGCATGCCTCTGGAAGGCATACTTTTACTTGAGAGAAGATAGTTGACAGAAGAGATAATAGCAATGTATGTGAACTATGGGAATATAAAGGCAAAGGAATTCAAATCTATGAAAACTGAGAACAAGAATTCCTTCTTAAAAGACAGATAAGAAATATATAGTATAACCTGTGCCAGAAAGTATGGAACTGGAGAGAGAAAGAAGCAAAAAGAGAAGAGATGACAAGAGTATAGTATATAAAGTGTGAAAAAAAAATACAATAGGAGAAAGAGTATTGAAATGAAAAAAGAAGGAGATCCTGTGCCCAGAATATAGAACAGGAAAGAAGAAACCATAGTAAAACTAGAGAGTAGCAGTATATAGATAGAAATTCTAAGAAGTACAATAATAGAGAAGGATAGCCAAAGGAATATTAGAAGAATATTCAAGATATTGAGAAAAGTATAGTTGAATATTGGAGTAGAAAATGTAGATATGCATAAAGGTATAACAGTCAAAGCACTCTTGGATAGTGGTGTAACAGAGATGTTTATAGACAAAAAGATAGCAGTAAGGTATAGATTTAAGCTACAGAAGCTAGAGAGACCAGTGATAGTAAAAAATGTAAATGGCACAAATAATAGTGGAGAGACCATAATATACCAGGTTGAAGTAAATGTGTATTATAAGAATTACATAGAAAGAATAAAGATGAATGGATGTGATCTAGGGAAGACAGACATTATATTAGATATACCATGGTTATAGGCATATAATCCAGAAATAAATTAGAAGACAGAAGAGGTTAGAATGACAAGATGCTCACCAATTTGTGAAAGAAGTCTAGCAATAAAAAAAGACAAAAAGAAGGAAAAAGATAGAAAAAAGAGTTAGAGTGGTAGAAAAAACAAATAGAGATGAGTAGAAGATATCAATAGAAGAGAAGTTCAATAATAAAATTGAATTAGATAGAAAAAAAGTAAAGAAAATAGTGCCACAGAGATTTTACAAGTAGCTTAAAGTATTTGAGAAAGCAGAGTTAGAAAGAATGCTAGTGAGGAAACCTTGGGATCATACGATAAATCTAAGAGAAGATTTTGTACTAAGGAAAGAAAGAATCTATTTGATGTCTAGAGAAGAGAAGGAAAAAGTAAGAGAATTTGTGGAGGAGCAGTTAAGAAAAGGGTATATTAGACCCTCAAAGTCACTTCAGACTTTGCCAGTGTTCTTTGTAGAGAAAAAGAATAGAAAGAAAAGAATGGTACAAGATTATAGGTATCTAAATAAAGAGATAATCAAGGATAATTACCCTTTACCTTTGATTTCAGACTTGATTAATACCATAGAAACAAAAAAGGTATTTACAAAGATGGACTTGTGCTGGAGGTACAACAATATACAGATAAAAGAGGGAAATAAGTGAAAGACTGTATTTATAATATATCTTGGGATATACAAACCCACTGTAATGTTTTTTGGTCTCACAAATTTACCAGCAACTTTTCAAGCAATAATAAACAATATTCTGAGAGATCTAATAGATACAGGAGATGTGGCAGCATTTATAGATGATATATTGGTAAGAACAGAAAATAAAAGAAGACATGATGAAATAGTAAAAAAAGTACTGAGAAGGATAGTATAAGAGAACCCTACCAGCACTACCTCTAGAATACTAGACTGACCTCCTAGAACAACCCTGTATCTAATTAAATATTACTATATAATATTTAATTGTCTTTAGCTTGACTTGACAACTCTTAACCCTGACTGGTAGGACTGTAGGATTAGGGACAGACAAACCATAGTAGTATATATAATATAGAGTACACCTCCAGGAGCCTTATCCTAAACTCTAAGAATTCTTCTGGAGGTTAGTTGTAATGTAACTCAGAGTCTAATATTACTAAGGATTCTTCTAGAGTCTACTCTACTTTGGTCACTTTTATAGGAACTAGAGTAATACTTGTGGATGTTCATTAATTATCATCAAGAACAGTGGCCAGATTGGTTAGCAATAGTAGAGTTTGCATATAATAACAAAGTGCAGACTAGTACAAAAGTATTACTATTTAAAGCAAATAATAGACAAGATCTATGTATGGGGTTTGAAATGAGAAAGAAGGGAAAATTTGAGAAGGCAGAAGAATTTTCAATGAGGATAAAGGAAATTCACAAGAAAGTAAAAGCAGTACTAAGAAAGAGTTAGGAGAAAATGAGAAAGTATATAGATAGAAAAAAAAGTGAGACAGAAGAATATTGAGTAGGAGACTGAATACTACTAAGTACAAAAATCTTAAGTACCAAATACAAGAAAGAAGATTGGAAAAGCTAATAGAACAATTTGTTGGACCTTACAAGGTTAAGAAAATAATCTTGACAAATGCAATTGAACTGGAACTACCAAATAGCATAAAAATACATCCAGTAGTAAATGTTAGTAGAGTACAAAAGTACAGAGATCAAGTAGAAGATCAGAAAAAGAAATAGCCAGCACTAGTGGTAATTAAAGAAAAAGAGTATAAAGTGGAAAAAATATTAAACAAAAAGAAGTTTAGAGGAAAGAATAGATATTTAGTACAGTAGAAGAGATATATAGCAGAAGAAAACACTTGGGAACCAAGGAAAAACTTAGAGAATACACAAGATCTAGTGGATAGATTTGAAGAAGAATATAAAGAAGATATCAGATGAATAAAGAAAAGAAATATCAAGGAAGATCACAAAGGAAAATTACCAAAGAGATATACAGCAAAACTACTGTATAGATAAGATAACAGAAAATTTAATAGAGAATATTGAGAAAGATTGAAAAGAAATTGAAGATGATAGAGATTAGAAAGAGCAAAAGGAAGAGAAATATTAGAAATAATCCAAGAAAAGGATAAAGAAGAGAAAGAAGAAAATAAGTAAGAATTTAAAGGAGATAGGATAGAAGAATAGAATGAAGAAGAAGAAATGGATAACTTATAGGACCTATATAATGAACTATGAAGTTATCACAATCTGTAACACCAGATCATCCATTAGTTACACAGTATATATTTTTTAGTTACTAGCTAACCTCTTTAGTTTTGTTTTCAACCTAGTTATCTCTTTGTCTAGGAATTATACTATTACTCTCCAACTATTAACATCTAGGGATACCTCTCTACTCTAGTGAATACCCAAAGGGGCTAGCATAGTGGTAGCATAACAGAGAGCTGTAGCTGAGCTCTTCTAACTTCCTCTAAGGCTTGACAGAAGTCCTTGGAACAAGGACCTTTAAGAGAGAGGATAAGTTGCCTCAACAATAACAGAGAAGCTATAAATAGAATGGACAGGGACTGGAGTTGAACCAGTAGCTGATAGATAGCTTGTAGTTTAAACAAGAACAAATAGTATACTTGTATATATAGTAGACTATAATTGAGCAAAAACTCTATTGAGTTCTTTTTTAACCCTAAAGTACTATCTTGAGTTAAACCCTAGCTTAAGGTTCTTGAGTCAGTTGCTGACAATACAATAACTCAAGGTATACTGTTATGAGTTATTTCCAAAGAAGAAAAATATCTTCTATATATTTGTCAACTTGATGGAAAACCTCCAGAAATACAATAAAGGAAAGCTATAAATAGTATAGAATAATATTATGTACAACTATATAGTTATTAAGTAAGGGTCTTGTGATTGTGGGAAGTAGGCACACAGATCATAAGGAATTTGTATAAGTAGTAGTAGAAATCTAACAGAGAACTCTATTAAGTTCTTTTCTTTTAATCATCACTGGTTGGGGTCAGAGTTTTAGTCCTAAGTCCATACCTTAACATACACAGCCACTGTAAGGGGACTATACTAAGTCATACTCCTGATGCACTAGTGGTAGCCTACTGGAGTGACCCTGTACTAGTTAAATAACAGTTACCTAACATTGAATTAGTTGCCTCACTCCCTGCATTTCTAATCCTGACCATTGGAACATTCTGTAGCTAGGGGAGCTTGTATATATAGTATAGGTTACTCTTCCAGGAGCCTTATTCTATTCTCTGAGGATTCTCCTGGAAGGTAAGTTGTTATATACTCTGGAGTGTAATTATAAACTAAGGATTCTCCTAGAAGCTCTGCTCCAGTCACCCTCATAGCCACTGGAGTTATGCCTTTCTTTGCAAACCAAGGATATCACCCCCAAGCTGTAGTAGTAGAAGAGCTGGAGTGATGAGTGTGAGAATAGTTGCTTTGGATATGATGAATTGTAAGTCTCAGTCTTGTGTTATAAAGTCCTAAAGCCTGGTGTTCAGACTGAAGGGATTTAGTATTAACCAGACTGAGACTGAGGAACCCTACAACAGTATATTGACTTATATGACATAGGCATGGTACAACATGAGGCAATGCATGGTGAGCATGAGGTGAGTTGTAACAGATACAACAAAAATGTAAACCTGATATTAAACTTTTATTTTTTCGGCAAGTGCTAAGGTACCTAATCTAATAGCCTTCGTAAATCTTGCTGAAACATCTGCTGCATACTGTCTCCTCTTGTCTGCATCCTTACAAGACAACCAAACATGTAAGGACAGGTCCTTCCCACAGGTTCAACTGCTCAAGTTTCAAGAAATGTGAGAAAGCAACATTGTTCAATATGGTCATGCTAGGTTATGTGCCCTTTATATGTATCATTCAAGATGGACCAAGTTACAAAAACGACTGAGAAATGGGTACCTTTTGTTGATGAGCAGGCCGAGTGTCCGCTTATGCAAGTACCCCCAGATCTTAAACGATGGAGGCGGAGAACAGCAAAGAGCTCAAGAGACCGTCTACTGAAGGTTCCCGAAACAATAATGATAACTAGACCAGGGTAATAACTAAAAATAAACAACGATATGCCAATTTGATCGTCGTTCCGATATTTCTTTGTTTTCCATTTGCCGACAGAGTATCCACATCATTCTTCTGCGGTGTCATGTTGGTCAAGGACAAAATAAAGAGCATCATTTGACTGAGGATTTCGAAAG
>Ga0153941_1000265_pt1 | contig 24015 bp, 16 predicted proteins | sample TSNJ025MetaG_FD_104733 | JGI IMG/M metagenome (GOLD analysis project Ga0153941, IMG submission 104733) | Attine ant fungus gardens microbial communities from New Jersey, USA - TSNJ025 MetaG | ecosystem: Host-associated > Fungi > Mycelium > Unclassified | place: USA: New Jersey, Brendan T. Byrne...
ATCCATTCCAAAAAAGAAAATCACGCCGAACATCTGCAAGGGATCCACTAGGCCCACGGGTCCGTGTGATTACGTCAGGACAAGCTAAACTAAAAATGGTAAATGTCATTACATAATCCCAGAGAATTCAGTTATCAGAATCTCAGACATACACCACGTAATAAATTGCTAAATATACATATCAGAACCTTGGCCTAGTACCTGCAAAATCAGCTGTAATGCCAACTGCAATGTGGAGTGCAACACTGATTACAATATTTCATATAGTCTAGTTATAGTACTAGCATTGCATTACAATTCATACATTGGCTTTAAGCCTTGCACTAGGTTACTTAAACTTGGTCCTTGACTATCTCAGAGTGACTGGGCTCTTGCTTGTACTCATCCTTAGGAGTGAGCTTTGAGCCACTTGGTTTGCAGGCACTGAGCCAAGGTTCTGATTTTTTTCTCTAATTTAGCAATTTATCATGTGTACATAGGTAGGTTCTGATAACTGAATTTGGTGATTTATATAATCATTTATTCCATTTTAAGTTTAGCTTGTCCTAATATAATCACACAGACCTGTGGACCTAGTGGATTCCCATCTACAAGCTAATGTAATATAAGTATAATGGTAAAATGGAAATAGCTGAGAAAAACTCACTTATTTTCTGTTCTTGTATTGAGGATTGATTTCAGATGTTACTTGGATACTTCCAGGATTGTGGGACTCTCTCTTGAATAGCTTGAACATGTAGTGATGCACAAAATCATTATATAAACAGATAAAGAATACTATATCATACATATACTTCAGAGCTAGCTCTTGACAGTCATAAGCATAACTAATAATTGTCTGCTGGAAGGCTCTCACTAGGTCTGTGCTGCTTGGTTATCTATTAGTAATGGGATAAGTCTGGCTAATTCAATACAAAATTCCATATTAGGACAGGTATAATGTTTACTAAGACAATAATTTAGAGTCCAACTCTTCAACAACTCCTTGTGTAGTTATTCTTAATCTGGTACTTGTCTAGTATATTGGGAGACTAGCAGCTTTGATTACATATATAGAAAACAGTTAAGAAGCTATAAGAGAACTATACCAAACTCTACTCCTGACATACCAATAACAATAAGCCAGAATAACTCTGACAACTAATTAAATAAGTATTACTCCAGGTTTAATTAGTTGCCTACTCCTGAACTTCTATTCCTGATAGCTGAGATATCTTTAACTAAGAAGGCAATATATATTGAGGTTTCTTCTAGAGTCTACTCTGATCACTCTTACAAAAGTTATTTTTCTCTTGTATTAACCTTTGATTTAGCCCAAGGATTAATTAACACAAATAAGGCCTCTTGTAACTCAAAATGTCTCTTGAGACAAAACCCCTTAAAAGTTACAGGAGAGAGGCAGTCAGTTGAAAAGGCTATAACTATAGTTGCATTATTTGAGTCAAATTCATTGGTGAATTAAATATATGGAATTTTGTGTTGAACTTGGTCTAATATAACCAGACTTATTCTCTAACTAATGGAATAAGTACAAATTCAATGCAAAATTCCAGTTTAATTCACCAACAAAATACCTATAATATATCTAGATAATATAAAGAATATACTCTCCAAGTTATCTTATGGCCAATTGTATAAAATTTTCTATACCTAGAGACTTGTTGTAAGAGAACAGTACAATCTCTAATCTACTTTAGGTACTTTGACAAGAGTAGACTTAAATTGGAGTAATGAATAGCCCAAGAACTCCAATCAATGTTAGAGTAAAGTATACTACTATATATCCACTAGTATATAAGACTACACTAGACAGTCTGTATACATTGCTATATGATCACATGCACCACACATTAATAACTAAATTACCTCATAAAGCAATCTAGTACTAATAGAAAAACAAGAACTAGAAGAAAGTAATATGAGAAGAACAGCTACACAGATCATAGAACAAGCTAAATAATATACACCTATACTGATGTATATAAAGCCCTCCTAAATACAACTACTAAGTATCCCCTTACACTTATCTAGTATATTAGGAGGCCAGTGGCTTCAATTGTATACATAGCAAACAATCAAGAAGCTATTTTTCTCTTATATTGAGTTATAAATATATAGTCTCTTGATTTAGCCTATACATCAATTAACATATATAAGGTCTCTTGCAACTCAAGATAACCCTCAGAAGAGAGACAGTCAACTAAAAAGACTATAGCTATAGTTATGTTATTTGAGTCAAATTTGTTTGTGAATTAAACATATAGAGTATTGGATTTGGCCTAATAACCAGACTTATCCTAAGCTGATAAATAACTAAGTGGCACAGACCTATACATTTAGTAGAAGTTCTGCTAGAATGTATTTAGAGCTATAATCCAACAGGTACTATTATATACTGAATATAGTTGTTATAACCTTTATCGCTCAACTCAGGGTTGCAAGAAATACAAGGAGAGGAGTCTTTAGGAATATAAATAGAAAAGAGTTCAATTGGTTTGAGTATAAGATAATGCTATATAGGCTATCTACCTATATAAACTCTATATAGATATATAGTAATTCTTGATTACTATATTTTTAGTAATATCTTTAATAAGAGGTAAATGTCAGAAACAGGAAGCAGAGTACAAATTAGATAATAAAGTAATCCTAAGATATTATAAATTATAGAGAAGGAATAATAGCTAGTATAGAAAAGAAATATACTTATACTCTAAGATATATATATCAAGGAGCAAGAGTTTGGAGATGACAAGAGAGAATGATTTTGGCTTCAACATATATATTATACCCCAATCTCCTATTACAAGTGATTGTTGATTTTGGAGATAAGGAAATGTCATCAAATATTAAGCAAGAGTCCAAAGTTCAAGTTAAGAAGTATATAGGAAAAGGAGAAGAATATGGACAAGAGGCAAATAGATGTTAATCTACAGATTAGATGGCTACCATGTATCTACTCTGTATATATACCTTAGCTAGAATAGAAAAGAGCTAGTCTAAAACACAATACTCTATCCAGTCTAAAACACAATACTTCTACTTTAGGAGATAAATAATAATAATAATGAGAAAAAGAAAATTAATAATAATAATAATAACTGAAAATCCAGTATATGATAGTACTTCTTCTTCAAGGCTAAGCTCTTGAAGCCCTGATGTATAAGCAATGCAATTATTACCTGATCAGATAAATAAAAGAACTTCATCAAATTTTTTTATTCTTGATCCCCAACTATTACTATGTCTGCCAATGTAGATGCCATAATCACTGCTAATGCCATTAATACTATTATTAATGTTGACCTTGTTCTTTCTAACAATAAGGCTCATGAATAAGAGAAACTACACTATTATGACAAACTCTGCAAGCAAAAGGAAAAAGAGGCTGCTAAATGATTACAATATAAACAGAAGCATTTTGCTAAAAAAAAACAGCAAAATAAAACTACAGAACAGCTTCAGCTTCAAAAAGAAAAGAAGAAACAAGATTACCTTTACTAGAAAAAGAAAGAAAAGAAAAAACATATAGAGTAGAAAAAAATCATTAATATATCAACTCACCATCTCCTTAACAATTGCTTCTAACAGTTGGAGACAACGTAATAGGATATTGTTACTAGAGTCAAGAATAAGATTATAATGAATAACCTCTGAAAACAAAAAATTCTTTATATCTTGTTCTATAACAATTTTGAGAATATAACACTAATTAGATTACTAGTGCTTCCCAAAAAGTGTTAGATAGAATTGCTACTAATGGAAAGTCTGGCCCAACAACAGTAACAAAAGAAGTTGAAAACAGAATTTAGAGAGGGAAATGTTATAGATAGCTATACTCTATGTTTGCATTGTTACCAATACAGAATCAATTATGAGCTCCAAGGACTAATGTAAGTAACCTCTGCCTATCCAGTATACAATTAACCCTATATAGAAAATCAACTACTTGTCAGGCCTACACCAAGGCTAAGATAGCTTATCACCTATCCTCTGAGGAATCCAGATAAAAAGCAAACAAAGAACAGGCCTTAAAGAGATCAAGAATGGCAGCAAGCAAGTACACAGTGGACAAGAAATAGAAAGGGCATATAGAGCATTTGTTAGGAGAATTGGTAGGTCAAGTAGAACATTTGGTAGAGACAATGAATTAGATCAGAGACAAATTGAAAACAGCAGATAAGAGTTTAAGGAGATCAGGGTCTGAGTTGATAACTTGGGCAAAGACTGTGTGAGAAGAAACAGAAATAGAAAAGAGAGAAGGAGAAAAAGACAAAAAGAAGAGAAAGAAGAGAAAAAAAATAGAAATAGATGGTCTAGGAGGAGAAGTCATTAAGATTGGAGATTTAAATATAGAAGGAGCTAAGGAGCAGTAGCTGATAACATAGTTGTTGGAGTATCTTTTTGCTTTGAATAGTATTGTTGTTTTCTACTCCTGAAAATGTGAGTACAAGGAATAAAAAAGAATTTGTTATAAGTATCTTAAGAGTAAGGCATTGTTCTGTTGCAATGGAAACTGCATGGTTTGGAATACAAGTATTTAACTCTATATAAAAAAAACTGCAACTCTGAAAATACAAGTAAGCGATATATATATAACAAAAACTACATTGAGAGCAGAATACAAGTACTTAACTTTGATTTGATTTTTAATTTTAATTATTTAATTATTATTTTTTCTTTTAGTTTTTTTATTGGAGTCAGAAGAATCAGAGGTTGAAGTATAAATAACAAAGAGTAAAGAGAGGAAAAATGAAAAGGAAATGTGAGGTTAGAGGGTATATATAATCATTAGTCTTTTAGTTTGATTTAAGTGGTTTAGACCTAGACAGATACCTGGAGTGAAAATTGCTTATTAGTTCTCAAGCATAAGTCAGTTCTGTAGCAAGTAATTACTTAGAGTTATCTTCAGTATTTTCATATCCAAGCTAGATAACCTTATACAATAGTTTGTATACTCTCTGATGATCAATCTTAGAGTCAACTATCTTAGAGATCTTGTATTCAGGTTCTCTATTAATGATAACTGGTGCAGACGGAGGGTTAAAGCATTACATAAAAGTATTAGATATGGCTGGTTCAAGCATGGAGACATGAAAGACTAGATGAACTGCTCTCATTAATACTAGGAGTCAAATAGTAAAGGACTGTGAACTAGATTGAGCAATGATTTCATAAGGGCTAAGATACTTTTTAAAGAGTTTCTTCAATAAATGGGTAGTCTGAAAGAACTGTACTTTAACAAAGACAGATTGTCCAATATAAAACTTCAGAAGAAATTGTTGATGATTATTGGCATAGAATTGATACTAATATTGGGCTTACAATATTTCAGACTTGAGTTGTTCTTATAGTATGTCCAGGTCAACTATAAGATCTCAGACATAGAATAATGCTATATCTTGTTCCAGGTATACTGTGATGTTCAGATGATAACCCTTGTTGGCAAAAAACAAAGAGATACTAGTAGTAAAACTAGGGGCATTATTGTAAGCAAGCTCTACAAGGAATAATAGCTCAGACCAGTTATTCTGTTGATAGTTACAGTAGATACAAAAATATTACTCCAGTGTCTAATTGGTCTGTTCTATTTGTCTATTTGCTTTAGGATAATACCCTAATATAAAGTGTAAGTATATGTCTAGTGCAACACCAAGGGAGCAAAAGAAATAGGAAATGAATTTGGAGCCTTAGTCTAAGATAACATAAGAGAGAACCCTATACTTTGAGAATACATGAATAACAAAGAGACATGTCAACTTAGCTAATGTAATAGTATCATGAGTTGAAATAAAAATGGCTTGTTTTGACAATTGATCTACAATAACAAAAATAATATTGAAACTAGAGAAAAAAGAAAGTTTCTTGATGAAATTTATAAAATCAAATTCCACAAACAATCAGGGATAGAAAGTTGCTTTAGTAATCCATAGGACTTATGGCATTGAGATTTGGATTGCATACAGATTATATATGACTTATAGAATTGCTGAACATTAGTATGGATATTCAACCAGATATAACTATATTATATCAACTTCAGGATCTTGTTCTATCCAAGATATCTGGCCAGAACAAGATTGTGATAAAACTGGAGTACACAAAGGTGTAAGTTATTATTTGCAGGTACATAAATTCTACTATTGAGTCAAAGAAAACCTGCATTATCTATTGACTAATGTCCTTCTAGATGTGCTTGTTGATCAGAAATAAAGAGATTGAGAGAAAGTGCTATTAAGATATTGAAGTAAAGTTGTTCTTGGTCTATTATTGTAGCTATACAAAGTATTAGAGTGGTGAGAATAGTTGCTCTCAAAGATGCTGCAATTTGTTTATGAGTAAAAACTAAACAGAAATTATGAGAGTTTACTAAAGTATAGCCATTATTCTCCCCTTTAGGATAGACATCCTATTGTCTAGTAAGAGTATCCAGTTTTGTACTGAATTACCCAGAATAGAATTGGATGACAAGGTTGAACTAAAAAAATATTCTGACTATCTTGCTTGTCAATGGGTAAGGATCTTGGTTATAGAAAAATACTCTAAATTTTTGTAATCCATAACTATATCGATCAGAAGAGCTGATCCTTCCAAATAGTATTGCCAGATTCAGAAAGCTTTAAAAATAGCAAGTAACTTCTTGTCATGAATGTTATAGTTGAGTTCAGGAACAAAGAAGATATAGGAATGAAAAGCCACTGAATAAACTTCCTTATTGTCAGTTATCATAGAGAGAATAGCAGTGAAAGTATAGTCTGAAACATTGGTTTACACAATTAGTTGGATATCTGGAAGTCAATGTATAAGCAAAAGTAAATGATTTTTTGAGAAAGTTAAAGACTTTTCAGCACTTTTTGCTAAACTTCCAAGGCATGTTTTTTCTAGTAAGACAAGTAAGTAGCACAACTATATCTGAATAATTGTAGATGAAATGCCTGTAAAAGTTGGCAAAGCCAAGGAATAATCAAATATCTTTGACTTTCTTGGATTTCAGCCACTTTTTGTCATGAGTTACCTTGACTATAACAAGAAGCTATAAATAGAACAGACATGGACTGAAGTTGAACCAGTAGCTAATGGACAGCTTGTAGTTTAAACAAGGACAAATAGTATACTTGTATATATAATAGACTACAATTGAGTAAAAACTCTATTAAGTTCTCTTTTAACCCTGAAGTGTTACCTTGAGTTAATCCCTAACTTAAGGTTTTTGAGTCAGTTACTGACACTCCTGAATGGTTTTCACTTTAGCATTGGATATAGTTAGGTCAGATAGGAAGAGAACTTAGTCTAGATACTCAACTAAGTCCAAATAGAACTTGTATTTTTTTGCTTTGGTATATAGTCCTGCTTTGTAAAGTCACTCCAACACTTCCTTGACATGTTTCTGATGTTGAGACATATTGTCAGAGTAGATCAAAATATTATTCAAGTATACAACTATACATATGTCAAGAAGGTCAGAGAAAATGTTGTTTATGAAATGTTGGAAAGTAACTAGAGCATTAGTTAACCTAAATGGTATTACCAACTATTTGAAAGATCTATAACAAGTTCTAAATACTATCTTCCATTCATTTTCTTTGGCAATGTGGACCAAGTGGTAAGTGTAACAAAGATCTATCTTAGTATAGATACGAGCTTTGTGAGAAAAATCAAAGAGGTCAGTTATGAAAAAAAGAAGATATTAATCTTTCTTGGTGATTTTGTTGAGTCTATGAAAGTCAACACATAACTAGAGAGAGCTATCTTTTTTCTTAATGAAAAAAACTAGAGCTCTGTAAGAGGAAAAAGTAAATTGAATGAAACTAGTAAAAAGGTTTTCGTTAATAAACTTCTTTAGAGCTTTTTGCTCTTAAGTTAACAGAGAATAGATAGTATCTACTAGAGAATGAGCATTTTTATCCAGTTCAATCCAAATATCGTATAGGCAATAGAATACAAGTGTTTTTGCTCTTACTTTACTAAAGACATCTGCAAACTCATGGTACTCCTTTAGAATGCAAGAAAGATTGATTTTATCAAAAGTGGAAGTAAATTTGGTCTATACTGTACTTTGACAGTTTAAATAGAACATAGCAGAGCCTAGAAAGTACAAGGCTTATAGAAAAGCTAGTGTATTAATAATGGTAAAGTAAACTGCAGAGGAAATTCTGCTGACAAAAATAAAAGATTAACTAAGATCTCAACAGAAGAAACAGAAGCTAGATCATGAAGTAAAGATGATAGTCAAAAGGATATTGACCCAGATACCCAGTCAATCAATAGATTGTATTGGGTGAGCCAAGAATGATCTAAGACCAAAGAACAACAGGAATTGAGCAGGGTGACATAAAAGTCCAAATTTATGCATTTACTGGAAGAGAAGGTTACAGATAATGTTACTACCTTAGTAATAATATTATTTGAGGATCCATCAAAGAGACATAATTCTACAAAAGAGGTAGAAGAAATAGGCAAAAAATGTCTATAAGTAAAGACAGAGTCTATAAAACAATGAATTAAGCCAGAATCTACTAAAGACTAGATGGATATAATCTAGTATACAAACTAATAGAGAAGAAAGACAAAGACAAAGAGAATTTGGATTGGAAAGAGCAAATGCACTGAGGTATATTAGACTTATGGTTACACAGACAAGTTCAATGTGACCTCTAATCTATACTGAGTCTTAGAAGCTGTATACTAGTTTTCTGAGATAGTCTCAGAAGTCATAGCATCTTCTTTAGTGTTAGCAACTGACTCAAAAACCTTAAACTAGGGTTTAACTCAAGGCAGTTCTTCAGAATTAGAAAAGAACTTAATAGGGTTCTTGTTTAATTGCAGTCTATTATATATACAGATATACTATTTATTCTCATTTATACTACAAGCTGTCTATCAGCTACTGGTTTGACTCCAGTTTATGTTCAATCTATTTATAGTACTTTGTCATAGTTAAGGTGACTCATGATAGTACCTCTCTCTTAAAGGTCTTTGTTTCAAAGACTTCATAGTTTATTATATGGATTTTATATATTATTTATTTCATTTTCTTCATTCCATTCTTCTATTCTATCTTCTTCAAATTCTTGCTTATTTTCTTCTTTCTCTTCTTTATCTTTTTCTTGGATTATTTCTAATGTTTCTCTTCTTCTTGATCTCTATTACTTCCAATTTCTTTTTAATCTTCCCTAATATTTTCTATTAAATTTCTTATCATTCCATCTATATAGTAGTTTTGTTGTATATTTTCCTGGTAATTCTTCTTTATAATCTTCTTCCAAGTTCCTTTTTTTATTCTTCTGGCCTCTTCTCTATATTTTTTTTCAAACCTATCTACTAACTCTTGTGCATTCACCAGATTTTCCTTTGGTTTCCAAGTGTTTTCTTCTACTATATAATCTCTCTATTGTACCAGGTATTTATCTCTTCCTCTAAACTTCCTTTTATTTAATATCTTCTCCATCTTGTATTCCTCTTCTTCTTTAATTATTACTGGTAAAGGTCATTTCTTTTTTTGACCTTCTACTTGATCTCTATACTTTTGTACTCTGCTAACATTTACTACTGGATCTATCTTAATACTACTTGATAACTCTAGTTTGATTGCATTTGTTGAAATTATTCTCTTGACTTTGTAAAGTCCCATAAATCATTTCATCAGTTTTTCTGATCATCTCTCCTACATTTGATATTTAAGATCTTTTGTACTTAGTAATACCCAGTCTTCCACTTTATACTCTTCTAGTTCACTTCTCTTTCTATCTGCATACTTCTATATTTCCTCCTGACTTTTTCTTAATGCTGCTTCTACTTTTTCATATACTTCCTTTATTCTTGTCACAAATTCTGCTGCCTTTTCAAACTTTCCCTTTTTCCTCATCTCAAATCCCATACATAGATCCTGTTTATTATTTGCTTTGAATAGTGACACTCTTGTACTTGTCTGTACTTTATTGTTATATACAAACTCTGCTGTTACTAACCAGTCAGGCCATTACTCTTGCCTGTGATTGATAAACATCCTTAGATATTGTTCTAAGTCTTGATTCATTCTTTTAGTCTGCTTATCTGTCTGTAGGTAGTAGACTATTAATAACTTTATATCAATTTCCAATATATTGTTCAGCTCCTTCATTATCTCCACTACAAACTGTACTTCTTTATTTGTAATAATACTCTCTGGTAGACTATGTAGCTTCTAGATGTTATCCTGAAACAATCTTACCACTTCCTCTACCAAAGTCTTTTCCATAGTAGGCATAAGATATGCTATTTTTGTCAACCTATTATATACTACCAGTATACTATCATATCTCTGTACTAATGGTAACTTTGTGATAAAATTTACTGTAATATAGACCCAGGGTTTCTCTAGTACTACATTTGGCATTAATTTCTTTGCTGGTGTCTTGGTACAATTCTTGTTTCTTTGGTAGGTATTGTATCTCTCTATGTACTTCTTGATTTCTTTTGTCATCTCTGGCCACTAGAAGTTTCTAGTAACCAACTCTGTTGTCTTTTACTGCTCTTTATGTTTTCCTACCAGTATATTATGATATAGCCAAATTATCTCTGCTCTCAGTTTCTTATTCTTTAGAACATATATTTTTCTATTTCTTAATATTAGCCTATCTTTCTCTTGCCATTCCTCATCTCTCAACATCTTTACTCCTGCTTGTTTTATTTCTTCTACTGCTTTTATTATTTCATTGTCTTCTGCATTTGACTTTTTAATTTTCTCTAATAAATCCATTGTCTCTATCACAATTTCTGTCACTTGTGTTGCTCTAATTTCTAGCTACTTCTTTTTTACCAATACTCTATCCTTGTTATCTTTCTTTACTCCTATTTGCCAGTCTAGATGCCTACTGAGGCTATCAGCCTTTCCCATGCTGCTGTTTGGCACATATTTAAAAGTAAAGTTAAATCTAAATAGATACAAGGCCCATTTTGTTTGTCTACAGTTCAGTTTTTGACTACTTATAAAGTATTCTAGATTTTTGTGGTTACTCCAAATCTCAAATTTATTTTGTGCTTCTTCTAGCAAGTACCTCTATTCCTCTAAACATTTGATAATCACTAACATTTCTTAGTCATAAATTTCATAATTTCTCTTCACTTTATTCAATAACTTTAAAATAAAAGCTACTAGTCTCCACTTATCATCTTTATACCTTATTGATAACACTTCTCCTATTGTATACTCTGATGTATCTGCTTCTACTCTCATCTCCTTGTCTAGATCTAGTGCCACTAACACTGGTCATATTATAAATATCTGTTTTAACTCCTCAAATGCCTTCTCCTGCTCTTCTCTCCAGTTCCACTTCTTGTCCTTTCTGACCAGTCTATGCAGTGGTTTTGCTATCTTGGCAAAGTCTTTTACAAATTGTCTGTAGTAATTTACTAATCCCAAGAACTTTTATATATCTTTAATTGTCTTAGACCTTGGTTATTCTAGAACTCCCAACATCTTCTCTTCTTGCATTTTTATACCATCTGTCCCCATCACTAGTTCTAGGAAGCTGATCTCTTTAACTTTCTACATACATTTCTCAGATTTTAGGTATAGATCATTTGCTTCTATTTTCCTTGGGATTTTCTTTACTATTTCATTATGCTTCTTTTCATTCTTTGTTCCCACTAATATATTATCCATGAATACCACTATATCTCCTGTGTCTATTAGATCTCTTAATATATTATTCATTATTACTTGGAATATTGCTGGCGAATTTGTAAGACCAAAAAACATCACAGTAGGTTCGTATACCCCAAGATATGTTGTAAACATAATCTTCTACTCATTTCTCTCTTTTATTTGTATATTGTTGTACCCCTATTTAAATCCATCTTTGTAAATATCTTTTTTGGTATTAATTAAGTCAGAAATCAAAGACAAAGGGTAATTATCCTTAACCATTCCTTTATTAAGATATCTATAGTCTTGTACTATTCTTTTCTTTCTGTCCTTTTTTTCTACAAAGAAGACTAGTAAAGTCTGAAATGACTTTAAGGGTTGAATATACCTCTTCCTCAATTGTTCCTCCACAAATTCTCTAACTTCCTCTTTCTTTTCTCTTAATATTAAATATGTTCTCCTTTTTCTTGGCACAAAATCTTCCTTTAAATTTATTACATAATCCCAAGGTTTTCTGACTGGTATTCTTTCCAATTCTGCTTTTTCAAAAACTTTAAGCTACTTGTGGAATTTCTATAGTACCATCTTTTTTACTTTCTCTCTGTTTAGCTCTACCTCATCATCAAACTTTTCTTTCATTGTCTATTTCTACTCATCTCTATTTACTTGATCTACTACTCTGATTCTCTTTCCAATTTTCTTTTTTTGTTCAACATTTTTCTTTACTGCTGTGTTTCTTCTACAAATAGATAGATATTTTATTATTTTCACCTCTTCTGTTTTCCAATTTATCTTAGAGTTGTACATCTGTAACCATGGCATTTCTAGTATCACATCTATCTTTTTCAAGTTGCATATATCTATTCTCATCCTTTTTATGTGATTTTTGTAGTATATGTCTACTTTTATCTAGTGTGTAATGGCCTCTGTACTATTATTTGTACTATCTACATTTCTAACCATTACTGGTCTATTCAACTTCTGCAACCTAAATTCATGTTTTGCTGCTATTTTTCTGTTCATAAACATTCCTGTTATACTACTATCCAAGAGTGCTTTTACTGTTACTCCCTCATATGTGTTTACTTTTTCTACTCCAATATTCAGTCACATTTCTCTCAATATTTTGAATATTCTCCTGATATCTCTTTGTTTATTCTTCTCCTTTACTGTACTTTTCAGAACCTCTGTTTATGTACTACTCTGCTGTACTTTCCCCTCTATAGGGTATACCACCACTCTCTAGTTCCACTATAGCTTTTTTTTCTTTGTCTTATATTCTAAACACAAAATCTCACTCTTTTTTTGTTTTAATACTCTTTTTTCTATAGTATCTTTTCTTCTACATTCCACATACTATACTTTTGTTATTTTTCTTCTCTTTGCTTCTCTCTCTCTCCAATTCCATGCTTTCTAGCAAAAGTCACACCACATATTTCTTACTTGTCTCTCAAGAAAAAAGCCCTGCCTTTGATTTTCATAAGTCTATATCCCTCTACTGTCACATCTTCCACAATCCACATAGGTCACTACTATCTCCTCTGTGACCCATCCTCTATCAAGAAAAAGAGTATCTTCCAGAGGCATGCTTCACTCATTACAGTACTTCTGTGCCTTTTCCCATGTAGGATATGCTGGCTTTTGCTGTATCTTTTGTGGTCTAGCTATATATGTTGCCTCTTTCTCTCTCTATATCTTCTTCTCTACTACTACCATCAGACAGTCCCACTTGAAGTATTCTATCTCCTAACACCTAAAATATTATAGCTTTTTTTTTTCCTGTCTTCTTACTTTTACTTTCTTCTTTACATCACATCTCATTACTTTACTCACCAACACCTCAAACTTATTATGGAGAATAGGCCTTCCCTTTTTCACCTTCTTCTATTTCCTACAGTTACAGGCCAGATGCCCAAACTCTTTATAACCAAAATATTTTCTTTCTTCTCTTTTCTCCAGTTCTGTTCTTAATTTGGCAAGAGTCTACCATTAATTAAGCATGTCACTCATAAGTTGGTTATATTGTTCAAGAGACATGGTGTTATACCTCTTAAAGTGGAATAGAATTTTTTTTAGATCTCACTAATTACAACTATGTCTGTTAGGGTATAGAATCTTCATCCAACTAGACTTCTACTGCCATACTAACTACTACCCTAATCAAATAGTAAATAATCACCTCAAGAAGAGGATCTCTACTCTAATAGCACCTTCTTAAGGGGTCAATGCTATTACAAGGTTTCTACTAATCAAAAAGGTATAGGTACTTTACTAGGTAACACCACCCAATTGCTAGATCAGATCTTAAACACAATACCTGAGTTTGGTACTAAGTCTTCACTGGTAGTCCTTACCTGACTACCAAGTCCCTTTTATAGCTAGGGCCCACTATCCAAAAAGACCAGTGATTAAGCTGATTACCAATTAAGAACAATAAAAGAGTAAAGTTTAGATAAGGTTTGAAGTAAACAGTACCTGGAGTATGGTATTGAGTTCTTCTGTCAGCAACTGACTCAGAAACCTTAAGCTAGGGTTTAACTTAAGGTAGTTCTTTAGAGTTAAAAAAAAACTCAATAGAGTTTTTGCTTAATTATAGTCTACTATATATACAGGTATACTATTTGTTCTTATTTATACTACAAGCTGTCCATTAGCTACTGGTTTGACTCTAGTTTATGTCCAATCTATTTATAGTACTTTGTCATAGTTAGGGTAACTCATGATATTCAGTCACTATAGCTAGATATACTCAAATAGGCTGTTTCTTTGGATATTCATCTATTTTGTACTCCTTTGATCTATAGTATAGATAGAGGTTGTTGTCAATATAGTGTTTTCACTTATTGCTGTTCAACTTACTATTTTTGTCCAACTTGTTAGAAAGATCAACACAAGAAGTAAATAGAGAAGAGGATTTGATAGAAAAAGAGAGTATTTTAGAAGGTTTAGTAGTAGAATATAAGGAAATAGAAGCAGAAAAGAAAACAGTCTGAGAATAAAATGGTACAGAACTTGGAGTGAAAGATGAAGATAGAGTATGCTTATCTTGTTTGTAACTATAGCTATCAGTAGCATTCTTTTCCACATTCTAAAGTTGATTTCATTTACAATTATACTCCCAATGGTAATTGTCAAAGGTAATCACCAATTAGTACATTGTATGGAAAGAGGTGAGCTTACTCTGCTCTTGATTTGAAATAAGATCCTGGAGGCAATTGAGGAGTCTCTAGTAGTAGCAATAGTAGAGAATGTTATTACTCCAGTTCAGTTATATTGTATACTATATAAAATCTACATTGTAGGTTACAATCTTATCTCTGGGTTTTATTTGGAGATTGTTGAAGAGCAACCTCAAACCAATTTTGTATAATACTGGACAAGTAGATCACTGCAAAGTTGATTTTTAACTTATCCAAAAGAAACTACTGTAAGTTGGCCTAGAAATAGAGTTAATATTGAAATAGAAAATGGTTAAGCTTGTAAAGGTCTAAGCTATCAAAGGTATCTAGAATATGGGCCTTTACTTAGTGTGGTTTTAGTACAGATGGTATTTCTTGTTTAAGGTTTTCTGAAAGTCAAAGGAGAGCATTAGCTAACTAATTGTCAAAGGAATTGTGATCAGTAGGTATAGTGAATAAGGGAGTATGAAGATAAAGCTGGAATAGAAACTAGAGTATTAACTCATTCCAGTTTATTATCAGTATGAGAAACAGAAGACAGTTCTATATTGTGAAAATCCTATAAATCTACTAGTAGTGGAATAAGAAGAGAACGTCCTGGAGTACAGAACATTCTAGAATGGAGATATTTCAATCTTCTAGGAAGACTAGGAGCAAAATGGCCAAAAACCTAGTCTGTTAAAAAAATAATATTACTTCTGGAAGATAGAGTAGCTGAATGATGAGACATAATAAAAGAATGATTAGTAATAGAAACTGGTACAAGTTTGCAAATTCTATCAGGAACAGAAAGTAGAATAAAAATTAGATAATAAAGTGACTCCAAGATATTGTAGATTATAGAAAAGGAGTAATAGCTAGTATAGAAAAGAAATATACTTATTATAAGAGGATTACACTAAATTTCACTTCTAAATTACTAGTAGCAATCTATCGGAGCAACCATATACTAATTAAATACTATTACCTAATATTTAATTAATTTAGTTAGCTCTTTTGCTCTCCATCCTAACTGCTAGGATATTCCAAGATAGCCAAACTGGTATATATTGTAGAGTATTCCTTTAAGGAGTCTCATCCTATTTTCTAAGATTTTTTCTAGAGTCCACTCCACTCCAGTTGCCTTTCTACTTATACTTCAAGATATATATATCAAGGAGTAGGAGTTTAGAGATAACAAAAGAGAATGATCTTGGCTTCAATGTATATATTATGCTCTAATCTTTTATCACAAGTAATTATTGATTTTGGAGATAAAGAAATATTGTTAGATATTAAACAAGAGTCCAAAGTCTAAATTAAGAAGTATATAGAAAAAGGAGAGGAATATAGACAAAGAGTAAATAGATGTTAATTTGTAGACTAGGTAACTACTATGTATCTACCCTGTATATATACCCTAGCTGGGATAGAAGAAAGCTAGTCTAAAATACAATACTTCTTTCAGTCTAAAACATAATACTTCTACTCCAGAAGATAAATAATAATAATAATCATAACTGAAAATCCAGTATATGACAGTAAATGAGTTATAGAACAAGAAAAAAAAAACCTTTAAGAAGTAGTATAAATAGTAGATATAGTTCTAGAAAAAAAAAAGTATTTTATCAAGAATATAAAGAAGAAAAATTGATTTAAAATAAAAGTTCATAATATTATCCTTTTTTCAAGAATTGTGATCTTACAATTTGTTATCTTCTACAGCATACATTGCTACTGCTCATTTTGTAGCTCTTATAACAAATCCTTGTATAAATAATATTGTAATGAAAAAAAGCATATAAGATAATCTATCTACATCTATACTTAGTACTTATTTCTCTAAATTTTCATGTTGGCATAGTTATATAATAACACTCTAACTATCTAGTTTTAATAGTATAGATTATTTTCTTTGTTTTTCTATAGTATTTTGTAGTTTGGTGGTACTGTAAATTGTATAGTTCTTGGTGGAACTACTACTTTTTGTAGAAATTGTATTAAATAGTCTATTTTTTGTTGTAATATGTTTTTGTTTTGTATAGTCATAGGTTATTAAGGTCATTTATCATATGATATACTATTTTTTGATAATTTGTCAACTTCTTGTAGTTTAAATAGTTCTGATACTGATGTCAATGGAAATATGATTGTTGCAAAGTCTGTTTCTATATAAATACTTAATGTCTTTGGTACTCTTGCAAATTTATTTGTATTTGTATAGCTTTCTATTAATACTTTAATGTAATTATCAATTTCTCAAAATTCTTGTCCACTACATAATTAAAATTTCTTTATTAATTCATATTGGATAGTGTGAAAGTATTCTAGTATATTGTTATGTAATAGTGTTCTCAATGTATTGGCTATTCCATAAATTTGTGCTGTAATTTCTGGTTGGTGGTTGTTTCTTGCAATATTTTCATTTTATTGTTTGTTATCTCTCAATTCAATTTATCTGCTATTTGTGTCAATTTTTTCACTTTGTTTTCAAATTCTGTTACTATTTCTATACTTCTAACAATTTTGTATATTTTTGTTGATCAGTCTTTGAGTTTATGATTTTGTCATACAATTATATAGATTATTTCTAGTTTTTAGATCATATTGCAAAAGTCAATTGTTATTAGTATATTAATTATATTATTGAGAATTGTTAAGTTAGTGTTAAGTATAGAAGTGACATTAGCAGTAGTATTATTGAATACTATTTTGTTGGATAATCAATTTCTTTTTTGTTTTTTATAGTTTCAATTTTTTTGTTTGTTTATAATTTTTTTAGTAATTATACTACATGTTTTATGTTTCTTTCTAGGATCTATTTGTTATCTTTGTATTAATATTCTTTTTATTTTACAAGGTATTGTATTTCTTTTTCTTTCTTTCTATGATTTAATATTATTTGAATTTTATATTTTTCTTCATTATTAATTAATTCTAGTAGTTTTGGGGTTTCTTTATCTTGCATTTTGTAGTGAGGTTTTGTATACAATATCAATAATATTTCATTGAATAGTTAATATAATCCTTTTTCTGCATTTTGTGTAATTTTAAAAGGTTCATATCTTTTATGATTAAGTTTCTTTGAGAATCTATTTGATATTATATTTTTTGCTTCCAACTATATCCTATCTCTTTTTTTGTAATTTTAACTTGAGTTGTGGATTTTACTTTATTTTTTGGTGTTGTATATTTCTAAAGATAGTTCAGTCTTTTTGTACTATTTTTAGGTTTTCTATAAATTTTTCTACTACTAGTACTATTGATTTAGCTTGTACCTCTGTGCTTTTTGTTATTGTATTAGAATTTAGCTTTGATTAACCAATTAACCCAATTATTTTGATTAAAGTTCATAAAGTGTTGTAGATAACTCTTGACTTTTTGGTTAATTCTTTTAGTCTGTTTATCTAATTGTAAATAATAAACTGTAGATAGTTTTTTTTTATTTCTATTGAAATACTAATATAAATTTACAGACCTCTATCCATTATTATTTTTCTTGGGAGTTTATATATTTTTCATATCTTTTGTTTATATATTTTAACTACTTCAAGTGATGTGAGAATTATTTTTGTTGGGATAAGTCTTATAGTCTACTATGACTAGAATTGTATTCTTGTCTTTGTATTGTAGTAGTGGTCCAATCATATCTATTGTAATTTTTTGTTATGACCCATCTAGTATTAAAAGTATGTATAAGAAGTTGGCTTATCAAGCATATAATATGTTATTTTATTAACAGTTTAGGTATTTTTTAATATATTTTTGAATGTCTTTATTTATTTGGAACCACCAATAGATTTTTTTAATGAGTTTCTTCATCTATACTATTTCTAGATGTTCTACTGTTGGTGTATTATGGTAATAGTGCATTATTTTTTCTCTTAACTATAAAAAGTTAGAAATAAATATTCTGTTGTTTTTGTATATTTTTTTCCTTATTTTTGTAAAGATTCATTTTTAATTTCTTGAGTTACTTTTTGTTTTCTTTTATTTGTTAATTTTATTTTTTTTCCCAAGTTACTGTTTTATTGTCATTCTCTAGTGTTGTTATTGTTAATCCTTGTATAAATAATTTTTCTTGTAAATATATTGCTTTGTTTTCCTCTTTTGTAGTATTTTCTTCTTTATCTTTTCTAGATAAGATATCTACCTTGGTATTTGTTTTTTCTAATATATGTTTGATTTCAAAGTTATAGTCCTATAATTTTAGATACCACTGTATTTATTTTCTATTTAGTTGTTGTAGTTTTGTAAAGTATTGTAAATTTTCATAGTCCATCCAGACCTTGAATGTTTTTTCAGTATTTAGGAAATATTGTCTCTATTTTGTTAGATATTCTACTATTGTAAGTAATTCTTTGTTATATATTTTGTAATTTTTTTTTTTGTTGTTAATAATGTTCTCAAGAGAAAAACTATAAAATACCATTTTTTTTCTTTTTGTACTTGAAATAATACACTTTCTATTATATATTCTGATATATTAGTTTTTACTTGATATCTTTTTTTTCTTTATAAAAGTACCAATATTAGTTTTTTTATAATTCTCTTTTTGAGTTTGTTGAATATTTTTTGTTGTTTTGTTTTTCATGTCTATTTTTTTGTTTTTTAATTTGTTTAGTAGTTTTGCTAGATAGCTGAAATTTTTTATAAATTGTTAATAATAGTTTGTAAACCTAATAAATCTTTCAACATCTTTTGTTTTTGTTGGAGTTTTCTATTTTCTAAGTATGTTAACTTTATCTATTTTTATTTATATCATTTTATTTTCTACTTTTACTTCTAGAATAGATATTTCTGTTGTATTAAATTCACATTTTGATTTTTTGAAGCATAGATTATATTGTTCTGTTATTTTAAGAAATTTAGTTATTTTGTTTTTTAGTTTTTTTTGTGTTTTTCCAGGTATTATAAAGTCATTCATGTAGTTTGCTAGCTTATTACTGTATATTATCTCTCTAAAAATAGCATTTATTATTCTTTGAAATATTCTTAGTAAGTTGTAACATCTAAAACATATTATTTTTGGCTCAAATAATTCTCAATTTGTTAAAAAGGCTACTTTTTATTTATAGCCTTTTTTTATTCAGACATTGTTATACCTTTAAATAAGGTCAAGTTTATCAAAGTATTTTACTTTTTTTAATTTATCAATAACTTCTACCATAAAAAAAAGTAGTATTTTGTCTTTTATTGTATATTTGTTTAGTTTTTTGTAGTTTTGTACTAGTTCTAGTATTTTATTTTTTTTTGGTAGAAAGAAACAAGATGATACATATTTTGAATTTAATTTAACAATTAGTCCTGCTTTTAACTATTTATTCAGCTATTTGTTTAAGTGTTCTCTTTCTTTAATTGTTATTACATAAGCTTTTATATTTAGTTCTTATAATGTATCTATTGTTAGTTCAATTTTGTGGTTCTATTCTCTTTCTTCAAGTAGTTCTTTAAATTTTTGCTTGTTAAACAGATGAAAAAATAGTTGTATATATTTTGGTAGTTCTGTTAGGTTTTTTTGGTTTGTTGGTTGTTAGTTAACAGTTTGTGACTTTATGTTCTTCTAGTTGATATTTTCCTTTATATCTAGAAAATTTGAGTTGTTTTATTTTTCAATCTATTTTTGGGTTGTGTTGTTTTAACCAGTTGTAACCCAGAAAGATATTAGTTTCTGTAATATCTAATACAAGTACCTGAATATTTTCTTTGTGTTCTTTTGTTCTTATTTCTAGTTTTGCTTTTTCAGTTACATTTTTGTTTCCTATTCTGCTTTTATCCAAGTTGAATATTTTAATAGAGTTTTTTAATTTTTCTATTGGACTTTTTTCTCTTTGTATTGTTTCTTTATTTATTGTTATATATAAGCATTCTAAGTTAATGAATGCCATTATTTTTATTTGTCTTTTTTCTTTTCAAAGCATAGGTTTTATTACAAGTTTACAATCTTCTTTTTATCATTGTGGAATAATATATCTATTTGGTAAATCTATTATATTGGATTCTGGTACTATGTCTACTTAGACCTTTTTGTAAAACTCTTTTCTAATGTTGTGCTATTTTCTTCTTTCATTTTGTCTCTGATTCTTTAGTATTTTTTGTGGTAATTATTCTATTTTTAAAAAGAAAGGTTTCAGCATCCTTATACTATATGTCTTTTTTTTCTACACTTATAGCATTTTAGAGATGTATGTTGTTTTGTTTAGGGGCAATTTCTGTAGTCTCATTCTATATACTCTTTTATATTTTCTTTTGAATCTTTGTTGTTTTCTAATTTCCATTGGTTTTCTTATTCCTCTATAAGTTATTCCTGTTTCTGTTCTATAGTCATGTCTTATTTTAGTCTATTTTATTTCTTGGTCTACTATAGTTATAGCTATTTTTTATTACTTCAAAGAGTTTGGTACTTGTATTGTTATACCAGATAGTCTTTTTAGATTAAATACATGATATTTGTCACAAGAACTATACTATAATCCAGCTCAAGAAGCAAATGTGACTCTCCAAATATAACTACTAGACATTCAGTCCTAGACTCATATACACTACTTAAATAGCAGAATAGTGGCTATGACTACTACTATACCAATCTCATAAAACTTGTCTAGCTATTCTATATTGGCCACAATCCAGAACTCTCTTCTAGAAGTACTTTTAAGAGCAACCAGAACCTTAAGAAAACTAGTTTTTCTTGATAAAATAATATCATAACTTGGTAGCTGTCTTATTTGATGAATTAGAGTTTAGAGTTACTATTAGATCTTAGCAATCACTTTTGATAGATGACTATAATTAGAAACATCAGAATAGTTCTTTTAAGAACAACACCACTAGAATATTTAAACTGAAGAGGATGTCCAGAAATACAAAAGAAAGTTAAGAGGATCAAGAAATTGAATAGAAAGATTAAGGAAGTTACAATTGAAAAGTTAACAAAAATACCATGCTCAAAAACAAACTACTTGTATTCACTTCAAGGTTTTTTGGACTATACCAGAAAACTAGATTCAATAGTTAGATATAGGAAAAAACTAGTTAGGAGAATTAGAAAGACAGGGAGTACTGGTTGTATAATTAGGAAAAGACTCTATTTTATTATTCTACTTTCTGCTATAATAGACTATTAGAATGTTTCTTTTGTTTTTTTATTTGTTAACTCTATGATTTATAATTCTAATATATACTCTAGTAGTATAGAGGGGCCTAACAACAAGTTACCCCCATTATTTCTTTTCTTTTATCACTTTAGAACTCTATAGTTATTTTTAAGTAATTGAGTTTTCTTCTTTGTTTTTTCTTTATAAAAATTTATACAAAACATCTTTTAAGAAAATATTTCACTTTGAAAAGAACTTGGGTATTTACTTAACTAGAAGTTTAACTATTCACTATATGTTTTCAAAGTAAATTTCCAACTATATAATTAGTTAAAGTAGAGCCTATACAAGAATATAAAAGTCCTAGAAAGTACTACTATATTAACAGTAAACCAGGTTGCTAAACTAGTTTGAAAAGGATAGTATCATAATATAAAACAAATACATACTTTCAAGATCTATAATTAACTAGAGTCTTTTCAAGAGAATATCAAAAATAGTATTCTTTTCTAGTTTCTATTGGGTTTTTTACTATTTATTGCTACTTGTGAGCTTTTTCCTTTCTGATTTATTTCCCTTCTATCTACTTGTTTGTGTATAACTGTGATTTTGTTGTAAGACTATTAAACTTGATGAAATAGTCTATAATATGTTCTCTTTCTTGTTTATATGATTCAATTCTCTATTGTATATCTACAATTCATGTTTTGTTACTAAATAGTAATTTGATTTCTTCTTTAAATATATCCTAGTTATATAGCAACTTAACCTAAGATAACTTAATTACATTTCTAGTCTGAGTTAACAAGGAGAACTTAATAGAGTTTTTATTTAATTCATATAAACTACTTATATATCTTTCACCATTTACAAGTATTTATAAAGTTCTACAAATACTATTTTGTCTAATTGTCTCATATATCTGATTTTTCAAAAAACTAAATAAAAAAATATTAACTTAGCCATTTTGTTAAGTTTTGACAAGTTAATAATTTCTTTATTTTTCTCTTCTATTTCTGTGAGTTTTTATTCTACAAAAATTCCTGTTGTTTTTTTTCTCATTTGTCCTAATACTACAAGTGTTTTTTCTTTTGTTGCTATAATTTTATTGACTTTAAGATAAATTTTCATAATCTTCTACCAATTTTTGAATATAATACTACTACCATCAAATTATTTTAGTTCTAGTGTAATTGATTTGCTGTTTATTAATTCTATAATAGTACTTTTGTTATATCCTGGAAATTTAATATAAATTAATATTAATAATAATATTTTTTCTTTCTAATTTATACTCCTGAACTCCTAATTCATTTACTTTTATAGAATTACAATGTAAACTAAAACACTTGTATTACTATTTCTATTCTGAGATTAGTATAAGTACTTTACTAGTACATTATAGTTCTTTAGTTTATAAATTGAAGTCATTTCCTTTATATTCTTGTAGTATGTAGTATTTTTTCTTTTACTATATATTTCTTAAAACTCATTACTCTTGGATTTACTACTATTTTAGACAATATTCTACTATTTTGAAATATATAACTATATACACAATAGGAGATTGAAATATAGTATATAAACTAGAACCAAGGTTGTTTCATTTCTTCATCATTATTATATTTTTTTTAAACTAGTGGTAAAATCATAGAACTAAAAAGTAATATTTCTTATTTTATTTAGTAGTATATTTTACTTTTTAACTCTATCTATTGTATTATTTTCTAAAACCTAGAGTATATATTCATAGTTTATTCATAGTAATTTATAGTATATTTTTAGTCTTTCTATACTATTATTTTTACTTACCTAACAACTTTTTTATATGGCTTGTAGCACTAGTACTAGTATTTTTACTTATATATCCAATATTCTAGATTATTTTACCAATAGTTTACTTTGGTAAGTGCTTTTTAATTTTTTTTTTATTTCTTGGTTTTCAGTTTTTTCTTTTTTATTGTTACTGAGATAAACTAAACTTAGTTATTCTCCAAGCTCTTTAATGTTTTTTTTTCAATCTTGCTATTTTGTTTTCTTTTTTGTAAGATAAGTTGAAAATACTCAAACCAAATGTTATAACCTTTATTATTTAACTTAGAGTTATAAAGAATACAAAGAGAGAAATCTTTAGAAA
>Ga0153941_1000266_pt1 | contig 24011 bp, 20 predicted proteins | sample TSNJ025MetaG_FD_104733 | JGI IMG/M metagenome (GOLD analysis project Ga0153941, IMG submission 104733) | Attine ant fungus gardens microbial communities from New Jersey, USA - TSNJ025 MetaG | ecosystem: Host-associated > Fungi > Mycelium > Unclassified | place: USA: New Jersey, Brendan T. Byrne...
ATCCAAAGATTTGCCAAAATCCGAAGCTTTATTTCCACTGTCAAAAAACGCTCCGCTAATTTACTGGATTCCTTTTCTCTTGTGCTTGACTCTGTTCCCGTCCTTGATAGGTGAGTAGTAACGACGCTATCTCGCAGTGCAAAAATGACTGCCGCTATAGAGTTAACCTTGAGAAAATATTACAAATAATTTAGACAAGCAAGAAGGGTCTTATCCGATGACTAAACCGCTCTAAGGCTCCCGCTTCTGTAAGCGGGAGCCTTAGAGCGGTTTAGTTCCTGAATAAGATCGACTAACTTCAGATGGGTAAAAACCCCGCTAAAGCGTTCGTCTATCTTTAGCTTTTAGCAAGAACGGATTGAATATTAAAAATTTTACAATTAAAGAAGGGAAGGCTGGCATAACGGAGAAATGATGTACGTATATGCGAAGCTATCATTAAGGTGAATGCAAAAAATGAGCTTAGCCGGATGACTGTCCGCAAAGGCAAGCAGCCGGGACAACGGCTGTTTGAGGTGCGTTTTCGCAGAGCTGCCGGAAATCGCTGCAATTTTAGGTAGTTGGCCGAGCAGGTCGCTGTTGAACACAAATATATGATATGTCCTACAGCAACGGTCGACACATTATTGATAATAAGTTTCAATACAAAGCTTTTCTGAATTATTACGATCCATACCGACGTTCTTTATGTCTGGAGACAAGCTGTTCTTAGCGCTGCAGGCGTCAGTGACGCCAAGCTTCTTAATGTGGGGCATGTATCAGTTTAGTATTTGAACAAGAACTCCGTCGGGGCGAACAGCTGGCAGCGGTACTTGGAATTCCCGCAGTTAAGTTAGTAACGGGAGGAAATTATGAAACATAGAACGAGGGTTGAACGGGCTATCAAACGCCTGCCTGTCGATCGAGTGCCTTGCGCCGAGCTTGTTATTACTGATGAACTTATCGGAGCAATGTTTAACCAAAGAAGTATTCAGTTTGGCCATCGGCTGGAATTTATCAGCAGCATGGGCCTGGATGCCGTGTGTCTGCATCCAAGCTGCCAGTTGGGTAATGGCAGTATGCCGCGTACTCAGGATATAGTTTTTGCTGAGTTGGAAAATTGGGTTAGCACAGATTTATTTACATTTGCCGTACTGGATGGCCCGGTTGGCTGGGGGGGCAGGTTGCTGGGCTTTGAGGGCATGATAAACAACTAGTCTGCCGTAATCCGGATTTAGATAGCCTGGTAACGGCTATTGAGACTGTTAATAAGGATACCATCAAGCGGTTGGCTGATAGTGGCATAAATGGTGTTATTCTCGCCGACGATATTGCCTATAACCAGGGTGTTATTGCCCGTCCTTCGCTTTTGCGGGAAACAGTGATTGCTTCACTTGCCAGGCAAACTGAGTATGCTCAACGATTAGGACTGCCAGTCTTCTTTCATTCTGACGGCAACCTTACAGTGGTGCTTGATGATATCGTAGCGGCAGCATTTGACGGTTTGCAATGCATTGAATCGTCGGCAGGCATGGATATCGGCGAAGTGAACAAGCAGTATGGTGAAAAGCTATGTTTGTGGGGCAACTTAGATCCGGCTGAATTAGTTGAGCCGCGAAGCTTAGCACGGCTTGAACAGACTGTAAGCCGAATTGTTATTGGTTCAGGCAGCAATCGTGGTTTGATTTTTGGTACAAGCAGTGGTCTTTTTGCACCTATGCGCTTAGAAAGCCAAAAAACTGTTTATCGAATAGCCCGGAGTCTTGGATGAAATTAGTTGTCATGGCTTTAATCATGCTTGTATTCTTCGACAACAAAGTTGTTATCTTTTATCGACACGCACAGCAGTTGGTCAAAGCCTTCAGCTAATTTAGGCTGCTCCAGTTTTTTAGCAGTCGCTAAGATTGCCGGTACAGGCACCTTTTCCTTGCCGACCCTGGTTTGATTTCTTGCTAAGGCGTCGGTTATGCTAGACTCGAAATAATAGCCAATAACCTTAAATCCTGATTGTTTGGCCTGTTCGATGTATTTTTTTCTAACGCATATAGTTGCGTTTGTATTGTCGACGACAAATGGTTGGTTTGCCTTTAGGCAGGCATCGATAAGAATGTTTTCCCGGTTTCGTGTCCGTAGCATATCAAGGTTAATTCTGATATGGGTTTTATAAAAAAAATGTTTGTAAAACTCGCTTTTTCCAACAGCCTGAATGCCAATAAATAGAATGATTTCCATATTGGTTACCTCGTTTTTGTAAATGTGAATGTAATTTTTATTATGTCAATGCTTGCTTACCGGAAACGGCGAGGGCAGCAAGGACAGTTGTCTTTTGATTCAGCGTACTGTCCTAAGTTCCCTGCACTCTAATATAAAGATTCAAAAATAATCGTCAGGTTGCCTGATTGCTCAGATCGTCCCCGGCAACTGAAATAGCTTAAATTATTCGAGAAAAATTGCAACAAAAGTAGGAGGGGTCACCATGGAAAAAAACACCGTTAACCAACTTGCTGCCGCACTTTATGAGGCGGAAAAAAGTGGTGCGGCTATTGAAAGCCTTACCGACAATTATCAGTTTAGCAACGATGAAGCCTACCAAATTCAGCTTCAAGGTATGAACCTAAGGTTGGCCGATGGACACCATATTGTTGGCAAAAAGATTGGTCTGACGAGTAAGGCGATGCAGAATGCGCTTGGCGTATTTGAGCCTGATTATGGTTATATCGCCGACTATATGGTGGGATATGAAGGTGAAGCTATTATCCTCAGTAAACTTATCGCTCCCAAAGTCGAACCGGAGATCGCTTTTGTACTCAAGGAAGACCTCCAGGGGCCAGGTGTAACGATTGCCGATGTCCTGCGGGCTACTGCCGGGATTATGCCGGCTATTGAGATTATTGACAGCAGGGTAAAGGACTGGAAAATAAAAATTCAGGACACGATTGCCGACGGGGCTTCTATCGGCAGGGTTATTATGAGTGGTAAGTTAACTCCCATTGACGAAATTGACATGAGATTTATGGGACTTGTTCTTGAGAAAAATGGTGAAATAGTTGCTACTGCGGCCGGAGCTGCCGTGCTTGGGCATCCGGCCAATGCTGTTGCCTGGTTGGCTAATAAGCTGGCTAAGTATGATATCGCCTTGAAGAAGGGCGAGATTATCATGTCAGGTTCTTTTACTGCCGCCTGCCCGGTAGCTGAGGGTGACAGCGTAACTTGTTATTTTGATCATATCGGCAATGTGTCGGCGCGTTTTAAAAAATAGAAAGGAAAAAGTAAATGGAGAAAGCCGAAAAAAGTTACTAAATTTATTACGAAACGATTCTCCGTTTGGGTTCTGATTTTTGCAGGCATAGCTTTTCTTTCCCCTGATCCATTCAAGCCATTTGGTAAGTTTATACCTTACTTGCTAGGATTGATAATGCTAGGTATGGGCCTTGCTATGAGCTTGGACGACTTCAAACTAGTTTTTTCTCGGACTAAGGATGTCCTGTATGGTGTCGGACTTCGCTGTATCATTAATGCCTGGAATTGCATTCTGTATTGCCAAGGTGTTAAACTTGCATCCTTCACTCGCTGCCGGTCTGATTTTGGTTGCTGCATGTCCCCGTGGAACGGCGTCCAATGTTATGACATTCATTGCTAAAGGGGATACTGCATTATCTGTAACAGTATCCAGTATAAATACTATACTGGCTCCGCGCTGCATCTGTGACCAATAAATAACATAAGTGGCTAACTCCAACCCGTATTGGTCGTTTAGGGCAAGTCATAAGTTTGAAATGAGGCTGTCGCATTAAAGGGAATTCTACGATATATTGTGAGTATTCTTAAACAAGAAACACAATATATCGTAGAAATAGGCTTAGTGCGACAGCCTCATTTTTCCCCACGTTTTATCCGATGACTAAACCGCGTCTTAACTCCCTCTTCTGCAAGCGGGAGTTAAGGCGGCTAAGTCATTCGGATAAGGTCGACTAACTTCAGATGGGGTAGAAGCCTCACTTGAATCCTTCGTCTCTCTTTATCGTCGCCTTATAAAGCCTTTGATCCACAAGAAATATAAAGTTAAGCTGGCAATGCGGGGGAACTCGCTTAAACTAAGAGCTGCCGGGGATGTTGATAACATCCCCGGCAGCTCTTAGACGTTTAACAATTATTACTGTTGAGAAATAAAATCCGGTTCAACGGCTTTGCGGGCGGCCGCTATATTTTCAGCTAGTGTATCAGGATGCGCAACACATCCCGGCCCAAGCATAAGCCCTTTAGATCCTGCCTGCCGAATGGCGTTAACAACTTCGAGCACAACATCATCCGCACATCCTGTTGACAAAGCGCCTTCTTCATCCATACCGCCGATCAAGCACTTGTCAGTCAGCGAACGAGCTTCCTTCAACGAAGGATAAACTCTGCGATCATGCCAATTAAGAGCCTGCACCGGATAATTCGACAGCTCATCAATCCGAATATTATCTCCGTGCATATGAAGGATATTAAACCAAGTCCCTTGATTGGCTTCATTTAGGACTAGACGATCGTAATACTCTGCAAAAGCTTTAAATTCATCATCACTCATTAACTCTTTATCGGCACATTGTGTAGCGAAGAAAAATCCGGACACTCCCAGCTTGATGTTTTCGCGAACAAAATTAATTGTGGTTTCGGTAATAGCAGCCAAAGCTTTATGGAAGATGTCAGGATGGGTTTTCATATCTTCAAAAATGCGGTTGCCGGCAAGCTTGCGAGCAGTTGTCAATGGAGAGAAAAGTGTCTGAATAAACGGTACCTCATCTTGTACAAGCTCGCCTACATACTTTGCCAACAACAATTGCTTTCCCCAGTTTCCAAAGTACGGCGGAAGCGGTTTGATTGTATTCCACTCCTCAGCAGAATCAATGGCAAACTTATGAACGACGGGTGTCCCTGTCTCAGTGCAAAAAAACTTTATTTGGCACCCCCAGTCCTGTACACTGTAAAGCCCAAATGGCATTAATTTAATAAAATCCAAATCATAAGTTTGCTGTTCGGTCACCTGCAATTCAGCTAATGTCCGCGGATCCTGGTCAACGCTAGGGAAGTGCATCCAAACAGAGATGGGAACTCTGTCAACCTCCTGAAGCGCTAAAGCACCTTTGACTCTTTCAATTTTGTTCATTAGGCTACCTCCTAGTTCTTTATACTGGCACTATTAGACGCATATTTCATGCCAAGGGAAAAACCAGATGATTCAAGAGTCAACAGGTGAAATTAGTGATAATAATGAGAAATTACTGATAATACACTAAGTTGCTGATTATTCTCATTATTATCACTAGACATATAAAAGCTCATTGTTTTAGGCAAATTGCCGCTCGACCATGATTATCACTACTGTGATAAGTTATCACTTTAACTGGCTAAATACCCAGTCAACTTGCTCCTCCTTACGACTCTAAAATCAAACTTTTTGAAAGCTTAAGCAAGCCGAAAACAAATGCGAATCGATACTACAGCGGCACTTTTACTATCATCATGCTTCTGCTAAGCCAACACTTGGCACGCAATATGCAGATACAGTTGGTATTACCAAAGAGGAGGATATTATTTATGAATCATCGTTCAATCATTGAATTGCTGAAAGCAGAAGTAGTGCCTACCAGTGGCTGTACTGAGCCAGGAGCTGTCGCTCTTGCCACAGCACATGCAAGCGGCTACTTATCAGATCCAATTAATCAAATTATTGTCCATGTCAATCCTAATATATTCAAAAACGGTGTTGCGGTCGGAATTCCAGGAACAGATCAAACCGGCCTGCATATTGCGGCCGCGCTGGGAGCAATTAAACGGCATCCTGAAAAGCAGTTGATGGTTTTGGAGAATGTTACCGATGAAGATTTGCAGGCCGCCAAGAATCTGGTAAAACAAAATATTGTTCAAATTGAAGTTGACAGCACCATCAGCACGCTCTGGATCAAAGCGCAGGTTAAAGCAGGTGACAATTTGTGTGAGGCGATTATCCGCGATCGGCACACAAATGTAGTCAATATTACGCTGAATGGTAAAAATGTGTTTTCGAAAGAAAGTCTGTCTGAAAGCACTACTAACTTTCGTGCCGTGTTAAGTGCTGAGAACACAAAAATTGACGATATCATCAAAGTAGTTGAAGAAATTCCGTACACAGACATGTCTTTTTTGCTTGACGGAGTTGAGATGAACTTGCATGCAGCCAATACAGGACTTGACAAAAAATCAGGATTAGGAATTGGGGCAATGTTCAGTGAAATGGTCAAGAATGGTGTGCTGTCCAACGATATTGTCAGCAATGCCAGAATTCTGACAGCAGCGGCAACCGATGCGCGTATGGCGGGAGAAAATATCCAAGTCATGAGCAGCGCGGGCAGCGGTAACCATGGAATTACAGTTACGCTGCCGGTCTACGCTGCGGCAAAAAACCTAGGTTCCTCTGAAGAACAATTGATTAGAGCCATAGCCCTCAGTCATCTAATTACTATTTATGTAAAAATTCACACCGGAAGCTTATCTGCACTATGTGGGTGTGCAGTCGCTGCTGCTACCGGAGCTGCATCAGCAATTACTTGGCTGATGGGCGGAAAAGAGCCAAATGTTGCCGCTGCAATCAAGCTGGTCATAGCAAACTTAACCGGAATGATTTGCGATGGCGGCAAAGTCGGCTGTGCTTTAAAGCTTGCCACAGCCGCATCTTGTGCTGTCGAAAGCGCTTTGCTTGCGCAAGGGAACGTTGTTGTTCCGGCAACAAACGGAATTTTAGCGGAAACGCCCGAAGATACCATTGCCAATCTTGGAATGGTCAGTAATCCGGGCATGCTGACTACAGACAAAATTATTTTAGACCTGATGTTAAATAAAAATTGACAAGTGGATGATTTGTAGGTAAACAGGCATACAGGCATACTAAATACATGGAGGTATAATTATGGATCGGTTATTGATTATTTTCCTGATTGTAATCGCGTATATCATAGGCTGCACCCTTGTCGGTATGTGGTCAGTTAAACGGACTCAAGATACATCAAGTTTTATGAATGCCAAACACCAGATGGGGGCAGTAATGGTCGGTTTTTTACTGATGTCTGAAGTCATAGGAGCAGCCTCGACTCTGGGCACGGCGCAATCTGCTTTTAATAAAGGTATTTCGGCCTCCTGGAATGTGCTAAGTCTTGGCTTGGGCTACTTTTTATACTCCAAATTCATGGCTGCAAAATACCAGAAATTAGGAGTATATACAATTTCCGGCGCTCTAGCGAAATACTATGGCAACGGTATGCGAACTGTTGTTTCACTTGCCATGATCTATGCATTGATTATTCTTACTGTAGCAACTATGGTTGGTGGGGCGGCCACACTGGCAACTTTGCTAGATATGCCAATCAGTACCGCTGTTTTCTTCATCGCCGCCGCAGCGACGTTGAACGTAACAATGGGTGGTATCCGTGGAGTTGGCTACGCCAACATTATTCATACTGCGGCAAAATTCCTCGGACTTGGTATAGTCTCATTCGTTGCCTGGCAAATGCTGCAAACAAAACCTGGGGCTATGGAAGCCCTGCATAATCTGCCGGCGATGTACTTCTCACCGCTCGGGATGGGCCCAGCAACCTTAATTGCTTGGACGGTAGCAAATGTTGGCACGATTTTCGCCACACAGTATGTCATGCAATGTATTGGCTCACTTTCTTCACCCTCTGACGCTCAAAAAGCCAGCTTAATAGCAAGTGTTGCAATACTGCCGATCGGCCTAGTGGCGGCATTTATTGGAATCGCAGCAAAGGTGTTGTTTCCAGAAATCAGCAGTGTTAAGGCACTGCCCATCTTCTTCAATCATATGAATCCGTGGCTGGCCGGTTTAGGTGTTGCAGGTGTTGCTTCAGCTACTTTTGTTACTATTTTGGTCTGTCAGCTTGGTATAACCGCATTAGTCATGAGCGATTTCTACACACCATATTTCAAACCCAATGAAAAACAGTCTATGAAGGCAACACGCATTATTTCGATCATCACCGGCTTAATCCCAATTCCTTTCGCCATTTATGCCCCTGGTATTCTCAAGACGGTGTTTTTTGCCCGTTCAATCCGTACATCTTTAGCGGCTATAGTAATTATGATGTTCTATTTACCACTCTTCGGTACTAAAAAAGGAGCTATTACTGCATTAATATGCAGTATAATCTTAATTACCGCGTGGACACTGCTAGGCGAGCCTTGGGGCATCCCCAATGTCTACATTGCCGCTTTAACACCGCCCCTTGTAATGGGAATTGATCATTTATTCTTTAAAAAACTGAAGAATGATCCATCACCTCAAACAAATTAAAGTATATTATTGCCAGACAGGGATGTTATACCACCCTGCCTGGCATTTCTCAACGATGATTGTCGTCATCTTTTTATCCGGTGACTAAACCGCGTCCTAACTCCCGCTTTTGTAAGCGGAGTTAGAAGTGGCTAATTCATTCAGATAAGGTCGACTAAACCCCAGATGGGTAAAAAGCCCACCTGAAGCGTTCGTCTCTCTTTATCAGTGAGTCTATAGTTTAGACTACTTCAATAAATGCTACTATCTGTTTTACCCCAGGGACAGTTAGTTCTTTAATTGAAGAACTTTAGGGGCGGCTCAAGCACTTGTATTTACAATGGTTACTATTGTTCAGTATTACAGAGCGACAAACTTTTGTTGTTGGATTCTGTACAGAATAAACACTACAATATAGAGGGTTTCGTCCATATCACATAGAATTTAGGCTCAACACCAATAATGTCACTTGGCAAATGAAAAAACCTGTTTCCTGTATGTAAGCGGATAGTGCGCTATCCATTTATTGGACAATTAATTGTCGAGCGTACATTTTGATGTTGAGGCAGTATTTATTACTGGGGGTGATATTCTTGACATTATTAAAACAGATCCAGTCAACTGCACAAAAAATAGCCGAAGCTACTGCGGGCGTATTGAATGTTGAGGTTACAATTGTTGACACTGCCTTGGTGAGAATTGCCGGGACAGGTATCTATCCAATCGCCATCGGACGAAAAGTAACCGATCAATCGATTTATCATAGCGTTATTCAAAACAAACGAGAGTTGGTCATTCAGAACAGCAAGATGAAAAAATGTAATGCCTGTGATATCCGCCCATCATGTAATCAACTGGCTGAATTATGCTGTCCCATCGTACTTGGTACTGAAGTATTAGGAGCTATTGGATTAATTGCCTGCTCACCGGAACAACAACATAAAATTCTAAATGAGACAGAACGACTATTGGCATTTGTTCGCCATATGGCTGAACTCATTGCGTCGAAAGCACTTGAGGTTACTAATATCGACCGCTTGATTGTCATGAGAAATGAATTGCAAGCTGTACTTAATCTCATTGCCGAAGGCGTATTGGCTATTGATCATATGGAGAAGGTTACACAAATCAATTATGCGGCAGAAAAAATGCTAAGAGTGAAAGCCCAGGACGTCATTGGCTTTCATATTGATGAAATACTGCCTGGAACCCCCATTTCAGAAGCTCTGTTGCATGGTACAGGATTTTCTGATCGTGAAATGAGTATCTGGCAAAAAGGAAGGCACCATCATTATATAATAAACGCAACGCCAATGATTGTTGAAGGTGTAACCAAAGGCGTAGTTGCCAATTTCCGTGAAGTAACCGGGCTGCCTTTTGCACGAACAACGGCTAAAGTTACGTTTGATAGTATCATAGGTAACAGTCAGGTCATGCTGGAATTAAAAGCCGATGCAAGCAAAGCGGCAGAAACCTCATCGACAGTGCTAATAACAGGTGAAAGCGGCACTGGAAAAGAAGTCCTTGCGCTTGCAATTCACAATGAAAGTGCGCGCTTTTCCAAACCATTTATTCCTGTAAATTGCGCTGCAATCCCCGAACACTTATTAGAAAGTGAATTGTTTGGCTATGAAGAAGGTTCATTTACAGGTGCAAAAAAAGGCGGGAAACCGGGCAAATTTCAGTTAGCCAACGGAGGAACGCTATTTCTCGATGAGATTGGCGACATGCCTCTGCCTTTGCAGGCAAAAATACTTCGGGTAATTCAAGAAAAAGTAGTTGAACCAGTGGGAGCAATCCGCTCGCAGCCTATTGATGTACGGATCATTGCAGCAACCCACCGCAATCTCGAGCTTTTAATAGCAAAAGAAAAATTTCGCGAAGATTTATTTTATCGCCTAAATGTTTTTATGCTCGTCATTCCACCATTGCGTGAACGACCCGAAGATATTATAATTTTAGCAAATCATCTGTTAAAAAAATATGCGCAAATTTTTGGAAAGGATACTAATGTCTTTGCCGCCGATGCTCAAAAATCTCTGGAAAAATACAATTGGCCAGGAAATGTCCGCGAATTAGAGAATACAATCGAAAGAGCCATTGTTCAAGCGTCTGGTAAAAAAATTCAAAAACAAGATTTGCCTGACAAATTACAAACATATAAGCCTTCAGTCTCTAATAATCCCGAGAAACAAGCTATAATTGATGCTTTAAATCTATTTGGCAGATCTCTTGTGGGAAAACGCAAGACAGCAGATCATTTAGGAATAGGCATCGCCACATTGTACCGGAAAATCCGCAAATACAATATTTAAGTATCTCACATCGCAGTCAAAATCCCAACTGACATTGAAACTATTATCACTGAACCAATTGCAAGGAGGCGCCGGTAAGCTATGACTCTCTTAGATCAGATGCTTGTAAAGAACAAATCTTTTGTTGAAAGTACGTCTTTAATCCATGAACAAGCAGGTATTTATGTCGGTAAATTACCAAAAAGAAATTTGGCTGTATTTACCTGTATGGATACAAGGCTGGTAGATTTCCTTGAGCCTGCCCTTGGTCTTAGGCGTGAAGATGCTGTCGTGATAAAAAACGCCGGTAATTCGGTGACAGGATCATTTGAGGCGACTATCCGCAGTTTGGTGATTGCCATCTATGAGCTAGGCGTGCAGGAAGTTATTGTTATCGGCCACGAAGACTGTGGCGTAGCCCACTCTAGTGCCGATACTGTCATCAATAAAATGATTAGCAGGGGAATTTCTCATGATGCGATAAAAATGGTCAAAGATGAATTGGAAATTTGGATCGATACTTTTCATCATCCTCATGATAATGTGCGGCAGGTAGTAGAAAAAATTAAAAATAATCCGCTGATCCCGGCTGATGTGCCGATTCATGGTATGATGTTTGAGCCACACACCGGTGAAGTATCGGTACTTGTTAATGGGTATGAGCAACAAAAAGAAGAAAGATAGTCGTCAATATCTATGGGTTAGTTTAAGTGTAACGTATTGGCAGTAAATTAGAAAACTGATATTTATATACAAATTTGTCACTTCGGCAGGAGTAGATCCTCTGAGGTGACAAATTTTGTATTTTAAAGCGCATACGCGCTGTTGTTGAGCAGCAGTAAGGGGAAGTATATCTTGGAAATATGCTTTAGGTTGCGACAGCACCATTTTCATTATCCCATCGCAACCTTATTCAGGGACTAAACCGCTCTTAAAACTCCGCTTCTGAGTGGGAATTTTAAGAGCGGTTTAATCATCGGATAAATATAAAATAAGATCACGACAATTGCCTGCCTTGCAGGGAATTCTCCCCTTTGATCACACCAGAATATCAGTGACAATAAGAATGGTACTCTGTGTAATGCTTTCTTGATAAGGACATTTAGGAAGACTAAGTTCTTTTTGCTTATTTGGGACGAATGCTCCTGCCTCACATCTGCCCAAAAATTAAAAAAATTCAAAAAAGTGTTGACAAAATAAACAGGACAAAAGTATAATGTATATAAGTGAGATACAGCTTGTATACAAGAATAAGAGCTACATATAAACCAGCTGCTTGTGAACTCGCTCGCATCGTATGATGACAGGACGAAATCATCTTACAATCATCCTATATTTTTTAAGTTAGCGACAACTAAAACAGAGTAATTATGGGCTTAAAAGTTAAGAGGGGGATGAGGAAGTTATGGGGAAGAGCTTGGGAGGAAAAGATAAGCTACGCTGGTTATTGGCAGGAGTTTTCTTTATGATTGGCCTGATTGCCTATATGGATCGGGCGAATTTAGCAGTCGTGGCAGAACATATGATGAGAGACCTTAACATGTCAAAGGTTGAGTTTGGCTTATTAGGTTCCCTTTTTTCATTAGGATATGCCCTTGCTCAGGTGCCAAGCGGAATTTTAGCCGAACGGTTTGGCACCAGAATTGTGGTTGCGCTGAGTCTCGTGTGGTGGTCATTTTTTACCGTACTCACTGCGCTTACCCCCAAATATATCTGGCTATGCATTGTGCGTTTTTTATTCGGCATTGGAGAAGCACCTACCTATCCTAGTAATGCCGTATTCAACGCCTATTGGTTTCAAAAACATGAAAAGGCTCGGGCTGCAAGTGCGTTGCTGTCCGGCTCGTATTTTGGCCCGGTGATTGCTCCGACGTTAACTGTTTTTATCATGCTGACCTGGAGTTGGCATATGGTTTTCTACATATTTGGCGCTATTGGGTTTGTTATAGCATTGGTTTGGTATTATATGGCGCGGAGCAGGCCGGAGCAGCATCCCTGGATTTCCCCAAATGAGTTGGAGATGATTACCAACCAGCGCTCAATTTCCAAGGATGACAAAAATGTTAAGGCTCCCTGGCGCCGGTTTATCAAAAATGGACAGTTTTGGGCGATCGGCATTCAATATTTTTTTGTGGCCTATATGACGACGATGTTCATGATATGGCTGCCTACTTATTTGCAGGAAGCCAGAGGATTCTCGCTAAACCATATGGGTATTGCGGCTAGTTTTCCCTGGCTGGCAATTTGCCTTTGTGTACTGACAGGCGGAGGCATTTCCGACCGCCTGCTTCAGCAGGGAAAATCGCTGATGGTTGCCCGGGGCTACACCGCTATTTTCGGACTTGCTATTTTTATTGTCTCGATTTATTTTGCCGCCTATACCGACAGCTCCTGGGGGAGTGTATTTTGGCTATCGATGGCACTCGGCTCTCTGGGTCTGCCTGTTGTAACTTCTTGGGCTGTTGCGGCCGACAAAGGACAAGAATATGCCGGTTCAGTCAGTGGCTGGATGAATTTATGGGGTAATTTGGGAGGTGTGGCTTCACCGGTTGTTTGTGGGTGGTTTGCGCAAAATATGGGCTGGAACACGGCACTGCTGGTCAACATTGTGCCAATAGCAATGGCAATTGTCGCCTGGTATTTTATCAAGCCCGATCAACCGATCAATTGCTGACACCTATACCAGATAAAAAAATAATGGAGGGATTTTCATGTTTGTATTAAATGAACGAGTACAAGGAATTACGCCGGATTTAGTTGAATTGTATCAGAAAGTTTGTCCTTCAACTATTGGTCATATGACTGATTTTGGCTTTATTAAGGAACTACAGCCCCTATTCCGGCCAATACGGTTCGTTGGTAACGCAGTAACAGTTCAGATTCCACACTTGGACTCGACTGCAGTGCACAAAGTAATGGATATTGTGCAGCCAGGCGATGTTGTTCTGGTTGATATGTCTGGTGATACAGAGCGGTCTTGCTGGGGGGAAATGGTATCTTATATGGCCAAAGCTAAAAAAGTAGCCGGTGCTGTAATCAACGGACGAATTACCGATTATCAACCACTGCTTGACATTGGATTGCCGGTTTATTCCCGGGGAGTCAGTCCTTTAACAACACGGATTTTAGGTGTGGAGGGCGCCATCAATGTGGCAATTAGTATCTGCGGTGTTGCCATACATCCAGGAGATTTAATTGTAGCCGATGATGACGGGATTTTTGTAATTAATCCGAATCAAGCAAAAGAGTATGGTGAAAGGGCCGTGAAAATTCAAAACGGTGAAATTGAAACGAAACGGAGAATTGATGCAGGTGAGTCGCTGGCCACACTTTCTGGAGCTGCCAAATATTTTAAGTAATAGTTAAATGGAGGGATACTATGAAGATTGCAGTAGCTCAACTGATTGCTAGTAAGATAAAAGAGGAAAACTTGGCAAAAGCCCAGGAATATATCAAAAAGGCCAAGGATGCCGGAGCAGACCTGATCGTCATTCCGGAGACGTTTATGGCTTATATACCGGCTAACTCATCCGTTAAATATGCAGAAGTAGCGGAAGATTTAAGCGGGCCGTTTGTGAGCGGTCTGCAAGAAGCGGCCAAGGAAAATGGGATCTATGTAGTTTGCGGTATGTATGAGTCAAAATCAGGTGAAGCTTTACGAGCCTATAATACGACAGTGATATTGGATAGAAACGGCAATTTGATTCACAGCTATCGGAAAACGCATTTGTATGATGCCTTTGCTTATAAGGAATCGTCCAACATTATTCCTGGTGAAAACGAGCTTATGGCTGTCGACACTGAATTTGGAAAACTTGGCGTATTGGTATGTTATGAATTGCGGTTTCCGGAAATTAGCCGGCAGTTTGTTCTGCAGGGAGCCGACATTCTCCTAGTTCCCACAGCCTGGGTAGCAGGCTCGATGAAGGAAGAGCATTTTGAAACATTGGTTAAAGCGAGAGCGTTAGAAAATACCGTTTATATTTGTGCGGCTGATCAGGTAGGCAATATTTATGCTGGTCGCAGCGTGGTTTTTGATCCTATGGGAGTTACCGTGGCTAGCCTTGGCGAACAAGAAGGCCTGATTGTTGCCGAAATTGACCTTAAGCGGATTGCGGAGGTACGTCACAAATTACCTTGCCTTATGCACAGGCGGACAGAATTGTATAAGCAATAATTGCCCTGCGCAGTCATAGTATAGGGACAGTACCAAACTTGAAGTTTGGCACTGTCCCTATTAGCTTTTAAATTGTGCTCAAGTTGTATTTCATAATGAATTGGTTTATAATTCTAACGAGTACCTTGTCAACATTATATCTTAAGTTTGCCAAGGTCACTATACTAATTATTTAAAACATGAGGATGGTAGTATTGCATAACACGTTAAGTGATAGGGCTTATCAACAAATAAAAGAAAAAATTATAAGGGGCGATTACAGAGATCGGTTTTATACATCAGAAAATCAGTTGGTTAAGGAACTGGGTATGAGTCGTACACCCATCCGGGAGGCTTTGCATCGCATTGAGAGTGAAGGATTTTTAAAAATCATTCCTAAAAAAGGCGTACTGATTTTAGAATCATCGGTCAAAGAAACATGTGATTTTTTTGATCTGCGCCTAGCCATTGAGATCTATGCGTTGCGTCAGCTTAGAGGCTATTTGAATCAAGAGCATTTTGACCAACTGCAACAATTAATTGAAAAACAGCAGGATGCGTATCAAAATGAAAATTATGACAAGTGGCTGGAGCATGATGAGGCCTTTCATCAATGCTTTCTGGACATTTTTGGCAATGAGGTCTTTCTTCAAATAGCCAAAAACATCCGTCAGCGAGTTTATCATTGCCCGAATGAATACAGGCGGCGAGAGTTTTATGGCGAATCAATGAAGGAGCATATTGATTTTATTGCAGCTTTGCAGAATGATAACTACGAATTGGCTGAAAAGATTCTTTTTGATCATATTATGCGCGGAAAAATACAGAGCATGGCAAATAAGTAAAGGTAATTATCTACTATGAGCTACCTGGGAAATAGGGAATAGCCACTGCAGGTTTTTTGAAAATTTTGGAGAATTAGTCATAGAAAAGGAGGCTGATTCATTTGTTAAAGCGAAAAATTCAAGCATTATTGCTGGCCTTAATGATGACTGTTTTTACGCAGGGCTCTGTTTTTGCCAACGTAAGCTATTTAGGTCCTGCCGGTACTTATACGGAAGAGGCCGCTATTAAATACTTTGGCGAAAAAGAACAATTATTGCCGTTTACGACAGTCGCTGAGGCGGTAGAGCAAGTGTTAACAGGGAAAACGGAGTATGCGGTAGTCCCTATAGAAAATACAATAGGCGGGCCGGTCTATTCATACCTTGACTTGATCATGGAAACACAAAATCTTATCATCGTTGGCGAAATTACTCTGCCGATAAGGCAAACGCTTTTAGCGTTGCCAGGCAGTAAGCTCAGTGATATTAAAACAGTATTATCTCACCCGCAAGGGATAACTCAAAGTACATCCTGGCTCAAAAACAACTTGCCTGACACGAAAGTAGTTGTAGTGTCAAGCACTGCTGAAGGGGCTAAAAAAGTAGCCGAAGGCCGCAATAAATCCGTAGCGGCAATTGCCGCATCAAGAAACTCACGCGTCTATAATTTAGATATACTGGCTAACGACCTGCAAGGTACTTACAATAATGCCACAAGGTTTTGGGTAGTCACTACCCCTGATAGGGCTTTACACACAGGCAACAAAGCCAGCTTGGTAGTAACCGGGGATATCGAAAAGTTACCTAAGCTATTAGGTGATTTTGATCAACGCAATTTAAAATTAGTAACAATCCACGATCGTCCAACTAAAACTAAATTTGGTGAATATATTTTTTTAGTAGAGGTTACTACTAAAAGCACTAGAAACGCTCTGTTGTCAAAGCTAGCTAGAGTTGCCAAAGATCAACAAGACTCATTTTCAATAAGGGTTCTTGGCATTTATAATGAATCAACCAATTAGTGAACTTGTTTCAGCAAGGCTGAAACATTGGGGGTTCAGGTGGAGACTCTACTCCACCTGAACTGAAGCCGCCTGTAGAGGCGGGAGTCTTGACTCAATGGTTAAGATAAATCGCTAAAGTGTATCCGATGACTAAACTTAAGATGGGGTTTTTACCCCATCTTAAGTTTAGTATCTCTTTATAACTGCTCAGCTATTGGCTGATGCAACCGATAATAAGCACCTTGCCTGGCCATCAATTCATCATGACTGCCTTGTTCGGCAATGCCTCCGCTGTCTATGACTAAAATAGTGTCGGCATGTCGGATTGTATTTAGCCGGTGGGCGATAATGAATGAGGTTCGGCCGACCATCATCTGCCGCAATGCATCCTGGATATGAAATTCAGTCCTGGTATCAATACTGCTTGTCGCCTCATCCAGAATAAGGATGGCAGGGTCTGACAAGATAACGCGGGCAATCGCCAGTAGTTGCTTCTGGCCTTGGCTCAGGTTGCCGCCGTTTTCAGCCAGCGGTGTATCATACTGTTTGGGCAGGAGCTGGATAAAATTGTCGGCATTGGCCTGGATGGCCGCGGCTTTTATCTCGGCATCGGTAGCTGCCGGCTTACCATATTTTATATTGTCGCTGATCGTTCCGGAAAACAAATAAGTATCCTGGAGTACGATGCCAAAGCATTGGCGCAGGCTGTCGCGGGTATATTCTCTGATATCACAGCCATCGATGAGAATCTGGCCGGAATTAACATCATAAAAGCGGGTCAGTAAATTGATGATGGTCGTCTTGCCTGCCCCTGTTGGCCCGACCAGCGCCGTAATGCTCCCTGGCTTTACGCTAAAACAAATATTTTGCAGTATCGGTAAATCTTCCTGATAGCCAAAACTGACTTGATCAAACACTACCTGACCCTGGGGCTGCCACAATACTTTTGCGCTGGGTTTATCAGGTAGTTCTTCTTGTTGGTCCAATATTTCGAAAACCCGCTCTGCGCCGGCCACGCCGGACTGCAAGACATTATAAATATTACCTAACTCATTTAACGGTCTGACGAATTGCCGGGAATAACTGATAAAGCTGGCAATAACACCTACGGTAATGACTTGCTGAACGGCCAGCACACCACCGGTAACGGCGATAGCGGCAAAGCCGATATTGTTAATTACATTCATGAGCGGCATAATAAAGCCAGACCAAATCTGAGCTTTAGTACCTACCGATGCCAGCTTGCTATTTACCGTGTTGAAGTCGCTAATAGCCTGATCCTCGTAATTAAATGCCTTAATGACCTGGATGCCTGAAATCGTCTCCTCGACTTGGGAATTTAACAGACCTAGCTGCACTTGCTGCTCTTTAAACAAAGTTGCCGTTTTTCGGGTAATTGTCCTGGTAAGTAAAACGACTAGCGGCACAGTAATCAGGCCGGCTAGAGTCAACGTTGGACTTAAATATACCATCATTGCAAAAGAGCCGCTAATGGCAATTAAGCCGGTCATTAACTGCACTGCAGACTGTGAGATCGTGTTGCTGACATTATCGATATCATTAGCCAGTCGACTCATCAATTCGCCGTGTGTATGACGGTCAAAAAATGATACAGGCAGCTTTTGGAGCTTTTCAAACAAAGTGCGTCTCAGCTCGCGGACTACCCGCTGAGAAACTCCAGCCATCAGCCAGCCCTTAATAAATGCGAGTGCGCTCTCGGCAAAATAGATTACGCCAAGTATTAATAGTAATAGTTTCAGCAGGCGGAAGTCTATGACATCACTGCCAACAGCTATTGCGTCAATATAGAGACCGATCATATATGGGCCGAGCAAAGTAAGTACAGCATCAACGATCACAAACGAGCAAATAACAATCAAGCTATTTCTTTCTGCCGCTAAGTAATGCCCTAAGCGCCGCAGAGTGCTACTAAAGCTTTTGGCCTTGCCGCCGGCTAGTTCGGCGCCGCGACCGCCGATACTGTCTTTTGGCCCCAGTAGTCGATTATTTGCCATGCTTTAGCTCCTTACCAAACTGAGATTGATAGATCTCTTGATAGACAGTACAACGATCTAATAATTCGGCGTGCTTGCCTTTACCTACAATCCGGCCATTATCGAGCACGATGATTTTATCGGCGTCCATTACCGACGTAATCCGTTGGGCAATGATAATACACGTACAGCGGGCGGCATATTGCCTGATCGCTTTTTTTATTCTTGCTTCAGTCGCTGCATCGACCGCGCTGGTGCAATCATCTAAAATTAGTATATCCGGCTGTCTGACCAGCGCCCTGGCAATGGCTAAGCGCTGTTTCTGACCACCTGATAAGTTGACGCCGTTTTGCCCTAATCTTGTTTGGTACTTTTGAGGAAAATCCATGATAAACGTGTGCGCCTCAGCCATTTTGGCCGCAGCTTCAATTTCAGCCCTATCAGCCGTTTTTTTGCCCCACTTTATATTATCTAAAATTGTTCCGGTAAATAATATTGTCGTTTGCGGTACGATGGCAATTTTATCCCGCAACTGTCGGGCAGCTATTGTTGTAACATCTTGGCCATTTACTATTATGAGCCCAGTAGTGGGATCATAAAACCGGCAAATTAAATGCGCCAAGCTGCTTTTTCCAGCTCCTGTAGCGCCAATAATGCCAATCAGTTCGCCTGGGCTGCAGCTAAAGTTGATGTCCTCCAACACATATTTACCGTCTTGACCATAGCTAAAGCTGACATCCATAAACTTGAGCTGTCCGCCTGTTATTGCTTGCTTAGGCTCTGTAGCTCTTAACGTTGGCGCTTGTTGCAGCGTGTGCTGGACAAACACCTCACCAATCCGGTCAACAGAAGCCCGCGCTCGGACAAGCATATTAAAAACCATGGAAATTATGATCAGCGAAAATAAAATATGCATCATATAATTGATAAAGGCGATGACCTGACCTACTTGAACTTGTCCATTACCGACACCTAGTCCTCCTAGCCATAGCACCGCAATAATTCCTAGGTTGAAGGTCAAAATTATTCCTGGCCCAAACGCCGCCATTACCCGCATTGCGGCAACTGAATCAGCCTGCAGGGTGTCATTGACCTGAGAGAACTTTTCCTGTTCATAATCAAACCGGTTAAAGGCTTTTACCACTCTTACGCCGGACAAATACTCCCTGAGCACACTGTTCACCCGGTCAATCGCTGCTTGAACCTTGAAGAACAAGGGAAAACCTATTTTCATATTAATGATGATCAGGATAATTATGACAGGCACAATTGCGGCCAGCACTACAGCTAACCTGGCATTTAAACTAACAGCCATAATCAGACCGCCAATACAAAGCAGTGGCGCCTTCATCGAAATCCTCATCAGACTATTGATAAAATTCTGGACTTGAGTAACGTCATTCGTAATTCTTGTTATCAGTGAGGCCCTATCTAGTTTATCAAGTGTAGTAAAGGATAATGTCTGGATTTTTTCATATAGATCAGCCCTTAGTTCGGCTGCCAAACTTTGAGATACCCGGCTGGAAACAATATTACGGGTGGTAGCAGCTATAGCGCCTGCTGCTGTAACCAGCAGCATAAAGCCTCCTAGTCGAAATACATAATCAATTTGGCGGCCGGCTACGCCAACATCAATAATGTTGGCCATAATCGTCGGCTGCAGCAGATCACATATCGCCTCCACTGCCACAAAAAATACGGCAACCCAAAACTGCGAGCCATATTTTTTTATGTATTTATGTAGAAATTGCATGCGGCTCTCCTCGTTTTCTTTGGTAATCCTGGCGTGCCATGCCATAGGTATCATAGCATTACCATTCGGTAAAAGCAAAACAGCCGATAGTTTGACTTCTGTAAGCGGGAGTTAAGAACGGCTAAGTCATTTAGATAAGGTCGACTAAACTTCAGTGGGGTAGTGAACTTGTTTCAGCAAAGCTGAAACATCGGGGGGGCAGGTGGAGAGTCTACTCCACCTGAACTGAAGCCGCCTGTAGAGGCGGGAGTCTTGACTCAATGGTTAAGATAAACCTGCCTGCAGCTAAGTCTCGCTTTATCCGATGACTAAACTGCGTCTTCGTGATATGATGATACTGCCACATGGCAGCACATTTTAACTACTTAGTTAAGCTGATTAAGGAGCGATTAGTCGTTATGAGTTATGATAAACAGGATGCAGCTAGTGCTGCTCACCCATCACAGTTATCTGTTATCAGGATGACTTTTATCTTAGGGACACTTGCCGCCTTTGGGCCGCTATCGATCGATATGTATTTGCCTGCACTGCCCAATCTTGTTGGTGATTTCGCTTCTACTGCATCTTTGGCGCAGCTTAGCTTGACTGCCTGCTTGCTCGGCATTGCTCTGGGGCAAATATTTTTAGGACCGCTCAGCGATGTACTGGGACGAAAAGGCCCTTTATTGGCCGGTCTCGTTATTTATGTTTTGTCGTCACTGTTATGCATAGTCGCACCTACTATGGAGCTATTTATTTTCATGCGATTTATACAGGGGCTGGCAGGCTCAGCCGGCATTGTTATCTCGCGGGCTGCTGTGCGTGACCTTTATGCCGGCTCAGAGCTGACACGCTTTTTTTCGTTGCTAATGCTGGTCAATGGTGTAGCCCCAATCATTGCCCCTGTCCTGGGCGGCCAGGTTTTGCAGGTTGCTTCTTGGCGTGGAATTTTTTTTATCTTGGCCGGTTTGGGCGCAATGATGACTGTCATTGTGTTGTGGGCCTTTCGGGAAACACTGCCGGTAAAATTACGCTCAACGGGTGGTTTTAGTAATACTATGCGTAGTTTTCGCATCTTGATTCATAACCGTACATTTATGGGCTATGCTTTAATTCAAGGGTTTTCGTCGGCGGCCCTGTTTGCTTATATTTCAGGCTCGCCGTTTGTTATGCAAAATATATTTGGCTTTTCACCGCAAATGTTTAGCCTGCTGTTTGCCTCTAACAGTATTGGTATTATCATTGCCAGCCAAATAACGGGCTTGCTGGCAGGACGCGTCCGGGAGAAAACGCTGTTGATTAGCGGCCTTACACTAGCCTTTGTCGCCAGTATCGGTTTGCTTGTTATGACTTTGCTGGAAGGAAGCTTGTTTACTATTTTAATGCCGCTCTTTTTTGTCGTATCAAGTGTCGGTATCATTGGCACCAGCAGCTTCTCTCTGGCTATGCAGGATCAGGCCAAGTCGGCAGGCAGCGCGTCAGCGTTGCTCGGCCTGTTATCGTTTATCTTAGGCGGAATTATGGCTCCGTTTGTCGGCATAGCAGGCAGCTATACGGCCGTCCCGATGGCTGTCATTATTACTATTGCCGAAGCGGTAGCAGTACTTTGCTATATTATGCTGGTAAGCAGAGCCTATAATGGCACTAATTCTATTCGTCGATAACAGCATCATCGCTTTATTTTTGGTGTTAAGTGGGTTTATAATGTAGATAACGATAAATGATATAATGCATAATCGAGATGGGGGAACGAGCATTGAGCCAGATCGATTTCAAATACAAGACAGACGAGCGATTACCTTGGAGAGAAACCGGGTTATATGGGTTGCAATGGTTTATGATATCGGTTCCATTAGTCATTATTCTCGGGCAAGTGGGAGGCGGTATCCATTATCCGCACAATCCACAGCTGCAACTGTTATATTTGCAAAAACTGTTTTTTGTAACAGGGGCAACAATGTTGCTGCAACTGATCTGGGGACATAAACTTCCCATTATCGTTGGACCGGCCTCGGTTCTACTCATCGGTATTATTGCTAATAGCACGACCGCGATGATAAGACAGCCGTTATTTATTCGACTATGGCCTTGTGTGGACTGGGGCCTGTCGGTTTTGGGCGCTTGGGGTATGGTGGGCCGTCTTACCGCATTATTTACACCATGCATCAGCGGCATTGTGTTATTGCTAATCGCTTTTACCATGCTGCCTACAGTATTGAATTTTATTACTGCCGGACCGGATTTTTCCTTTGCTCACGGCGTGTTTGCATTCTGTCTGCTTTTTGCCATACTGCTTTCACAACGCATGCTGCCGGACTTATTGCGTTCGACGGTTGTCATCTGGGCTTTACTGGCGGGAAGTGGTTTCTATTATCTGTGGTTTCAGCCTGCCCCGCCGCTAGCCGTAGATCCAGTTCATATTGGCAGCGCTTGGCAAGCAGTCTCCTTCACGTTTGACATCGATTTAAATATGCTTATTTCTTTACTTTTTTGCTTTATTGCCCTGATGGCTAATGATGTTGGTTCGATCCAGACGACTGCCAATTTGCTAAATAGTACGGCTGCTGGTAAAAGAACAAAGCGCGGTTTAATTATTACCGGACTTGGCAATGCAATGGCCGGAATGTTTGGTGTACTTGGGCCAGTTAATTATTCTTTAAGCACCGGTGTCATCATTTCATCAAGATGCGCCTGCCGGAGCTGTCAATTATCAATACCTATCCTAGCATCTACGCCCTTGGTGTAATAATGCTTTATTTCCCGCATTTCCGTCACTAGATCAGCGCAGGCAATCAGCTCAGGCGGTGCGCCGCGACCTGTTAAAACAAGCTCTACCTTCGGCAGCTTGAGACGAATGATGTCTTGTACTTGCTCCCAGGTTACTAAATCAAAAACCATGGCGACATTTATTTCGTCTAAGATTACCAAATCGTATTCACCGCTGCTGACAGCCGCTTTGGCCCGTTCAATACCGCGGTTAACGACAGCTACATATTCCTGCGGCGGTTTTCCCGGCGGGAAAATAACGACTTCATCGCCCCACTTCGCTAACTCTGCGTCAGTCAGCGACCCCTCTTTGGCAATAAAAAATGGCTTGCCAAGCGTTTCTAACGTGAGTTGGGGCGATATATGGGGTAAAATGTTATGCTCACTATAGGCTTTACTTTTCATAAATTGTAGCACTAACACCCGCATCCCGGCGCCTAAGGCCCGAATTGCCAGCCCGATAGCAGCCGTTGTTTTTCCTTTGCCGTCTCCCGTATACACCTGGATATATCCTTCGTTTGGCATTGCTTATGCTCCTCGTAACTTTTATTAAAAACTTTTATTTCTCCATTTTCTATATAAGCAATCCACCATTGTATCTGCGCTCATACACCTTTCAATTTTTGAAAAAGATTTCATCATGGCTCTCTGTACCATTCAAAAGTACCATTGATAAGAAGGGACGCACGCTTCAGGTGGATTTTTAACCAATCTGAAATTTTGGCGACCTTATCCGAATGACTTAGCCACGCCAAAATCTGTATAAATCAGGATTGCTATACAATATAATCAGAAAAAAGGCGTTCTTCATAAGACAGCATACCACATTTCTAACTATATTAAAACAGTTGGTAACGGAAGAAGCGCGACAAACGCATGAAGAAATTAAAAAAATTATATGGACAAGCAAACGCCGACATCTTTGAATATATTGAAGTCTTTTATAATAAGCGCGGA
>Ga0153941_1000267_pt1 | contig 23939 bp, 19 predicted proteins | sample TSNJ025MetaG_FD_104733 | JGI IMG/M metagenome (GOLD analysis project Ga0153941, IMG submission 104733) | Attine ant fungus gardens microbial communities from New Jersey, USA - TSNJ025 MetaG | ecosystem: Host-associated > Fungi > Mycelium > Unclassified | place: USA: New Jersey, Brendan T. Byrne...
TGCATCTTTATAAATAATTGATAATGGAATTATGTACATGCCATACTTTTGTATCGGCTCTTTCGGAACATCAGCACATGAATCCACTAAAATAGCTATTTTGTCTTTATTCATTTCTCCTCCCGGACTTTACTTGATGACTTTGGAGATGTCGCAGAAACCAAGACGATGTGCAGCAGATGGCACACCGTCTTGATATAGTAAGTTAACTCTTCTGTTTACCGGCATTTTTGCTGGCTTCCAGACTGGCTTCGATCCTTGCTTTCTGCTCTGCAGAGCGTTTTTCCATTTCCGCTTTGTGGGATTCATCTCTCGCTTGTTCTTCTGCGTTCAGTCTTTTTTTAGCATCCTCGACAGATTCACCTTCCTTTGTCAGAAAGGAATCCACAAATTTATCTGTGACTTTGTTAAAGCCGTCTACGACACCTTCTTCAATTTTCTTATAACCACCTACAACGGTTTTCTCAATTTTCTCATTTGCCTTTACCAATTTTGACTTTGCCATTTCTACTTATCTCCTTTTTAATCAGTTTTTTCGTTCTACCTATTTTAAACCTTTACAGATAGGGATTAGGGCAAGCAGCACCACGATTCCAATGATGCCTACAAGGATACCGGGAACCATCATGTTCCAGACCATTATCATACACATACCAACCCCTAAGCCCAGCGCGCCGACAATGCCGAGAGCCACGGTTCCGATTGCTTTAGCACTCAATTGGATTGCTGGTTTCCCTTCCATTTTACGGCGGACAATCAGCATGGCAATCAGCACAACAAGTCCGACACAGCCCATGACAATACCTTGTGTAAAGGCGTTCCACTCTGGCATTAAGCCCATGCATATTCCGATAGCAAACAGAATACCACCAATAGTTCCCATGATGAGAGACACAAAATTTTTCTTTTCCATTACAAACAACCTCCTGTTTTTTATATGATTTTTATATGATTTTTTATATATTTCTCATTCGATGACTGTATGATAAATCAACTTTAAGATATATCCTTTTTCTTGAGTGCCTTAGCTCCTAATACTGAGCAGACTGCTATCCAAAGCACACTGCCTATAAGTATGACAGCAAATGCAGAACCTTGAAATTCAATACCGGCTTGCCCGGAAAGCCCGGAGATTGTGTATTTGGCAGCCTCAGAAATAAATGCAAGGCCAAGGTACTCACCAAGTATGCTAAGAAGAGAGCTTAAAATGCCTGTTGCCGCAATAACTCCTGCTATCATTGCAGGGGCAATATGACGAGTAAACAGATATACCATAAGAATCAATGCCGCAAATGCACCTGCTATAAATATCTTTTCAATCAAATATGTCAGCAGTCCAAGGAAACCGCCCGGTAAATCCACACCGGTTCCGGTGATTACAAACAGGAGCATTGACACAACCGTGTGAGCAGCAATAGCAATCGCTCCCACAGCGGTTAGGGAAAGCAGTTTTCCACCAATATAACGGACAGGATTTGTATGCCGTGAGAATATATTTTTTGAAAATCCGCTGGTAAAGTCAGTGGAAATGCAAATTGCAAATAAAATGCTCATCATGATAAATGCCATTCCGATGCCCATCATGCTGCTGGTCATATCCATTCCGCCGCCGCTGCTTCCCGTAGCTGCTGCAAAGTTTGGAAGCATACCAAAAAATATCATAGTTCCGGAAACAAGAAGCATAAAGACAATACAATTATAAGGCGCCTTGGAGAGCAATGTGCGCCGCATATCCATTTTAAATATATTAAGCAATCTGAACACCTCCCATCAGGGCAAGAAAATATTCTTCCAAATCCTGCCGATGCAGATAGATTTCATCTACCGCCAACCCGTTACTCCATAGCAGTTCATTTACCGCTCTGCTGTTATCAACCCCGAACACATGCAAGCTTTCCTCATGGACAGTACATTCCGTCGGATTCATCTTTTCCTTTATCAGACAACAGGCCCTTTCGCTGTTGTTCACCCGGATTTGCAGATAGTCGCGGCTATTTTCTGCCAGTTCCTCTGCGCTTATCTGCTGTATAAGATGCCCTTCGTGAAGGATGCCATAATGAGTTGCAATGCGGCTTAGTTCTCCGAGAATGTGTGAGCTGATAAAGATGGTGATTCCCATTTCCTTATTCAACCGTTCAAATACACCGCGCATCTCAATGATACCCTGCGGATCCAGTCCGTTGATTGGCTCGTCCAGAATAAGGAGCTTCGGGGATGCCATCATAGCAACTGCAACTCCCAGCCGCTGCCTCATGCCCAATGAAAGCTGCTTTGATTTTTTATTTGCCGCTTCTGTCAGGTCTACCATTTCAAGGCTTTTCTTTGCCTGCTCTTTTGGGTTTTTCACTCCTGTGTTAAGGCCTTGCAGTATCAGATTTTCATATGCGGATAACTCTGCGAACAAAGCCGGCTGTTCAATCAGTACACCGATCTGGTCACGCACATCCTGTGCTTCAACCGATTTGCCAAACAGATTAATCTCGCCGGAAGTCGGATTGGCAAGCCCGCTGACCATTTTCTGGGTTGTTGTCTTACCGGAGCCGTTACGCCCGATAAATCCATAAATGGAACCCATCGGTACAGCCAGGTCAATATTGTCTACTGCCGGTTTGTTTCCATAACGTTTGCATAAATTTACTGTTTCAATTGCGTTCATTTCCAATTCCTCCATATTTTGTAATAGCCGCGTTGATTTCTTTTTTTCGCAATGACTGCAACACTGGCGATAACACCAACCAGTAATGCGGCAATCAGCCCTGTAATCATAGGTTTATTCATATCAATTCTCCCTTCTTTGCTGTGTGAGCCAGATACTGTAATGCCAGCCTCTGTATCCACTTCACAATCAACAGAATAACCGAAGAATGTTTACGAGATGATTCTGAAATGTTTAAGAAATATTAAAAGAAAAATATAATAAGTTATTTTGACTATATATTGGATTATCATATAGGCATTACGTAAACAGCGATTCCTAAAAAGTTTATTAATGCTGCAATATCCACAAATACATGAAAAACCGAATGCATATATTTCTTTTTCTTCCCTATCACATAAAGAATTGCTCCTGCAGAATTAACAATTCCAGCTATGAGTATAAGTGCAAAAAATGTAATTCCATAAACATCAATAAGCTTTTTATATAACGGCATAGCCAGCCACCCCATACCAATGTAGCACACCATGGACAATACTTTGAATCGTTCTAAGTCTGTAAAATTCAGTACAATCCCAAATATGGCCAGTCCCCAAATGACAGCAAGTATTGTCCAGGCCTCAACAGGGTATACTGCTCTGAAGTTATTCAAAATAACCGGCGTGTATGATCCGGCAATCAGGGTAAAGATTGTTGAATGGTCAATCACACGGAATATCTTTTTTAGAATTTCGTTCGTCAATCCATTCAGTCCATGATAAATGCTTGACATTGTAAATAACAATATTACGGTAAATCCATAAATTACTCCGCTCACTATACCCCACTTATTTTGATTGAAGGCGGCCACAATCACACATGTCAAAAGTGCCACAACCCCCAGCCCCACACCGGCAATGTGTGAAACCGTATTGAATATTTCTTCACTTCTTGTATATCTCGGAAGCTTTAGATTAATTAAATTTGCTTTGCTCATAGAATCAACTCCTTCTTACCTTTGTGATGTGATTGCGTTTAATTTACCCGGCTGATGTTTAGGAAATATGTAAGTATTGTTTAGGAAATGTTAATTATTAAAGGAACACAAAAAAAGAACTGCCGCAGGTTGTTATGGACAGCGGTAGTTCTCAGCAAGATTTATAGGCAGAATTCCTATGTTACACCCATTGGACGGTACTTTCTCATTTAATCAATTGTGTTATATAAGACGCTAATTCCTCAGGCGTTTGTTTCATCCCATCTTTGATCCAGCAACAGATAATCCCGTTACAGCCATAAATACGGAAATAGCATTCCCATTTACTTTTACCTTCAGGATTTTGCAAAATTGTATCTTTCAATCTTGATTCCGCCTTTTCCAGGTAAAGAGCAAATATCTCCTGTAGTAAGTCCCCGTAATTAGCAAATATAACGTTAAACATTTCAAAATTAGATTTTATAGTTTCAAAAAGCTCAATCAATAAAATTTCTAAATCAGTACTGTCAATTCCCTCTATCACCTTTTGAGAAGTTTCCAGGCATTCCTTTTTTGCCTGCTCCAACCAGTCATATGGATCCAAATAATATTTATAGAATGTGGAACGGTTAATATCAGCCAGTTCGCATACTTCCTTTACTGTGATTTTATTAATCGGCTTTTCTTGCAGCAACCGAATAAAGCTGTCACGAATCACCATTTTTGTATATTCCACTCTTCTATCCCTTGCCATTTCCTTTCCCTCCTGACTTGCCGGTCATCAATTTTGTCTAATAAATTTTCCAGTAACAGTTCAGTCTGGCGGCTGAACTGTTATATTTTCCAACACTTAAGCAACATATGTCTGCAAAACAACATTTTACCTATGGATTGATGATTGTATGGGCAATCCTCATTTCATATAATACTACATGAGGGCAGAAAAGCAACATCTGTTTATAAATTAATCATGAAAAGAGGACGCTTCTGTGTTGTTATTTGAATATGGTTTGATTTTGCTTCTGGCAATTTTAATTTCCAATATAATAAATCGCTTTATACCTGTTTTATCCGCTCCTGTTATACAAGTTGCATTAGGCATAATCATTGCGTTGCTGCCGATAGAGTTTACACTTGAATTGAATCCGGAGCTGTTCATGATTGTGTTCATCGCACCGCTATTGTTTAACGATGGGATGAGAGCGGATAAAAAAACATTGTGGAAACTCAAAAATCCCATTTTACTGTTGGCCTTTGGATTGGTTTTATTAACTGTGTTGGCAGTCGGTTATTTAATCCATTTTTTAATGCCGTCAATTCCATTGGCCGCAGCTTTTGCACTTGCAGCAGCATTAGCACCGATTGATGCCGTTGCAGTCAGCGCATTAGGTAAAAGAGTAAAAATACCGCATACTGTAATGGGGTTATTGGAAGGCGAATCACTGATAAACGATGCGTCCGGTTTGGTCAGCTTTCAATTTGCCATTGCTGCCATGGTAACAGGTGCATTTTCGATTATGCAGGCCGGTATACAGCTTGTCATCATATCGGCGGGGGGCGTGCTGATCGGAATACTGCTTACTCATTTAAAGTTTCGGTTTGTCAGATGGCTGCGCTCTCTTGGCATGGAAAACGTTACGTTGCATATTCTAATAGGAATATTGACTCCTTTTTTAATCTACCTTACCGCTGAATACTGTAAAGTAAGCGGCATTTTGGCCGTAGTCATTTCAGGAATAATACATTCGTTTGAACGTGAAAAAATAAATCCCGAAACGGCAAACTTAAACAACGCTTCCGAAAGCGTGTGGTCAACGCTGGTATTTGTTCTGAATGGTTTGGTATTTTTAATATTGGGAACACAGCTTCCCACTACAATCGAAGCAATATGGGGCAATATATCTGTAAGTAAGTTTAGGACCTTTGCATGTATCATCATCTTTACATTGGCATTAATGCTTATTCGCTTCTTATGGTCGTATCTTACGATTAAAAAAGATACTTATAAATCTGAAACCTGTTTAAACAAAACAAAGGCAAGCTTAATCATCAGCATGGCAGGCGTAAGGGGAGCCGTAACTCTCGCCACTACAATGTCAATTCCATTCTTAATGAACAACGGAATGCTGTTTCCTGAACGTGATTTGATCATTTTTATTGCATCCGGTGTTATCTTATTCTCATTGGTGATTGCCAACTTTATTCTGCCCTTATTCCTTGAAAAAGAGAGACAAGTTAACTCTCCGGAGAATGAAACGGAAGCGTGTATTGAAATCGTTAATCATGTTATCGCGCAGCTGAATAATCAGGTTACAGAAAAAAACAGAACGGCTGTATCTAGGGTAATCCGGAATTACTACCAACGAAAATCCTCTTTACAACGAAAACAAAATGGCAATCCATTTGATACAGCAGAGGAAATAAGACTTAAAAAAATAATATACAATTGGGAGAGAGAAAATACCAACGCAATGTTGAGTAATAATGAAATTGACGAATCGGCGGCACAGCATTATCTGGGCATTTTAGACAGGCTGGAGGATAACATTTCAAAGAACGAAAAGAATCCTTTAAAAACTATGTCGGGAAGTATTACCTTTGCAAAATATCTGAAAAAATTTACTGGTAAAAAACAAGATGCAGAAGAATCTAAAAAACAGTTTTATGATTTGTATAGAGCCAACGATTCTTTAGTGCTTAAAAAGTTAAAGCAATTACAGCAAACGGAGAACAGTTTTTTATTAGATAAGTATATATCCGACTATGAATTTTCCCTGTCGTTACAAGGCAGCCGTAATACCGAAGCGGAAGCTGTCAGTGAGGAAGCAGTCAGTGAAGAAACTGTAAGTATTGAGAATATTGCGGCGTTGGGATTTCAAATTGAACGTGATAATATTCAGGCGATGTTTGAAAACGGAAGGGTTTCATGGGAAACTGCACAGCAAATGAGAAAGAATATTTCATTACTGGAATTGCAAATTAAAAACGATAATTGGAAATAGTGACATTTGCTCGCAAATTCCATTCACATTTTTCTTTCTGAATAGGATAATCCCTCGCTTAGTCGTCATAATGCCCACCACATTGGGTAATGATTATTTGCTCACGCTCAACCTTGTAAACGATGCGATTAACTTCATCAATACGTCTGCTCCAGTATCCTTGTTTATTGCCTGTCAGCGGTTCTGGTTTTCCTATACCGGAAAATGGTTGCCTATCCATGTCCTTCAAAATGGTGTTTATCCGTTTCAAAGTTTTTTTGTCCTGTGTCTGCCAATACAAATAATCTGCCCATGCGTCATCAGTCCACGCTTTTTGCATATTCAGTCCTCCTCAATCAATTCGTGGACTGTGACTTTACCCGCTTCGGCATCAGCGATAGACTGTGCAAGCCGTGCTTGATTTTTCTCGCTGTAAAAAGGGTCGTAAATCTCAAAGGGGATTTTTCCTTGACGCAAGGACTGGCGAGCAAAGATATTAAACGCTGTGGATAAATTCATACCAAAGTCGTTAAACATTCTCTCCGCTTGTTCTTTGACCTCTTTATCGAGCCTTATTGTTACATTGATTGTTTCAGCCATGAGAAACACCTCCATAATTTTGTAGTCTTAGTATACCATAGTATGCCGTGCATTTCAAGTAATATGCACGAAGTTTTGATATATTTCGTAACAATTCAGCCACCACTATCCCGCGAGGCGTTTTGTGCGCTTTTTGCACAAAATCCCGAGGGTCGCAGGCGCCAAATCACATGCCCTTTGTGATTTGTGTGCATCATTGTAATAGTTTAGCCGCCAGGCTGAACTGTTACTATATTTCATTTACCTATAGGTTGCGGATAGCAGAGAGAGAAGGGAACCGGGAGATATATCCAGTCTAGGCATGTTCTCTCCAGGTTCTCTTCTCTCTCGTCCGGGCTAAATCACATTGTCTGTGAGATTAATCCGAAAACGTTACATCAGCATAAAATCCTCTGCTTTTCCCTTCTATATAGGCAGTATTCTCAATCTCAAAGCTACCCGTCAATCTGATGTCTTCCGAGGATGCTCCGATTCTCACTGTCATTTTTCCCGCTTCTACAACCCATTTCATTTTCTTATCAAGGAATGCAAACTGGCTGACTTTCATAGAAAACTGTACCCTTTTTGTTTCTCCGGCTTTTAATGGTATTCTTGCAAATCCGGCAAGCTCTTTGTTCGGGCGAATCATGCTGGCAAGTTCATCGCTGACATACACCTGCACTACCTCTTCTCCCGCTCTGTCTCCGGTATTTGTCACATCACAGGAAACCTTAATCATACCGTCTGCCGGAACACTTTCCGCCATCTTAAGATTGGAATACGCAAAAGTTGTATAGCTGAGCCCTTCTCCAAAATAATGCAGCGGTTCTTTCTCTCCTTCTACATATCTGCACAATACCATTCCTTTGCTTTTTGCATAACCACTGCCATTGCGTACAGATGCATAGATTGGAATCTGTCCTTCCGTCATAGCTGCTGTCATTGGCAGACGTCCCGCCGGATTATAATCCCCAAACAATACATCCGCCAGTGCCTGTCCGCCGGTAATCCCCGGAAACCAATTCTCAATGATTACCGGATAGTTCTTCGTAATAAATGGGCTGGACAGCGGTTTCGCATCCATATGTACCATAATTGCCGGTGTGCCTGTTTCATAGATTGCCTGTGCCAGCTCCTCCTGCACGCCCGGTAAGCCGATTTTATCGGTATCCACGCCTTCGCCTGTGGTACTGTTCATACCCCAGCCATACTTTCCGCCAAGTGTTACGATTACAATATCTGAGTTCTTTGCCAGTTCTACTGCACGGGCAAAACCACTTTTATCTGTTCCTGCAATTTCGCATCCTTTTTCATAGATTACTTTTGCCTTTTGACTTTTTTTACAGATAGCGTTATAGATCGTCGGGGTAATAGAATCGTATATTTTTTCCAATAAATCGGTTACTTCTTCTGATTCTTTTCTTACAGTACTTCCCATGTAGCATGCAACCTTTTGTGCCGTTTTCCCATCTTGTTTAGCTGTATCCTCCATTCCGGCCATATCCTTCATAGAACCAGAAATATTCATATCAAGTGCCGCCGGATAAGTATAGCAGCTGAAAAGCAGGCGAAGAGAGTTTCCATGTGGACCAATCAGTGCAATCTTCTTTTCCTCTTTATCAAGGGGTAATAAACCTTCATTTTTTAACAGAACAATGGATTCCCGTGCCGCTTTCAGACTACTGATATCCGTTTTCCTTCTGTCATACGCCTCAGCAAACAAATCTTCTCTGGGATAGGGATTCTCTAAAATTCCCAGTTTTATTTTTGCAGCCAGCACTTTTCTTACCGATCTGTCTACAAGGCTTTCTGAAATCGTTCCGGATTGTACTGCTTCCATAAGGCTTCTCGTATACCCATAAGGAACCGGCATCTCTACATCCAGTCCTGCCTTCAGCGCATCCATTCCACCCTGGGCCGGATCTTTGCTTATTCCCAGATCCACGGCTTTATTAATGGACATATAATCAGATACCACCATACCGTCAAATCCCATTTCACCGCGTAAAAGGTCTGTTAATATATTTTCTGAATTGATTACCAGTTCCCCATCAATGGAACCATAGGAATTCATAATGCTCTCTAAACCTGCTTCTGTTATCGCCGCCTGAAAGGGTTTCCCATATACCTCTCGGAGTTCTCTGGGTGGAATGGGGTTGGCTGCCATGTTAAGGCCTCCCTCTCCCATTCCATATCCCAAAAAGTGTTTTCCGGTGGCTGCAACTCCATTCTTCAGATTCTCTCCCTGCAATCCTTTTGTAAAAGCCACGCTCATACGTGCGCAAAGTGTGGGGTCTTCACCATAGGTCTCCCCAACCCTTCCCCAGCGCGGATCTCTCGCCACATCCATAACGGGTGAAAGTGCATGCCGGATTCCAACTGAAATCATTTGTTTTCTGATCACATCCGCCATTTCTTCCACTATATCCGGATTCCAGGTAGCCCCTAATCCAATGGCTGACGGAAAAATCGCTGCCTCTGCACCATTGAGTCCTGTTACTGCTTCACCGTGAACCAATGGCGGAATGTCACTATGTTCCTTCGCCGCATCCTGCAATTGGGTTACTAACTCCATATTCTCTTTTGCTGATGGTTTGCCGCTGAAGGCCGTAACAGTTCCCAATCCATTTGGAAATCTGTCCATTGTAGCTTTTACTGGCTCCATTCCAACCATCATACACTGCAGCTGTGCCACTTTCTGCTCCAGCGACATCTTTGACAATAACTCTTCTACTTGTTTCATCACTTCGTTTTGGGTACTATTCATGATTACACCTGCCTTTCTTACTCTAATATATCTAAAGCAGCGGCGACTTCTCCCAGTTCGGCACTTGCCGCTTTTATTACCAGTTTTCCCGGCAAACCAGCTTTGATTACTGCCTGCGCTCTTCCATAATAGGTTGTATATCTGCCGGTATTGAAGGACTCTTCTGTTCTTGGATTGGCACTTCCAAATGCCAGCAGCTCTCCGCCTTCAACAGACAGGAGGATTTCGCAGTCGGCGTTGCTTTCCACGATTCCATTTGTGTCTGCTGTCAAAATATCCACATATACTATTTCTTCGGCTTTTACGCTTGTTTCTTCCGGTTTTATTACAATTCCAGTCTCCTCTTTTGCCGAGATCAGTTCTGTTTCTCCTGCTTTTTCGTCAAATTGGTTATATACAACTGCACTTAATACGCCTGGCATATAAGGTACTTTGAACTCCGTTTTGAATTTTTCAAGCTTCTGTTTTCCAAGGCTGACTCCGTTCAGGAACAATTCGGCAGTATCCGCATCAGCGTACACTTCCACAACAGCTTCATTCCCTTCACATCCAGACCATGACCAGCTGGCAAATGCGTTACTTCCCCGCCATGCTGCTTTTGCAGGCTCTATGCCCGGATGATTTACCGGCTGTACCCCTATATAAGGTTCCTTGCGGGCACCCCATATAATGGCGGTATTTGCTGCCTCTGCACCGGCATTCCCAAGGATGTCAATTGCTCCGCCTTCTGCCAGAATCCATGGATACGGCTTTTCAAATCCTATCTCATTCTCTTTGTAAGACCATGCACCTATTCCTGCCTCACCCAGATAGTCCCAGCCGGTCCACATAAAATCTCCGATCAGGTATGGATATTTTTGAACCATTTCCCAGTTATCCGCCAACTGATATACAAAGGTTTCTGTCCCTACAATGATGCGGTCCGGATGCTTCTCACCTTCCATGGGATATCTTCCTGATGCATAATTATAGCCGGCAATATCCAGGATATCAAGACAGGGAGAAGTTGCTTCGTCCGCCTGGTCGGAGTCTGCTGAATGAATCATATTTGCTCCTACCTGAGTGGCTATCATATTAAAAACCTTGCTGTTCATTTCCTGCGGCATAGCTTTATTTTCTTGTTGAGGTGAGTTTCCTTCTTGAAGCAAATTTCCTTCGAGAAGTGAATCTCCTTCCTCGTTCCTGCCGCCTTCTTCATTATAAATCGCTTTCCCTTGCTTTGCCTGATCAATAATCATCAGGTTAATCCCTGCCGTTACCGGACGACTGGTATCCAATGCGTGAAGATAGTCCGTCATCTCCTTAGTAAGCTGGATTCCCTTCTCTGTATGGGGTTCACTGACCTCATTTCCGATGGAATACATAATGACAGATGGATGGTTATAATCACGGTCTGCCATTGCCTTAAGATCAGACTTGTAATTCTTCTCGAAATCTGCTGCATAGTCATATTTACTCTTGTGGCTGTACCACACATCCCAGGTTTCATCCATTACATACATGCCATACTTGTCACAGGCTTCCAGGGTTGCTGCCGCCGCCGGATTATGGGAAGCGCGAATGGCATTAAATCCATACGCCTTCAAAATACGGATCCTTCTCTCCTCTGACTTTGCATAAGAACAGGCTCCCAGAATTCCGTTATCACTATGTATGCAGGCTCCCCGCAGCAGCGTATTTTTCCCATTTATAAACAATCCCTTGGGACTCCATTCCACTTTGCGGATTCCAAATGTCTCCCATGACTCGTCCACAGTCATGCCCTCTGTCTTCAGGACTGTGCGGCAGGTATACAGATATGGGGTTTCATCACTCCACAGTTTTGCATCAGGGATTGTAATTTCAATTGCGTCTCCCTGACCTGAGGCAATCAGCTGACCCTGATCAAAGATTTCCACTTCAACTTCCCCGCCTGTATGCTCTGTTTCTATCCTGATACATGCCGTTTCGTAAGAGATTGTACTTATCTTTATGCCGTTGATGGGAATGAAGTTTGCTTCAGATACATAAAGCCATACCGGACGGTAAATTCCTGCACCAGAATACCATCGGCAGTTTGGCATATCATTATTATCTACATCAATTCGTATTTCGTTTTCTTTTCCGAAACACATATAGTCATCAAGAATAACGGAAAACGTGGTATAGCCATATGCATTTTCTGCTGCCTTCTTTCCGTTAATATAGACAATTGCATTCTTATAGATTCCTTCAAACAGAATCTCTACATGCTTGCCGTTCCATTCCTCCGGAGCCTCAAATGTTTTACGATATACATACCTTCCGCCTGTAAACCATGCAGCTGCCGCTCCGCCCGGGCTATCCGCTTTTCTTTCTTCATAAATCATTGCATCATGGGGTAAAGTAACTGACTGTACGGTATGACCTCCTTCTTTTTCAAATGTCCAGCCGTAATTAAAATCTTGTTTCTGCATAATCTTCCTCCTGTCCTTCGCTTTGTTGCGCATACAAGCTTGTTCGCTATTAGCTTGCTGTGGGGTCTTTAACTCATTTCTATAATTTTTACTTTGTTATCACTTGCTTTTTTTTGAACTCTGTAAAAAACGCAGTGCAAAAATAATTGTAATAACGCTTATTCCTATATAAAAGGTGTAAGCAGCTTTTACACCGATAACATCTCCTGCGTATTTTGACAGGAGGGAATAAATAAGTATCGCTAACGTAGAAGCCAGGGAACTTGCTATTTGCCTCAGCGTATTTAAAATGGAGCTGCCGTCAACTCTGCTTTTAGCATCCAGATTACTAAGTCCCATTGTTGTTGTAGGAGAACTTAAGAACCCTGTTCCTGCTGACAGCAAACAGGAAACAATTCCTATATGTATCAGGCTGGCATCCTTATGGAACATTACCCCTAAGATACTTCCGGCCAGCAGCATGGTTACACCGCCAATCAACAGCAGTCTTGGTCCTGATTTGTCATAGATCCTGCCGGCAGTTACGGTGACAATTGCCATTACCGCAGAACCGGGTAACGTGGCTAACGCGTAAGTGGTAGCAGAGTGTTCCAATACCGTTTGGGTAAAAATCGGCAAAAGTGTACCGCTGCCCATACATATAATATACATGAGGATACTCATGATTACAGAAATCCTGAACATCGGATAGCGGAATATCCTCAAATTGAGCAGCGGCGCTTCTGCCCGCAATTGCATAACCACAAAAAGGATAAGCGAAATCAAACCCGCCAACAGGGCACCCCCTGTTTCCATACTAAAAATAGAATTTCTGGAAAGATTTCCCAGGCCAATGAGCAATCCGCTGAAGCCGATGGAGGATAAAATGACCGGGAGGGGATGGAATCGCTCTGCAAAATTTTCAGTTACATTTCTCATAAAAATAATACCGAGAACCAAAATGATGAGACCTACAACAAACAAAATAGTAAACATAGCCTGCCAGCCAAAAGCATCTATAGCAAAGCCTGCTATGGTCGGCGCAACCACAGGTGCAAAGGTGGAGCCTAAGGCATAAATGGAAATAACCGAACCATGCTTTTCTACCGGATAAATGGCCATAAGTACCACCTGCGCAAAGGGCATCAGCATACCGCAGCCCATAGCCTGAATGAGACGTCCCGCCAGTAAGATAGGAAAGCTTGGGGCAATCGTTCCCAGAAAAGCACCAAAGCAAAATATGATCATTGCAGTAAGAAAATAATTTCTGCTTGGAAAACGTTTCATCAAATATGCAGTAATGGGTATCATAATGCCCGATACCAATGTTGCTCCGCTGGTAAGCCACTGGGCAGTACTGGTGACGATATTAAGATCCCGCATAATAGCCGGCAGCATATTTGCTGTTACTGTTGTTGTCATTGACACAATAAATGTGCCCATCATTAAGGTTACAAAAATACTGGTTCTTTGCTTATTGGATAACATGTAATAATACTCCTGTCTAATTTGCTTTTAAGCCTGAATCAATCCTCCTGCATTCCTTAGAAACAGGAGGATTGATTCAGCGTGATTTACTGGATTGACTTTCCGGTCTGCTGTATTTTCCTGTATTCGTCGTCCGCTGATTTGGCAAAGGCCTTGTTGGTCTTAATACGTTCAAATACACCTGCATTAGCGGAAATCGTCAGCAATACCAATAAGAGCAGTCCTTGCATAATGTCACGGGTTCTTGCAGAAAGTCCAATGGCAACAAATCCGTTGGAAAGCATCTTCATACTGAAGGAACCGATTATAACAGCAACACTCATATTGCAATATTTCGAGAGAAACAGTGCCAGGAACATGCCCATGAAGCCGTCCATCATGATTGTCATGGAGGCCATGAACTGTACATTTCTCAGTTCACCGCGCTCCGAAACATACAAGGTGGCTGCAATGCCCAGAAAAATCGCACCAAACACAAAAGAAGCAAACTTGATTTTGTCACTGTCCAGGCCAACACTATTGGCAATTGCCTGGTTATTTCCAATGGCGCGCAGGTTATGCCCAAACGCCGTTTTATTATAGAGCATATGGAATACCACAAACATAACACCCAACAGGATAAAACAATAGGGACTGCGTGCCAGCAAAGTCATACTGGAAGGCAGATTAACACCACTGGAAAAAATGAGCTTCGGAAACGACTCCCAGATCATCATCATACCGATCGTAAGAACCATACAGGGAACACGCATTTTATTGTATAAAAATCCTGTAATTGCTCCTTCCACAAGGGTAACAAGCAGGCAGAACACCAATACCCCGGGAATCCCCGTCCCTGTCATCTGTGCCAGGTTCCCGCCCAGAATTCCGGCACAGAGCATCATCGCTCCCGCCGAGAAATTCATCATGCCCACACTCATGTTGAGCATAAGTCCCCAACAAATGATGATGGGAATGATAGATTGACGAAATGTCGTTACAAACATTTTCACCGTTGCCGTCCTTCCCTTGGATAGAACGGCAAAGATCAGAAACATTCCAACCGGAATGATCAGCGATATTATGGTATTGATAATAATTCTTTTCCAATTACGCTTTTTCAAAAGCTTCACCTCGCATCGTTTCTATTGATTGACAAGTTAATCGTTGATTTTGTCTCCATGACGTTCAATGATATCCTGCAGCGTATAGTTTTCTGCATGACTCAGATAACCTTCATAAGTGATGTCAGGATTGAAATAGTGAATCAGTTCTTTTATTTCCTCTGCATCATATACAGGCAGGGAAACTCCAACATATTTAACAAAATCTTCAAACTCTTCATATGTGGTAATCTCAAGGTAATCACGTTCTATAGGTGTAGTGGTATCGCTGATAATCCGCGTACCGTCTATTAAGTAGTTGTAGAGAATCGCCCAGGAAACCATGGCTGTACCATACTGACCGCCGCACCCCCATACCTGAATGCCTCTCTCAAAGAATTCTCCTGTTTTTGAACTGATGTCAACTCCGGCAATCTTAACAGAGCCGTCCGCAAGATCTTCGGATTCAATCGCATTATACAGTGCATCACTCATGGAAGTGAAAGCCATTCCTTCGATTTCCGGGAAGGAGGCATTGAAAGTAGGAATATCTTCACTCGCTTTGCCCATCGTATAGCTGTCAGCAAGAAGTATCATGTCAGGGTTCGCTTCCAGGAAATCCATGACACCTTTGGTACGATCGTCATGACTCTTGGCAAATCCTGCAGAAAGTCCGGAATAGGTAACCTGTCTGCAGCCGGCTTCATAAAGTGACTCCATGGCGCGGTAACCTGCTCTGTAATCACTGTCGGTAACACCGCCCAGGAATAAATCATAGCTGGTTATACCACTTACTTCTGCTTCAACGGAGGGGAATCCACATGCCAAAACAACAGGAACATTATACTTACTGGCAACCTCCATACGTGCCGTATCAAATCCAACACTGATCAAGCCATCAATGTCACCGGCCGTCAGAACCGACTCCAGATTACCTACCGCTGTATCACCTGAGCCTGATTCATAAAAAACTGCTTCACAGTTATAGGCATCGCAGAGATATTGAATTGCCGACTTGAATTCTCCGCCCAGCTTATCTTCGTATTGCTGGTATGCAAAGAGTATCTTGAATCGTGGCAGCTCCTCCCCGCTGGCCGCGTTTTCATCTGTCTCAGAGCCTGTATTTGTATCTGTATCTGTATTTTTATTTGCATCTGTACTGCTTGCTGTGTTCTCGTTTACCGCGGCGCTGTTATCCGTATTTCCGCCGCATGCAGTGGCTGTAACTGCCATACACAAGATTAATAAGAATGCCATACACTTTTTCATTTTTTTTAACATTTTATTTTCCTCCAATATAAATGTGATTTGAATCTCTATGCCTTTAAGAAATCAGCTTGCCGTCGCTTCGGTCATAAGACAAAGCAACAATCAGAACAAACAGAACTCCTTTTACACAGTTAATCGTGGCCGGGTCAAGACCCCAAAGCTGAAGCCCATTGGCCAGTACCGTAATAGTGACTGCACCCACAATCGCCGCAGACAGCCGGCTGCGTTCGCCGCCCCGCATGGGAAATCCACCAAGGGCAATAGCCATCATCATGTTGAACTCTACACCTGACCCTGTGGTTCCAGTGACTTTACCCGTACGGAAAAGAGTAAACACTGCTGCCACTCCCACACATAATCCCAATGCAACGTAGGCTGCGAAAATCAGTTTTTTATGCTTTACACCTGCCTGAACAGCTGTGACAGGGTTGCCGCCTATTGCCTTGTTATATTTTCCAAAGACCGTATAGTTAAAAAGGTAATAACCAACTGCAAGGAATACCACAAGAATAATGACCTTTAAGTACGTGCTGTTCATGAACATGTACTGTTTGTAATCAATCACTACTTCTCCGCTTTCCGCAACATACTGTAAGATACCGTTGAAAGTCGTTCTGACGCACATCGAACCTATGAATACCGGAACACCCAGTCCCAGCGCAATTCCTGCTGTCGCACTCGCTCCAAGAATCGTTACAAGAATACAGGCAGCAATCGCTATCCATAAAGGATAACCTGATACAATCAACAGACCGCAGACCAGCTGTGCACATCCGCAGGTTGCTCCAATCGAAAAGTCGGTTCCGCCATGGGCATAGACAAAGGAAGCGCCAATGGCAATAATTGTCAGACTAAAGCTTTGTGTAATCAGATTTTCAATGTTGATGGTGCTGATAAATTTACCCTGGGTTACAATTATGAAAAATACAAAGAGAAACCCCAGGCCAATATAAGGAATAATAATGTTTAATAAATTTTTACTCTTTGCCTTCCTGTCAAGGTCTTGCTGGATGCGTTGATTTTCTTCACTCTCCCTTGTTATTGCTGCTGAGTTATCCATCCAAACCATCCCCCTTCCTTAAATAATGTAATTGATAACCTCACGTTCATTCAGATCCTTACTGCGCATTAATTCTTTCGTTACGCTGCCATCCTTTAAAAGCATAATCCGGTCACTCATCCCAATAAGCTCCAGCTGCTCTTCTGAAATCATAATAATTGACTTACCCTGCTTTTTCAGCTGCATCATAAGCTTGTACATATCAGCCTTAACACCCACGTCTATGCCGCGTGTGGGACAATCCAGAATTAAAATATCGGCTTCAGTTCCCAGCCATTTTGAGAAAACCACCTTCTGCTTATTTCCTCCCGATAATTCCTTGACCAACTGCTTCCCATTGCGGCATTTAATACGCATTTGATCAATCTGAGCGCTGGTAAGTCCGCTTTCCGACTTGCGGGGAATGAATCCCAGAAACCGGCTGAATCTTCGCAGCGAGGGTAATACAATGTTGCTTTGGATGGATGAGTTCAGGATAATGGATTCCTTATCGCGGTCTTTGGACACATAGGCAATACTATGGGTAACCGCAGTTGTTGTACTATCCACCTTCTTCCCCTTTTCTGTAAGAACCACCTCTCCGGTCAATGTCTTTTCAAATCCGAACAGCACCTTACCAATCTCATGCATTCCACAGTCAGAAAGTCCGCCCAGACCTAAGATTTCTCCCTTGTGTAACGTAAGGTCGATATTCTTAAAATACGGCCGCAGTGAAATCTGCCTTGCCTCAAGGACTACTTCATCACTGCTGCTTCCATCAAAATCCTCCCGGTAATAACTTCCCACAAGTTCACGGCCAACCATAAGATCACGCATAAGCTCAATCGACATATTCTCTTTGTCAAGTGTGTCAATTATGACGCCATCACGCAAAACCGTTATGGTGTCACATACACTCATGAGCTCATCAAGGTCATGGCTGATGAACAGGATTGACTTATTTGCTTCCCGCATTTGCTTAATGAGGTTGTAAATCAGCTGCCTGCCTTTTGCCGCCAGAGCCGTGGTGGTTTCGTCAATGATAAGCAAATCCGGGTCACTGGACATGGCACGTGCAATCTCAACAATCTTCTTGTCCTCAAAGTTAAGAGAATCAATCATCATCTCGCCGCGAATCTCAGGTGCACCGATTTTATCAAGAGCCTCGTTTGCTGCCTTATGACACTTTTTCCAGTCCAGAAATCCCATCTTGGTGAACCGGTCAAGCCTCCCTGCAAATATGTTTGACGAAACGTTGATTCCCGGAATTACACCCGTCTCCTGGATAATCATACTGACGCCGCCGCTCTGTGCCTCCACCATGTTCTGTGGACTGTATGCATTTCCCTTTAATGTAAACTTTCCGGTGTCCGCCTTAAGCGCACCCGCCGTAATGGACGAAAATGTGGATTTACCCGAGCCGTTCTCCCCAATCAGACCCCGCACCTCACCTCTCATAATATCCACGTCCACATCGATTAGTGCGCGTGTCGGTCCAAAGGCCTTGCAGACACCTTGTGCCGACAACAATAATTCTTTGCCCATTCCTATACCTCCTGTAAAAATCAGGTTATCACTTAAATGATAAGTCATTCTAACATTAGTGGATTGTACAAAATATACACATTTTATTTTTTATATATCGAATTTTATCATTATTGACCATTACTTTATCTCTTCCAATTATCTGAGTGCAAAATTATGCCATAAAAAAAGCAGACTGTTCAAAATCAAATGACAGTCTGCTATCATAACATGCACTGAACTGCAGTATTTTTACAAGGTTATTTCAACCAAAACAATCTCATGCTCCTGTACTTTTATATCTATCTTCGTTTCCATATCTTGACTATCAATTGATCCATAGGTTTGTCTTGGTATACCTTTACTGCTTAAATACTGGTTGATTTCATAAGTACGCATCTCGGGAGCTCCCATTTTAACCCATTCATCATATGCACTTCCCTCCGCTGTATTCACCGTCCATTTCTGTACAGCATGAAGGCCCTTCTTTAAACCGCGCATCACAATGGTAAAAAGTTCGGGGGATTTGCTGTTGAATACATGATAACGATCGGTCATAGAAAGACGTGTGGCGTAACGATGACGATACAACTTATTATAATGCACATAATTGTACAGATATATTTGAACCTTTTTTTTATCGGTGGATATAAAATATCCATCACCTTGTGCTAACTTGTCTGTTCCCATCCTGGATAGCAATTCAAAAGCATAAAAACCTGCTTTTGCTATTCCCTGACGCGTAAATAAGCCGCAGCCTCCACTGAATATTTCCGGATATGGGCGGAATTCCTCATACCGGTCATAAATAGAAAGCAAACTCATGCTGGTAAAACACTGGTTATTTTCCAGAATATTTTTAAAGATATAGCAAGACTTATAGCATGTATCATTGGTAAGATCGCGCTGCCAGAAATTATTATTCCATTCATCTAGGTGAATGGGCATATCCTCCAATCCAAACTTTTTCAGAATAGCCTTTATGTTTGAAAAATACTTGCCTATATAGTTTTCCTCTTCACTTATATGCCCCTGATATGTTTCATCAAAATTTTCCATGGAAATGATTGCATATTTTTCATCATAATCTGTCTGCAGTGAGGTAAAAGATAAGCGTTCCGGAACACAGGCGAGTTCCTGGCATGTCTTTAAAAATAACGCAAGGGAGTTATTTGAAGATATATTTAAAATGGGACTTACAACCGTTAATCCATGGTCTTTTAATATTTGGTGTGTTTGTTGGTATGTTTTCCAATAACCTTCACTGTCCAGAATATTCCTGATCATATATTCAGGAGATAAGTAAGGGGTAAAAAGCCATTCCTTAATGTTGTTCGTTCCATAAATTTCCTCCAGATGTTCCAAAACTGCATGGATAAGCGCTCCCCATTTATTCAGATTCCTGGGAATTGAAATGATTCCGGTTTTATCAAAATGTGTCCGATTGCCTTTTGCCAATTTGCCTGGAACGTAATTCAGACAGATATATGGTGTCAGCGAAAGAGACAATATATAACCTATAACCTCATCCAGAATCACAAAATTATAGACGGGAGAGCCATTCTCATCTTCATCATATATTCTCATTTCATCATCCAAAATGCCCTTTACTCTGGCATATTGGCAGTGAGTGGCGGTCTGGAATCGTTCCATCTGCGCCCGGGTATCCACTTGCAGCAATTCTTTTGCATATCCTGCATTTAAAGTCTGACGCCAGGATTGCTTAATACTTTGCAGCCTTTGTGTAACATCCACATTAACATCCCTGTGTCTATACTCAATGGTTCGTGTAATCTCACTCTCCCTGTTTTCCATATAGCTGAGTAATATGGAGAACGCTTCTAAAGACTCCATCTCAATAAGATTATGATTTCCTGCTTTAACTTCCCGCTCCTTTTCCCGATACTCCTTCGGCGTCAGACCATAGCATTTTTTATAGGCTGTAATCATGGCACCGGCAGTTGAAAAACCAACTTCATAAGCAATTTCCGTAAGCGTTTTACCGCTGTTAATCATAATATTCGCGTGATACATTCTGACAGAAGTAACATATTCCGTGAAAGTCATTCCCATATGCCTGGAAAACAGACGGGATAAATAAGTATTGGTCAGTGATGTGTATTCTGCAACATCTTCCAACGCAATGCTCTCATTATAATTCTTATTCACATAGAGCATAGCATCCCGTAACTTCACCTTCCCCGAAGAATTCAGTGATTCTATACTGTTATCCACCAGGAAATTATGTAAAAGAATGTCCAGGATCTGCATAACCTTTAGGTTCAAACGTATCTCGAATTTAAATTCCTCTTTATAGTAGGTGTTAAAAGCATGGGCAAAGGCTGTACGAACATTATCATATACTTGTTGTTTTTTGCCTGTGTCCATAAAAGAGCAAAATGCAAAACAAGGATAGTACGAAACATCTCCACATACACTTAGCAGAAGATTCTGAGGTACATATAAAGCTAACATCAGCAAATCACCGGAAGATATGATACTGTGAGTCTGCAGACTGTTTACAGCAAATATGTCATTTGCCTGAACGACATATTCTTTCTTTTCTTCCGGCAAATGTAAATGACCTTGTCCTTGCAGCACGTAGATGATTTCCAGATCATTATGCCATGCTGCAACTGTTTCTTCATTGCGAATCAGTTGGAAACGTAAAATGGTATCAGGCTTTTTCAATCTTTTCCTCTTTTCATTATGGATAGTTTTTAAATTTTCCTGTTCTCATTATACTCGCTTACTGTCAAATTTTCAATTAACTATCAGCCATTCCTTTATGTAGTTATTTGCTTTGCTTCTTCGGGCGCAGATCAACATATACCTCTCTGTACTGTTATCAAAATTGTATGAAATCGGCATTATTTTACCCAAACGATTGAAAATCGGGTATTTTTATGATATATTTTTTTCGTAGGTTATTTTTTGTTAGGTGCGCTGATGCGGTTTTGATGTTTGACATTAAGATGGCGAATTTATATTATTAACATCACAGGAAGGTAATAATATGCCTATAAATCGTGTGGAAATTAATGATTTTTTAGTATTCAAAGACAGCTTTACGGCAGATTTTTGTAATGGTATAAATGTACTTATTGGCAGCAATGGAACTGGGAAAACGACATTATTGAAAGTCCTTTATTGGGGATGTGAGTTTTCTAATAAAAGCGTGTTAGAAGATGGCAAAAATATTAATCTTAAAAGAAGTAAAGATGACCCATCTAATTCCATTTTTATCCTTAACAATTACTTTAATCGAACATCATTCAACGAAATGGGAAAGGGCGAACCTGAATTTATATCTGATATAAAATTATATAGTAGTAAAATCAGTAATAAAATTCCATGTCTGGAAGTAAATGTTTCTAAAGATTTAACACAAATTCAGATGTTTGAGATTGAACAAAATCTACCCAAAAATAAAGCGCTTGCAAAATGGTGCAATATGAAAGTAGCAGCAGTATTTATTCCCGCTATAGAAATGTTGTCGCATTCGAGAGGTTTTCTTGCGCTTAATCAGGAACGTATTTTACCATTCGACAACACTGAAATAAGTATTATTTCTAAAGCGGAGCTTGAACCCACACGGGTAATAACACCAAACGCTAAAAAAGTAATTACCAAGATTTCGTCAATAATAGGTGGAGATGTGGCATTTGACGGGAAGGATTTTTATATTAAAAAAACAAATATGGAAATAGAAAAAATTTATTTCCCATTTGAAGCCAGCGGTTATCGCAAACTTGGCTTGCTTTGGAAATTGTTAAGAAACGGATTACTTGAAAACGGTTCGGTTTTGTTTTGGGACGAGCCGGAAAACAGCTTAAATCCAGAGCACATTTCCGATCTTGTAGATATTCTACTCGAACTATCGCGTAACGGCGTGCAAATTTTCATAGCAACACACAGCGAAATTCTCGCAAGTTATTTCGCTGTTAATCGCCAAGATGATGATGATGTGATGTTTACATCATTATACAAAGACGATAAGCAAATTAAAGCAACCACAAGCAACCGCTTTGATTTACTTGAACCGAACAACCTTACAACCGAACCTGTAAAGCTGTATGAGAAAGAGATAGAAAAAGGGGTGGGCGGTAATGGTTAATTTAATAAAAACCAAAGTGGTATGGATTTTATTGCTGATAATACTTTTCACATCGAAGAATCGACGATTTATACGAATATTGGAGACAGCATTAAAACGGTTGAGTTTATCCGGACAAAAGAAGTTCCCGTTCTTGAATCCTCTCGTTTTCCTTTGAAAACAGGAGGATTGATTCGTTACAGTTCAGAGTGATTTACTGAATAAGATGTTGTCACTCAGCAATCTTTCACCTTTATGATTTCGCCTTTTGTTATTCCGATTTCATTAAATGCATCAACGCGCAAATAGACTTCCTCACCCTTTATCTGAGCACCAATTTTCTGACTATTCTTACCGAAAACCATATAGCTATGATATAACTTTTCAGGTGCATATCCCCATAATATATTATGCCCTACTGCCGAGTCCTCTTCCCATGATACAACCATATCCAGCTCTCCATGTAGTGTTATACTACTTATTATACGAGGTGTAATAATATGATGGTAACGAAATCACTGTCATAGAATCACACCACAACTTCGTATAGAACCTTATCCCCACATTTTATTTCCTTAAAACAAGAAACCTTATTTTTGTTAAAATTGAAACTCAAAAGCCAGCCTTTCTTTGCCTCATAAATATCAAGATAATCTGCCAACTGTTCTTCACCACGTTTATTATACTCCTCTCCATGCCATATTTTCGTTTCTATGATGTACTCCCTGCTGTGATAATTTACTATAATATCTGTACGTTTATCGTCACGTGTTCTGGATTCCACATAATAATGACCTGTACCATTAATAATTGGTTTCAGATAAAGTAAGAAAAATTTTCTGCAGTTATCCTCTATAAACTTTTCATCTGATTTACTGTATAACTTGTTAAACTCTACTGCAAATCTTTCCATGACCAAATTCATATCCAATATACCATCATGGATGAACTTATTCTTATCTGCCGCTCCAGCTTTAAAAATACTACTGCCCACTTCCTCTTCCGATGTAAAGAAATTATAAAGTATTGTTTCAAATATACGATTGGAAACAACTACTTTTCCATCCAGATTTTTTACAAAACCAAACA
>Ga0153941_1000270_pt1 | contig 23596 bp, 29 predicted proteins | sample TSNJ025MetaG_FD_104733 | JGI IMG/M metagenome (GOLD analysis project Ga0153941, IMG submission 104733) | Attine ant fungus gardens microbial communities from New Jersey, USA - TSNJ025 MetaG | ecosystem: Host-associated > Fungi > Mycelium > Unclassified | place: USA: New Jersey, Brendan T. Byrne...
GAATAATCTGTTGTGTCTGTCACCATCCATATCCCATTACTGCCAATCGCTGCACAGTATATGTATGAGGCTTTATACAGTATATCATTTCCACTCAGCAGTTCTGTAGTAACAGCTTCTTCCCCAAAATTAGTTCTCGTAGAAAATATGGTATCTCCGTCAGAGAAGACCTGCATAGAATATCTGTCAAGTCCGGCATCAATTAATTTATAACTTCCACCCATGCCAGTCCATTCCCCTGCTGAATTAACCAGATTCTCTCTGGAATTATCCTCCTGCATGACTGTGCTCTCTATTGTCCTGGTCTGACTGGAATCAGATACACATCCAGTCAGCAACAGGACAGCAGACAGTAAAAGGGTTAATAAATTACGATATTTATGTTGGGTTTTCATTTAATACCTCCTACATTTCCTATTCTGCATTTTGCTATGACATTAGTCTCATCAAGTACTTATTCTGAGCATAAATTTAAAATGCATCCAGAATGTATCGTATTTATATCAAAGTTATTATTTTTAATATTTACTGACATATTTTTTACATATTTACCCCCCATCTCCGCCTCAGCGGATATCAATTCAATATTTAAAAGTGACCTTCTTCCAAACTTACACCCCTTGTCCACAAGATCAGCTCGCTGAGCATGCTCAGCGAGCTGATCTTGGCAGACAACAATTCAATATTTAAAAGTGATCTCCTTTCAAACTTCCTTTCATGCCGCCTCTGGCGGCACAACCAGTCCTCACGAAAACCCGGAAGAATAGGAAAATGAAATTCCAATGGATTTCATTTTCCTATTCTTCCTTGACGAGACTTAGTTTAACTTAGGTGGCGTCCTTTGGCACCTTAGTTAAACTTCTCGTCATTTCTAGCCCTGTTACTGCATCTACTGGGATAGAAATAACAATACCCTGTGCATTACTGTGAAGCCCGCATTTTTCCCCGATAGATTTCATAATGTCGTGCTTTTTTTCCTGCTCTGTCAGAATAAAGATAATCTCTTTTTCAGGCTGAACACTGATACCCCATCTTTTTATGGTTTCTTCTGAACCAAGCCGCCGTGCCTGGAGAACTGTACCGCCTGTGGCTCCGGCTTCTCTGGCCGCCGCCATAACTTCTTCACTATACCCCTGATTAATTGTTACCATCAGAAAGCTGTGGGTAATTTCACTTGTCATATGGTTTTCGCTCCTCTCTAAGTGTTCCATGATTTTTTGCTGAACTTCTTCATTTAAAAGCTTTAGGATAAACATGTTTACGCCTGATACCGGAAAGGTAAAGGCAATTCCCTTGCCGCGTTTTTTGAGATTTAGCTCCTGGTTAATTGCATGGAACAAGACGGGTACCTGGTTTTTTAATACCACACATAACAGTACAGCCTTTCCCGTTGACCCAAGGCCCAAATAGTCCATCAGTTCACTGGATGCTGTTCCCTCGCCTCTACAGAGATATTGAACGGGTACTCTGAATCTATTCAGTAAAGCCGTTGCTTTTTTTTCATCTTTATGGCCTGTAATCAGCATCATCATTCTTAATTCCGCTCTATCCGCCATGTTATTCATATTGCGCTTCCTCCTTCAAAGTCTAATATTTCATCCGCTTCAACCGGCAGATTGTCAGCCACTCCTTTTTTACCGGACTTCAGCTTATATACAACACCCATAATCTGAACGGCAATCAATGGGGTCATAGCTACCAGGGCTACAACTCCAAAAGCGTCGGTCATAATATTGCCGCCCAATGCTTCACAAACACCGATACAGAGCGGCAGCAGAAAGGTACTGGTCATCGGACCGCTGGCAACCCCTCCTGAGTCAAAAGCGATACCCACAAAAATTTTCGGTACAATGCGTGAGAGTACGAGTGCGATGATATAACCCGGGATAATAATCCAGTAAATGCTTATCCCGGTTATGGACCGCAGCATTGCAAGCCCCACGCTGACCGATACGCCAATGGAGAGACACAGGTTCATGGAGGACGCTGATATGGAACCGTTTGTGACGCTCTCCACCTGCCGGTTCAGAACCTGAATCGCCGGTTCGGCTTTTACAATATAGTAACCAATCAGCATGCCAATAGGAATGAGAAGCCATTTAAAGCGGCTTAACGCAATCTCTCCGCCCAACAGACTGCCTACAGGGGCAAATCCCACGTTAACACCGGTCAGAAAAAGGACAAGACCAATATAGGTATATATAAATCCCACTATAACACGGATACACTGCTTTTTCTGAAACCTGCGGCAAAATAGTTGAAAGATCAGAAAGATCCCAATAATCGGCAGGATAGAGGTCAGTACCTCCTTTGCATAATGAGGCAAAGCCAACATAAACTCACGTACAACATCCTGTGTCGTTATAACAGATGCTATTTCGGTAGGCGTGTAGGAGGTTGATTGGGGGTTGTAAAAGATTCCCAGCAGCATCACAGCCAATATCGGGCCGATGCTGGAAAGAGCCACCAGGCCAAAGCTGTCGTCACTTGCATTTTTATCACTTCTCACCGATGCAATTCCCACACCCATAGCCATAATAAAAGGAACGGTAATCGGTCCTGTTGTCACACCTCCGGAATCAAAAGCAACGGATAAAAAGCTGCCGGGTGTAAAAAAAGAGAGAAGAAAAACGATACCGTAAAGAACCAGCAGCAATGTGGACAAGCTAATCTTGAAAAAAATTCGTAATACTGCGATTACAAGACATATACCCACGCCCACCGCAACCGTCCAGATCAGCACATTATTGGGGATTGACTGCACCTGGCCTGCCAGTACCTGTAAATCCGGTTCCGCAATTGTGATGGTGGCCCCTATGACAAACACAACAAGTATGATATAGAGAATCCGTTTGCTTTTTGATATCTGCACGCCTATGCCCTCACCAAGCGGCATCATAGACATATCCGCTCCAAGCTGGAAAAAACCCATTCCAATGATCAGCATGACAGCGCCAACCAGGAACATGGCGACAGTGCCAACTTCCATTGGAACCAGCAAGATGCTGAGTATTAAAACAATTGCCGTAATAGGGAGGACCGCAGATAAGGATTCCTGTGTCTTTTCCTTTAATTTTTGATTCATACAATGTCACCTTTCTTTTGATTTCTATCATTATTTCTCGCCCAGTTGTTCCCGAATGTGATTGCCGATTTTGTTCAAACGGAAGAAGATGAGAATATTATCAACCCCGTGGGAAATCAGTATTAATGCTATGGAAATGGATATAATGACTCCCGAAAGAACCGGCGAGAACAAAAGCAGGAATCCGAAAACTGCTCCCAATATGCCGAATGCCAGGAGCCATCCCCATACAGGGGAGCCTTCGGACTTAAGGGATATTGAGCCAACAATCCGCATAATGCTGGAAGATAAAACCCATACGGCAAAAATAAACGGTATAAATGCAACAAGCGCATTTGTTCCACTTCCAAATATAGTCCAGATACCAAACAGCGTGGATAGAATTCCGCTTGCCAGCATCCAGCCGGATCGATTCCCCTTTTCTTCATTGCAAAAGGATATTATTTCCGATATGCCGGATATCAACATGGAAATGCCAATAAAGATGGCAAGTGTAATCAGATTCTCCAGCGGTGTGAATAACATTGTGATACCCAGTATCAAAATCAGTATCCCGGATATCAGCAGTAACCATTTCATTGATTTGAATATTTTCTTCATAGTAACAGCCCTCCTTAATTTTATTGTTTTATTGTTTTCTATTACAGATTCCAGATTCCGTATATGATGTATATATGGTACAATGAAGGCAACAAGCCAGGCGCGTAGTATTTGGTGCGCACTGCATTTGGTGCATACAGCATGATCATAAACGGAATTCATGATATAATGAAAGCAACGAGCCAAGCACGCAACATTTAGCGAGTGCAATATGATCATGTTGCTTAAATATCATGAAATACTTCTTATTTATCATGATATACCGGCAACATAAACCAAACTTCAACTGGAACAGCAATTTAGTTGAAGTTCAGTTGAAGTTTCTATATTAAAATTATTATTGTAATGATACGATTAATTTTGAGATAAGGAGCAAATTATGTTTCATATTCTTGTTGTAGAGGATGATTTCAATACCAGAAAACTGATGGAGGCCGTACTGCTTGAGGAGCGTTACATCCCCTTTTTAGCGGCTAACGCACAGGAAGCTCTTGATCTATTAGAGCATCAGCATATTGACTTAATGATTACCGATATCATGATGCCGGGAATGGACGGTTATGGTTTGACGGAGTATCTGCGTGAGGCAGGTTATGATTTCCCGATTCTGATGGTGACGGCAAAGGAAACCATTAAGGATAAGCGAAAAGGCTTTATTGTAGGCACAGATGACTATATGATTAAGCCTGTGGATGAAGAGGAGATGATTCTACGGATCAAGGCACTCTTACGGCGGGCAAAAATCATAAATGAGCGGAAGATAACGATTGGGAAAGTAACTCTTCACTACGATTCCCTGGTGGTGAGCCGGGAAACAGAGCGCATCACATTACCTCAGAAGGAATTTTTACTGTTGTACAAGCTGCTCAGTTACCCGGAAGTAGTTTTTACCCGCATGCAGCTGATGGATGAAATCTGGGGATATGATTCCCAAACAGATGAACATACGGTCAGCGTCCATATTGGCAGGCTGCGCGAGAGATTTGGCGCATGGCCGGAATTTGATATTGTAACTGTCCGGGGACTTGGTTATAAGGCGGTAAAGGTAGAATAAGATATGATGAAAAATAGATTAAAGTTAAGAAAAATGCCAAAGCGAAGAATGACTACACTTCTTTTACTTGTAGGTTTTGTATTTATTATTATGTTTATAAGCATGGCTATCGCAGGCAGTATATCCTATTTTCTGTCGGTATTAGGCATTCTTCCGTCTTTATCGGTGAATCGTCTCCCCATTATTTTGGTATTCATGCTTTTGGTCAGTCTGGTTATCGGCACTCTGCTGGCTATCATTGGAGGAGACTATTTTTTACGCCCTCTTCGCAGACTGACTGCTGCCACCAAAGAGGTTGCAGCGGGGAACTTTAATGTGACGGTGGAAGCTGACGGCACTTTTGAAATAAGCCGTCTTGCTATGAGTTTTAATGAGATGACAAAAGAGCTTTCCAGCATCGAAACACTTCGCAGCGATTTTGTCAGTACGATTTCTCATGAGTTTAAAACACCGGTTGTCTCTATCCGGGGATTTGCGAGGCGTTTGAAAAAACACAATCTCACAGAGGAACAGCGGAATGAATACCTGGATATCATCATTAGCGAAACCGAACGTTTAACACAACTGTCAAGCAATGTCCTTCTGCTGTCAAAGTTGGAAAGTATAGATAATATCACAGAAAAAACGCAGTACTCCCTTGATGAGCAGCTCCGCAGAACCATCCTCCTGCTGGAGCCGCAGCTTCAGAAGAAGGGGCTTCAGCTGGAGGTCAGCCTTGATCCGGTTACTTTCACAGGAAATGAGGAAATAACACAGCCTCTCTGGATAAATCTGTTGGGGAACGCAATGAAATTCAGCCCCGAAGGCGGTAAAATCGAGGTAGCACTTCGTTTGGATAACGAGAGGGCTGTAGTATCTGTCTCTGATGAGGGTATTGGAATGGATGACGGCGTAAAAGCCCATGTGTTTGATAAGTTTTATCAGGGAGACCAATCCAGATCCACAGAGGGGAATGGATTGGGCCTGTCACTTGTTAAAAGGATTTTGGAACTCTGTAATGGCAGTATAACTGTTGAAAGTACGGTTGGTGCGGGAACTTGTTTTACTGTTTCTTTGCCGGTTAATAATTAGATAATATGAGGTTTCTTCCGTTTGCCTTCACCTTGCCTTCTTTACCTTGTTTTGGCTGTCATTTTTATATCAATCCTTTGTGCCGACATTATATTACCTGCTTTTCTGTGAATATATTATAAAATTTAAATGCCAAAACCGGAGAAGTCTATAATCAAATCACTGTAGATATTCGTCTAATCCGCTCCTGTGGTAAATCCATAACACTCGCGAATTATGACATCCTTGTTTATTTCAAGCACATGAAATACAATAGAAACATCAAGCAAAAAAATATTTCAAAAAGATGTGCTAATCGGCGCGTCTAATTTGTTTATTAAGTGAGGCCTCAAAATGAACAAGTCTGAGAAAGGAGGTGTGAATAGAGTGCAAGAAGTAGAAATACTTGAGTTGTTTGACCAGTATTCAAATATGGTCTATCGCATAGCATACAGCTATCTTCGCCAGTCACAGGATGCGGAAGACACTGTTCAAGCTGTTTTTCTAAAACTGATTGACGGTAGTGCTCACCCGGAACAGGGGAAAGAACGTGCGTTTTTAACACGAGTTACAATCAATCACTGCAAGAATGTGCTCCATTCCGTTTGGAAGCGAAGGGTTGAACCATTAGATAGCGATATTGTATTTGAGCAAAAGGAAGACCGAGAATTATTTAATGCTGTAATAGCACTACCTGCAAAATACCGTATAGTAGTCCATTTACATTACTACGAGGGGTACACCTTTTCCGAAATATCAGGCTTTCTGAAAATCAGTTCTTCGGCAGTATCTATGAGAATACACCGAGCAAAAAAACTATTGAAAGATATTTTAAGGGAGGATAGCAATGAAATCCAATTACAAGCGGACATTTGACGCTGTTAACTTATCGCCTGAGCGTCAAAACCAAATGCGCACTGAGTTGTTTTCCCGCTTTTCTGAAAAGCAAAAGGAGGACAATACCATGAACATTAAGTCAATTAGTAAACCGAGGAAAGCATTTATTGTAGTTGCTGCAATGCTGGCATTTACATTGTTAGTGGGCTTCACCTTTGGAAACCAAATTATTCAGTTATTGGGCGGAGGGCGCATTGAGACAGGAACAGATGGCGATGGCAACAGCTATACTTCAATAGATATGGGCTTTGAAGCAGATCCAGTAGAAATTCGTGATGGGCAAGTATATTTTGTATTGGACAGTTCAGATGAGAACATTACAGATTATTGCACTGAAACGACATACTATCAATATGAACAGATTGCTGACAACGGCTATCGGCATGTTGTAGCGATCGGTGGAACTCCAGACAATCTCGGATGGGCAGAATTTGTCTGGGATGAAAGTGGTGACTTTATTGGAGGAAACGCAACTACAAATGAGGCTAATGCCCCAATATGGTTAGCACATGCACAAGAGGCACTTGGCGCAATAGTTATACCAGAATAAATGGTGCTGCCCATGACGGCCTGATTTAACCCGCCGCGCTCAATTCGTTGGGTGAAGTGCAGGGCCGGAGGGTTGAGTAAAACGAATGGCGCGTACATCAAGAAAACCTTATATTTACAAGGAAAACGGACGCTAATCAAGCGCCCGTTTTCGCATATGCGGCTTTCCACTCAGCAATCAATTGTTCAATCGACTGTTGCCGTTCATTACGCCCGTCGCTAACCGCTTTTTTTGCCACATCGAATAACTCCTTGCTCACGTTCCATTTTTCAATGCACTTATCTCGCTCATTGCCGAATAAGGCGAATGCAACCGCACCAATCGCAAAGACATTGGTGATTTCGTCTATTATCGCGCCAAGCTGAAATTCTTCTGGTGACATAAAACGAGAACTACCCCATAAACGTCCCATTTCGTTTATATATGGGGCTTTTGTGTAAAAGTCGATGTCGCAGATAATGGTTTTACGATTTCCGAAGTCATACATAATACTGCCATCGTAAAAGTCAATGGCGACATACCCTTGCTTCACCGCATGAGCATGAAATGCAAGGATTTCCTCGAAAACTTGGTGCCTTGTTTCAATAGACATCTGCATAAACTTTTTGCGTGAGCGCGGGTACATCGGATGCATACTTTCGGCGTCAGCCCATTCAAATATCATAGCAAACCCGTTGTCGACTTCTTCGGCTTTAATGAGTTTGATAAGGTTAGGATGAGCTAAATCCTGATAGATTGGCACGGTACGTTTAAGATTGATAACAGCTTCGTCGGCGCTCACACAGGCACGGTCGGTCGGCGCACCCGCGAACTTGACAAAATATTGGTTTTCGCCATCCACCACACCGAAACAGATATTGCCTGAATCTTGGTCATCTAAAACCTTGAACACTTTGCCGTATTTACTTATAAAAGAAAAGTCAAACGGGGCTTTGAGCTTATATGGTACTCCGTCCGTGTATTGAATGTAAAAATCTTTCAGATACCATGTCGGCACAGGATTTTTCATATTATCGAACCATGTCAAAACATCCTGCGCTTGCTTCATCATGGTATCAAGGTCAGAAGGTCCGTATGGAACTGCCCAATAAATCGAGGACAACGTATTGCTGGCGATGTAAAAAGCAAGCAGCTTGAAAAACTCCAACGGCGGTTCGCCGCCAAAATAGCCCCGCAATTGCCCGGTTGCAAAGTGCGGACTTGCCGTTGCGCTCCATACGATGCGGTTAAATTCCTCCCACGGGTCACCAAAATCATAACGGTCAAAGTCGATGATTTTCAGTTCACCGCTTTCAAGCATCATATTTCCAACATGATAATCGCCGTGTTGAAAGCACTGTGGGCGGTTTTCCAATAGGTGACGGTTTCGCTCTATGTAGGCGATAACATAATCATCGCCCTCAAATCGCAAACCGCATTCGTGGTATTTTTGTATTTTCATATCGGTCTTACGATTAAAACGTGATGCCCAATCCTCCTGCGTTTTAGGCGCAGGGATTGTATGCATTTTCCGTGCGATCTCGCCGGATTTGAATCCAAGTACATACTGTTCTGTTTCGGAGAGCAAGGGTAATACCGCTTCTAAATCTTCACCATCAATCCACCTTTGGAGCGAATATACCCCGTTATCACAAGTGCCAAATTCCACAGGAACGCACATGGGAATATCCAGCGCAGCTACTCTCTCCAGTATAGCAAACAGCGATTTTCGCGTCTCATATCTTGAAATGGGTGTGATGCGGAGCAGATACTTCGTTCCTTCCTCGGTGGTTACACAATATTTCTTGTCCTCCGACCAGCCTTTTGTAATCGGTTCAACCTTAGTAAATACTTCAAAACCCCGGAATATATCATTCAAAGCCATCTCTCCCTACTTTCTTTTCTTCACCCTGCGCACCGGTGCGGAGCTATCCAGAACCTTCATCAGCATGTTAAAACGTTCGGAAATACGGTAGCGCAGATATTCGTCCTCATCTACTACCGACTGTTGCAGAAACGCCATCATCTCATCATTTTCGGGAACCTCGACATTTTCCTTTATGGTCTGTTCGGCGTATTTGTACATAGCGTTCATGGTGTTCATCTGCGGCAGCACCTTGCGGTCTATGAAGATTTCCATCGCGCTCAAAAGTTGCGGGAAGTCGGCGTGGGCGATAAACTCGCTGATGAGCTGGTTGTTGAGCTTACCGTCTTTGAAAACGGCTATCGCTTCATCGGACAACCGGAGTTTGTTAATCTTAATGTTGCGGTACTGATCCAAGTCGGTCAGGCCGAAAAGGTAATCCGCCGAAACATCATAAAACCGCGCCAGCGTTTCTATGTCCTGATACCCGACAAGATCCATCCCAACACCGTTCCTGAGCAGAGAAGTGGCATAAGTCTTCCTTGTTATGTGAAATCCGGCTCCTGGTACATCCCTGCCGGGAAGCGCAGAATCCAGCGCCCTGCCGCAGGCGCTGCGTCCCGGCTTTCTGTAGAGCGCTCTTTCTCTGATGAATATATTCCTGTATTCTATATCTGGTCTTTCCACCATGAGGTAACGGTAAAGAACATTTGCCACATCTGTCTTCCTGCATGGGATTCATGTTAACAGGACTACAAGGATTCGAACCTTGAAATGACGGAGTCAGAGTCCGTTGGAGCATGTCAGACTTTGCCTGTTATAACGGGTCTTCGCTGAATTACACTTAAAGGTATTGACCCACTGATTGACCTATTCTAATAGAAATGCTAAATTCTCTGCCCACTTCCCTTATGTGGATGATTTTTCGCATGGGTAATCGCATTTGTCAGAAACTCACCCTCGTCCATCTTATCAAAAAAGTCACGCTGCCATACCGTATAATCAAAATCATCTCTTTTTATGAGCGCAATAAATTGTTCTGCATTAACTACACCCATCTTTTCAACAAGACACTCAAAACCCTGATCCAGTATTTCAACCGTATTATTCATCATTCATAAGCCTCCATTCTTCTTATAAATTCACCTGGGGTTACAATCCAATTGAATATCAGCATCATTTGTTCTGATATAATGCTCACTTTTTTGTTTTATTCTCTCAGCACATGATTTGAAGAAGAGCAGCATTTCCTTTATTTTCATAACATTTACAGGCTCTGTCTCTTCTTTAGACTCTAAGCCAAATTTCTTCAGAATATCCTCATTAAACTTCATCCAGCCATCCTCGCTTTGATTTCCTTCAATTTACTTTCACATTTTTTTTCAAAATCCAATAGTTTTTGTGGATAATAATCTGTAAATTGAACTTTTGAAGTTAACGGAGCACAGTAGACAGGAGCCACCATCGAAAGATCTATAAAGAATATATCGCTTTGAATTCCTTTATCATTGTAATACTCCTCCAGATATAAAGAGATTTTTTTATATAGCTCAAAGTCCTCTGTATAAACAGCAATATCAATATCACTTTGCCCCTCTGCATATGTGGTGTTTATATAACTTCCAAAAATAAAAACATTATATCCATCTTCACCAAACTCTTTTTCTACTGCCTTTTGAAGTTCTAAGAGTTCATATAATCTCTTCATTAGATTGCATTTACTTTCTTGTATTATATTGGTATTTTCCATTCAACTTCACCTTGCTTTCATTACCTTATTCTGGCTGTCATTTTTATATCAATTCTTTGTGCTGATATTATTTTTATCTGCTTTTTTGTGATTATATATAAAAATTTAAATACCAAAACCGGAGAAGTTTATAATCAAATCACTGTAGATATTCGTCTTGATGTTGTCCTGAAAGGAGTATGTCCTTGGGGAAAAATTTTCATCTTCAAAATGATATACGGTCACTGTATGTTTCATCAGATTTATTATCCAATACTCCTTTACACCTGCTATCCGGTATTTTTCCGGCTTCAGGAAATAATCCAGGCTTGCGGTGCTGGGTGATACGATCTCAATAATCCAATCCGGCGCTCCATAACATCCTCTGTCCTTTATCAAATCAGGGTTGCAAATGACGCTTATATCAGGAATAAAACATTCATTTTCATTTCCGCTGAGAAATACGTCGAATGGAGCCGGAAACACTTCACAATCACCGTCACGGGCATCAATATAATCCGCTATGAGCCTTGTGAGTTTTAAACTCAGCCGTTGATGATTAGCACTGGGTGATGCCTGCATATATATTTTGTCATTAATAAGTTCTGCCCTTATTCCCTCCGGAAGATTATAAAAGTCTTCAATAGTATAAATCCGCTCCTGCGGTAAATCCATAACACACTCCTTCCTGCCAATTGCCCAATATCTGCCAGGTAACTGTGGCAGCCTGCTTATTTATTCCTTTGAGCAATGGATGGCATAAATTAATATCCTCAACAGTAAAAAGCTCACATAATTTCAATAAAATCCTTCTACGATTTTGTTCTAAGCATTCCTTGCGCATAATATAAAACAAAATGGTGATAGAATAAGCAGTTATACAGCCTTGGGTAGTACCTTCTGCGCACTCTAGATATATATTCTGCTGTATCAAAATAGGGTTCTCACTTTGCAATAAAATCCAATGATTTTTAAGTTCCTCATACGCTCTGCGTTTCCTGTCAATATCCGTGCTTTCATAAAATCCCTGTATACTTTTTATAATTTTGCATTATCAAATCCACCTTCTTTTGCAAAACGGATAATCAAATGTGCCGTTGATTCCAATATTTCTTGGTATCCATTAATATCTTCCTCAGAAAATCCTTTTATATTCTCCCACCTATATTTCGGTAAATAGCATATGGCGGATAAAAAACCGCCTTCAACTGGTCTTTCGATATATACTTTGACCGTTTCGTTTTCAAGTATATCAAAATGTACTATTTCAGTATTATCCTCCAACTGCATAAATGGATACATCATAATTATTTCCTTCTGAGCGTATAAATTTCAAATAGCTATCCTTATAACTTATTTGGATAGGGATACATCCCCCCGTCAATGGCTTATATACCTCAAAGCTATTGTTTACAATTACATTATAAGTATTTTCGGACTGATTATCAAGCATCTCGTCCTTTATTTATATTTTTATGCACTAAATAAGTGAACATTTGCTATATACATCAATTCTTATCTTTGACTAAATAGCTTCATCATCTGGCAAATACATAAATGATTGTGGTGCTACCTTGACTCCAATTTCTGTTAAGAGTTGAGGTGTTTCATACTCCAAGACAGCACCTAGTTTATAAGCAACTGCAGTCGTCTTCCCACTGTAATAGGCATTATAAAATCTTTTAGTTATACCTGATTGTTCCTTGGTTAGCTTCCACAACTCTTCCTTATCCATTTCAAGAGTATCTAATACTTCAACTTCACCAATAATTTGTTTAACAGGAGATGTTGAATAAATAACAATTTTATCAACTTTTCTTTTACAAGATTTTTTACGATATTCATAACACTTTTTACCTTGAACAATATTTGCTACATGTTGTGGATTAATCGATAATAATATTTTGCACATTCACATCACCCATCTCTAATATTTTAATAAACTCATCTTTTGTATAATTAATCTTATGAGGATGAGCAGAAAATAATCCTTTTGTATTTAATGATTTATGGTTTACATTATGTTCTTTTCCAAAAAAACCATTGTATATTAATTCTAATATCTCGACATTCATATTTTTCATATATATATTCGTTAATTCTTCTCTGGTAAACCTTCCATTATAATAAACACGAGGATGATTCCTATGTCCAGAAAATCGTACCTGTTCTGGATTTCATGGAACTCCTGACACAGCATATACCGGAAAAACATTTCAAAATGACCCGCTATTATGGGCTTTATGCAAGACATCGGGAGACTGATGAGAAACTTTTTAAAACAGTGCTGCTTCCATCCAGTTCATCTTGAGTACAAACAAAAAAAATAATATAATATCCCTCAAAACCCCCATTCTACAAGCCTTCTCACACAAAAATCCCCTACAGGAATCATACCTGCAGGGGATTCATGTTACCAGGGCTACAAGGATTCGAACCTTGAAATGACGGAGTCAGAGTCCGTTGCCTTACCGTTTGGCGATAGCCCTATCTTGTAAATATCTTGACTACCTGATAGATTATACCCGAAGTATGTCCATATTGCAATACCTAAATTCTCAAAAATCAATTTTTTTTACGCCTTTTTTTTCGCAATTTTTATTACACGATTTTTACTCAATTTTTTAACACATTTTTACAATGTTATTAACAACGCTTTTTAACAACTTTTAATCAATTCCACATCCTCATATCTATCTACTCTGTTTCCCTGCAAATCTCCTCAAATCCCTTACGTTTTCTTTTGACTCCTTCAGCCATTTCCAGTGTCCTGTTCCATGTCTTTCCACCCTGGTTCTTCATAAACACATATAGGCTGTCCAGTTCTTCCTCCTCATCAAACTTAAGCAATGCGGCATAATATTCCTGCTTATCTTCCTCATAAACAATAATCGGGGGATAGTCATGGATCATCAGAAAATAGTTCATGAGTGTTCTTCCTACCTTCCCGTTCCCGTCAGCAAAGGGATGTATATACTCAAACATAGCATGCAGATAAACAGAGGCTTTTAAGATATCCCCTGATTCAAAGCTGCTTATCTCCTCAAGAAGATCATTCAGATCATCCTCCACATCTTCCGCATTGGAACCCACTTCATGGATACCTGTCACGTAATCATGCTTTTTAAACTCTCCCGGGCGTTCTTCGTTTACAATATACCTTCTTTCATCATAAGTGCCGCTTGTGAGTATCCTGTGGATTTCCTTAATCAACGCAAGGCTTACCGATTCCTTTTCCACTATTTTTTCTTTCAGGTACTCATAGCAGAGTTTTTGATTCTGCTGTTCAAACAATGCCCGTGGGCTGCCTGTAAATCCCTGCACCCTTCCGTTTTCAAAAATTTCCCTTGTATCATGGTAAGTAATGTTTTCATTTTCTATCCGCCCTGAATGATAAGCAAACAGGATACGAAAATTATCAAGATATTTATCCAGATCGGCAGTTGTATGGATGGAATAAGACTGCCAGAGTGTGATTGCCTTCTCATACATTTCATACAATTCCATCTTAACACCTCCTTGCAGCATCACTATACTTCCATTATACTCAAACTTGTTCTGTGGCATATCTTACTGCATCTATACCAGCAACATCACTATATTTCCATTATACTTCAAATATCAAATCTCCATAAGAAGGAATCGGCCAGACCTCCTTATCCACCAGCATTTCCAGTTCATCCACCGGTTTTCGGAGATTTCCCATAGCTACGCGGACTTCATCCTTGAAAAAGAACGCCTTATCTTTCTGGTCTTTCATTCTGCCTGCTTCTGCCAGTGTCTCTTCCACTTTCTTTAACGCGGCATGCACTTTCACCAGTTTGCCGGATATTTCATTCAGCAGGCTGGATTGTACGGAGGCATCCGCTCCTGCTTCCCTTACCATAACCACCGTTTCCGCCAGATATTTGGTGTACCTGATTACAGCCGGAACAATTTGCTTTCTGGCCATATCAAGCATTGTCAGGGCTTCAATATTCAAGGTTTTGCAATAAGTTTCGTATAATATTTCCGCACGGGATTCCAGCTCCGGCTGGGTGAAAATAGCAAACTTTTCAAATAATCTGATTGTCTTTTTGGTTGTAAGGGTCTCAACGGCGTCTACCATGGAGGTAATATTATGTAATCCCCGCCTTTCGGCTTCTTTCACCCATTCCTGGGCATATCCGTCACCATTGAAAATAATCCTCTGATGTTTTGACATATATTCCTTGATCAGATCATGTACCGCTATATCAAAATCCTCAGCTTTCTCCAGAACGGTTGCCGCTTCACAGAAAGCCTCGGCTACAATGGCATTCAATATGGTATTGGGACTGCCTATGGAGTCAGAGCTTCCCACCATACGGAATTCAAATTTATTACCGGTAAAGGCAAAGGGGGAAGTTCTGTTGCGGTCTGTTGCATCTATTTCAAAATCCGGAAGAGTGGATACGCCGGTTTCCAGCTTCCCGCCTTCCAGTAAATGGGCAGCCACGCCGGTTTCTACCAACTGTTTCACCACATCCTCCAGCTGTTCTCCCAAAAATATGGATATGATTGCCGGCGGTGCTTCATTTGCTCCCAGTCTGTGATCATTTCCCACATCTGATGCACTCTGTCTAAGCAAATCCGCATGGGTATCCACCGCCTTCATGATACAGGCCAGTACCAGGAGAAATTGAATATTTTCATTGGGTGTCTCGCCGGGCTCCAACAGATTAATGCCATTATCTGTTAGCAGGGACCAGTTATTATGCTTTCCGGAACCGTTCACTCCGGCAAAGGGTTTCTCATGCAGCAGGCAGGTTAGCCCGTGGCGTCCGGCTACCTTCTTCATAGTTTCCATAACCAGTTGATTATGGTCTGTTGCAATATTAGCTTTTTCATAAATGGGTGCCAGTTCATGCTGTGCCGGTGCCGCTTCATTGTGCTGGGTCTTGGCGGTAACGCCCAATTGCCAGAGATTTAGATTCAAATCCCTCATAAAAGAGCCTACTCTCTCACGAATGGTTCCGAAATAATGATCATCCATCTCCTGTCCCTTGGGTGCCGGTGCTCCATACAAGGTACGTCCTGTAAACAGCAGATCCATACGCTTCAGATAATTCTTCCTGTCTATCAGAAAATATTCCTGTTCTGCTCCCACGCTCACTTCCACCTTGGTAGCTTCTGTATTGCCAAACAGACGTACAATTCTGAGAGCCTGCTGGTTCATTACTTCCAGGGAACGAAGCAAAGGCGTCTTTTTATCCAGTGCCTCTCCGTTATAGGAGCAGAAAGCCGTAGGAATACACAAAATAACCCCATTGGCATCTTCCCTCAGAAACGCCGGTGAAGTAATGTCCCATGCGGTATATCCTCTTGCCTCAAAGGTTGCACGCAGCCCCCCCGAAGGAAAAGATGATGCATCCGGCTCTCCCTTGATCAATTCCTTACCGGAAAATTCCAGGATCATTTTGCCGTCTTCATCCGGATGGGTAACAAAGGCGTCATGCTTCTCAGCTGTTATTCCTGTAAGGGGCTGGAACCAGTGTGTATAATGGGTAGCACCCCGCTCCACCGCCCAGTCCTTCATGGCCTTGGCAACTACATCTGCTGTTTCCAGGGAAAGCTCACCGCCGTAATCCATAATCCGTTTTACTTCCCGAAATACATTCTTCGGCAATCTTTCTTTCATCGTACCAACCGTGAACACCTTGCTTGCAAAAACTTCTTCCAGATTCACAAAATCACTCATCTTTATTATTTTCCCTCTTCGTTTTTATTACTATTCACCCGCAGTAAATCAAAAACCTCCGCAGGCTCCGATAAATCCAGCCATAATAATTGCTTCGGATGAGGCGCACTCTCTTCTGCCTCTCCTTTTTCATTATAAATGCCCCTTACTATTGTTAATATATTCCTTCCATCCGGTTTCATGATCTCAATTCTGTCGCCGACACTGAATTTATTTCTTTGTTCAATCCTGGCAAGCGGTCCCGGAAGCTGCATGTAGTATCCGTATTCCTCCACGATTCCCAGATAGGTATATTCATTCACATACGTGTTACTGTCATAGATCTGCGTATTCTCATCGGGTTTGCCAAAATAGAAACCAGTAGTGAACCGCCGGTAAGTACATTTGGAGATTTCCTCCTGATACCACTTACTGTTAGTACGATACTTCTCCTCTGATTCCCTGTAATCATCCAGGGCTTTCCGGTAGGTCCTGGCCACAGCGGCCACATATAATGCGGTCTTCATCCGGCCCTCTATTTTCAGGCTGTCAATCCCGGCTTCTATAAGTTCAGGAATATAGTCAATCATGCAAAGGTCCTTGGAATTAAAGATATAGGTCCCTCGCTCATTCTCATATATCGGCATGTATTCCCCGGGTCTGGTCTCCTCCACTATGGCATATTTCCAACGGCATGGATGTGTACAGGCACCCTGATTGGCGTCCCGGCCGGTAAAGTAATTGCTGAGAAGACATCTGCCGGAATAGGATATGCACATGGCACCGTGGATAAAGCTTTCCATTTCCATCTCCGGCGGAATCTGCTCTCTGATCCCGCGAATCTCTGATAGAGACAGCTCTCTGGCTGTCACCACCCTTTTTGCACCCTGCTGCCACCAGAACAGATAGGTCTGGTAATTGGTATTGTTCGCCTGGGTGGAAATATGGATTTCAACCTGGGGCCATACCCCTTTGGCTATCATAAACATTCCCGGATCGGAAATGATCAGGGCATCCGGCGCATCCGGTTTCATTTCCTTCAGTTGACTGAAATATTCTTCTGCTCCCTGCAAATCCTGGTTGTGAGCCAGAATATTGGCCGTAACATAAACCCTTACGCCTCTTTCGTGTGCAAAGGCTATGCCTGCCGCCATATCTTCCATGGAAAAATTCCTGGCTTTTGCTCTTAGTCCAAAGGCTTCTCCGCCGATGTATACAGCATCCGCCCCGAACATCACCGCCACTTTCAATACTTCCAGGCTGCTGGCCGGAACCAGAAGCTCCGGTACTTTGTCTTTTCTTAACATGTATACCTCTTATCCCATTTTTTACCGCCTGGCTTAACTTGTTATATCTGCTTCTTTGCACTTAATGCCACACCGTCTCCAATGGGCAGAATGCAGGTTTCCAAAAGCGGATGATGGGTTATTTCATATAAGTACTCCCGCATGCGGGCATGTATCGTTCTGTTGCGCCTTGTTACGGCAAATCTGGATTCCAGGATTTCTCCCTCCTGCAGACAATTGTCTGTAACCAGCAGACCGCCGTTTTTCAGCAGTCTCAGGGAATCGGGCAGAAAATGTATATACTGTCCTTTTGCCGCATCCATAAAAATCATATCATAGGTGCCGTCCAGCTGTCCCAGAATATCAGCAGCATCCCCCTTCAGAAGTGTAATCTGTTCCTCTTTGTTATATTTCCTGAAATTGGCGAGCGCTTCCGGTATCCGCTTTTCATATTTCTCAATGGTGGTAATCCGGCAGCCTTCAGGAGCATATTCACACATAAACAATGCGGAGTAACCAATGGCTGTCCCCACCTCAAGAATGTGCATCGGGCGAAAAGCAGTCAGCAGGAAACGAAGAAGATTCTGCATTTCACTGCGGATCACGGGCACATTATTTTCCCTTGCGTTTTGCTCAAGTTCTTCCAAAAAAGGAGGGCTGCCTTTCGCAAGTGATTGAATAAAGGCAGCCATTCTCTCATCTTCCATCATCATATACTGAACAGTAATTCCATAGGATTTGCTTAATATTCCTTAGCACAGCCTTACTCTTCCTCCTCATTGGATATAGTCATAGCTTCAAGCATCTCATCAGCCGTCATGGACGTACTGAGTTCATAAATACCCGGTTTCATATCTACCCTGAACTCTGAAAGCAGGTACTGCACGGAAAATAACTTTGCATCCCGAACCAGACCTTTGGAATAGAACAATTCTCCCAATGCAAGGGCTGTTATATCCTCCGTTATGGCAACCGAAACCGTCCTTCCCTCTCCGGAAGACATAGCCGGTTCCATAAAGACCCTGTATCCATAATCATATGCAATCCCGGCACCTCTGTAGATTATAATTATCACAATCACAAGAAATGCCAACTTTAAAACCGAGCTGCATACCACTCCGATTAATTGTCTGGTTTTCAATTTCTACACCTCATCTCCGTCTCATGATCAGCATCTGGACTCAAAATCAACAAGTTGAATGAACCCATTTACTCAAAATCCATCGCATCCACTATTCTCAGATTAATTCCCTGCATCAGCCTGCAAAAAGCCAGCTCCACCTTCAGGAATTCATCAACCAATGGATGCTCCCGAAACGCAGCATACTCCATTTCCAATTGCTCTATCTTATCAAATGCCGCATCAGCACTGTTCTGTATTTCGAAATTCCGCTGTCTGAATATATCAATCTCTTCCTTAAGATCCGGATACTGTTTCACATTTTCCTTTACCCGGTAATAATCCTGATACTCATTTGATGCCTTAACTGTATCAATCAGCCGGCCTACAGCATAACTTAAATTCTCCATAGCCTTTATATACCCCATGCGCGCTTCAGCGCGTGCTCGAATCAATAGGTTGAAATGAACTTTTTCAACCTTCCCCCGGACATGCCCCGCTTATACCTCCATAATGATTGGCAGAATCATCGGGCGCCTTTTGGTTTTTTTCCATACATATTCACTTAGAGCATCTTTTGTTGTGGATTTAAGCTTACCCCAATCCTTGATACCTCTGTCCATACAACGCTGTATGGCGTCATCTACCACATGGCGGGCTTCATCCATTAATTCATCCGATTCCTTTACATATACGAATCCCCTGGAAACAATATCAGGCCCTGCTGCCAGTTCTCCGCTCGCCCTGTCCAGACTCATCACAACTATCATAATACCATCTTCTGCAAGATGTTGTCTATCCCTAAGAACAATATTTCCTACATCTCCCACACCCAATCCGTCCACCAGGATGCCGCCTGCGGTCACGCGTCCGTTCACTTTGGCGCTTCTCTTGTCAAGCTCCAGCACATCTCCGGAGGATAACAGGAAAGTATGATCCTTATCAATCCCCAGACTGTTTGCAATCTTGGCCTGCGCCTTCAGATGCTTGAACTCTCCATGAACCGGTATGGCATATTTGGGCTGTACAAGGGTATACATCAGCTTGATCTCTTCCTGACATGCATGTCCTGATACATGAGTATCCTGGAAAATTACGTCTGCACCCTTCCTTAACAGTTCATTGATGACCTTGGTAACCGATTTTTCATTTCCCGGTATGGGGCTGGAAGAGAAAATAACGGTATCATTTGCTCCTATGGTGATCTTCCTGTGTATATTGCCAGCCATCCTGCTCAGTGCCGCCATGCTCTCACCCTGACTGCCGGTAGTAATGATTACCTGCTTATCATAAGGGTAATTCTTCAGCTGGTCCAGATCCACCACCGTATTGTCAGGAATCTGCAGACATTCCAGGCTGGATGCCGTTTCCATGATATTAACCATACTCCGGCCTTCCACAGAAACCTTACGTCCGAATTTATATGCCGTGTCTATAATCTGCTGTACACGGTCCACATTAGAGGCAAATGTCGCCACAAATATTCTGGTATTCTTATGCTCCTCAAACAAGGTATCAAAGGTCTTGCCCACAGTCCTTTCAGAGGATGTAAATCCCGGTCTTTCCGCATTGGTGGAATCGCACATCAGCGCCAGTACGCCTTTCCTTCCGATTTCTGCAAACCGCTGCAGGTCTATCGCATCTCCATATACCGGGGTATAATCCACTTTAAAGTCTCCGGTATGGATGATTACACCAGCCGGTGTATAAATCGCCAGGGCTGCTGCATCCACGATACTATGATTGGTCTTGATAAATTCTACCCGGATCTTGCCAAAATCTATCGTATTTCCAAATTGTACCACATTTCTGGTGGTTACGTCCATAAGTCCATGTTCTTTCAGCTTATTTTCAATAATCCCCATGGTCAGTCTGGTGGCATAAACCGGTACATTAAGCTCCTTCAGTACATAGGGCAGGGATCCGATATGATCCTCATGTCCGTGGGTAATGACAAACGCCTTGACCTTTTCCCGATTCTCCTTTAAATAGGTGATATCCGGAATGACCAGATCAATCCCCAGCATGTCATCTGCCGGAAACGAAAGACCGCAGTCAACCACAACAATACTGTCTTCATACTCAAAAGCAGTAATGTTCAGGCCAATCTGTTCCAGGCCGCCAAGCGGTATGATCTTCAGCTTGGGTCCACTCTTATTCACTTTTTTACTTCTCAAATTAAAATTTCCTCACTTTTCCGCTGCAGAAAGAAATCCCTCACAGCCTTTCGGCGGATGTCCTTCTGCAATCATTATTATGTATTATTAACAGGCTGGAATCGTAGAGATCCGCTTATTCCACATCCTGTACAAATCGCACATCATCCAGCATATTTTCAAATACGCCGGCAACTGCATTCAATTCTTCTTCCTCCGATACGATCACAAATACACTATCTGCTTCGCCATCCTCAGACATATCCTTAAGGATCAGGGCTTCTCCGTCACCTTCTTCAAAATCCGTCACTAAAATATAATTGTATCCGCCCAATCTGGTCTGTTCCAATACAAAAAATTCAACCGGAGCTTCCCCCTCCGGATTAAAGATAACCTTTTCCATTTTGCTCATCTTTGCTCGTCCTCTTCCAATCCAAATAATCCTGTAAGATCAACATGGCTGCTATTTTATCCACATGTTCTTTCCAGTGCTTCCTGCTTATTCCCGCCTCAGTCATTATATTCTCCGCTTCCACGCTTGTCAGGCGTTCATCCCAGAAAGTCACCGGCAGTCCTGTCCTGCGCTCCAGCTTCTCCTTGAAATCCGCAGTGAGTGCCACCCTCTCGCCTTCTGTATCATCCATATTCTTCGGAAGTCCCAGCACAATCTCATCCACTTCGTATTCCAATATAATCCCTTCAAGCTCTCTCAGGGTCTTACGCAGCTTATTCTCTTCCTCACGCCTGATGATTGAATGTCCCCAGGCAGTAAGAAGCAAGGTATCGCTCAGTGCAACACCAACTGTCTTAGACCCGTAGTCCAGGCCCATGATCCTCATATAACTCCTCCCCGTCATCATTCCCATTTCTTGTGACGTATATATTCGGTCAGGAGTTCTTCCACCAGTTCATCCCGCTCCACCTTCATAATCAGGCTCCGCGCATTCTTGTGGCTGGTGATATAAGTTGGATCCCCGCTCATAATATAACCAACTATTTGATTTACCGGATTATAACCTTTCTCCGTCAAGGCTTCATAGACTTCAGACAATACTACCGTAACGCCTGTCTCCGGCTCCGATTCCACCTTAAAATACTGTGTGTTTCCTAAATCCTGCATGCTTCCTCTCATTCCTGTATCTGTTCTTCTCAATTGTAACATTTCCGCACTTGTCTCATGTGATATCATTATCTTACCTTATTCGGGAAAAAATATCAATCCATAGAAATACAATTCATTATTTCCTTATCCAAAAAACCTGTGATCCGGACTTTCTTCAGGCAATTTGACAGATTTACGTCCCCTGCCAGGGCAATTTTCATATAGTTGTCCGTATGCCCGATCTGGAATTGCTTCCCGCCAATTTCCCTGACTTCCTCGAATAGTACTTCTGCTTCTCTTCCTATGTATTGCCTTGCATATTCTTCCTGTTGTCTGCTGCCAAGGGAAATAAGCTTGCTGCTTCTATCCGATTTGACCTTTTCCGGAATTTGTCCTGCCATTTTCGCTGCCGGTGTTCCCTTCCTGCCCGAAAACTTAAAAACATGCATTTCATAAAATGATATCTTTTCCGCAAATTGCATGGTTTCCTCAAAATCCGCTTCTGTTTCGCCCGGAAATCCCACAATAATATCTGTGGTAATTGCAGGATTGGTAAAGGTGCGCCTGAGTTCTTCCACACTTAGGTAGTATTCCCCGGTTGTATAATGTCTATTCATCCTCTTTAATATTTCATCACAACCGCTTTGCAGTGATAAGTGAAAATGAGGGCATACCTTTGGAAGCGCTGCAAGCCTTTGGGCATTATCGCGGGTTATGATACGGGGTTCCAGAGAGCCCAGCCGTATACGTTGCAGTCCTTCTATCCCATGAATCTGCTCTACAAGCTCGATCAGCCCCACATGCCCGGAAGTTTCCTCCTGAAGCTGGTCAATGCCATAGGAGCTTAAATGAATCCCGGTAAGAACCACCTCTTTAAAACCTGCTGCGGCAAGCCCCTGTATCTCATTCATAATGTCTTCCGCCCTGCGGCTCCTTACCCTGCCTCTGGCAAAAGGGATGATGCAATAAGAGCAGAATTGATTACAGCCATCCTGGATTTTAATATATGCCCTGGTGTGTTCTGCAGTCTGTTTCAGGGTCATTTCTTCATACGCACAGAGCTCATTGATCTTAATAATCGTGGAATCATGCAGCGTTTTATCTTCACGGTTCGCAAGAAAAGCCGCCAGGATTCCGGCCAGATCCTTCTTGCGGTTATTGCCGATTGCAAGATCAATGCAGTCATCCTTCTTCACTGCTTCCTGATCTGTCTGCACATAACAGCCCACTGCCACTACGATTGCATCCGGATTCTTTGCCTTGGCCCGGTGAAGCATCTGCCTGCTTTTCCTGTCTGCTATATTGGTCACCGTGCAGGTATTGACTATATATATATCGGCAATAGCATCAAATGGTACAACATTGTATCCACTTTCTTGTAACATTTGTTGCATGACGTCTATTTCATAGGAATTCACTTTGCACC
>Ga0153941_1000272_pt1 | contig 23528 bp, 12 predicted proteins | sample TSNJ025MetaG_FD_104733 | JGI IMG/M metagenome (GOLD analysis project Ga0153941, IMG submission 104733) | Attine ant fungus gardens microbial communities from New Jersey, USA - TSNJ025 MetaG | ecosystem: Host-associated > Fungi > Mycelium > Unclassified | place: USA: New Jersey, Brendan T. Byrne...
AACAGGATAGGGACTTAGTAAGCCAAGTCACGTGACAAGGTCAGGTGACCATAGAACATTCTGGAAAGGACATGTGACCATGGGACTCTAGGGTACAGCCACTGTAGTAATAGTATAAGTAGGACTACAATCCAATGAAGAACTCCATCGAGTTCTTCTTGAACATCCACCTAGGGTGATCACTAAGGGTATTCACTGCCTATTGATAACATAATAGATAATTAGTTTAGGGTCACTGTAAGGGGATTATACTAAGTCACACTCCTAACACACTAGTGGTGATCCACTGGAGTGACTTTGCACTAATTAAATAATAATTACCTAACATTTAATTAGTTGCTATAGTAACTTAGTCTGAGATGACTTAATCATACTCCAAGTCTGAGTTAACAAGGAGAACTTGATAGAGTTCCTATTTAATCATTGTATACTACTTATATATATTCTGTATTTACCCTTGTTTACAAAGTCCCATGCATCTCTTCTAAGTTATTCCTACTTGCACATTTACTAATCACCTAATTAAAAGAAAAGAAAAAGAAAAAGAAAATAAATAATAACTTAGCTATTTTGACCATATTATAACAGTTGTCTACTCCTGCATTCCTGACCCTAACCATTGGGATGTTCTATAGTCAAGGGGACTTGTATATATAGTATAGATTATTCTCCTAGGAGCCTCATCCTATTCTCTAAGAATTCTCCTAAAAGGTGAGTTGTAATATACTCCAGAGTGTATTTATAAACTGAGGATTCTCCTGGAAGCTCTGCTCTAGTTACTTTCATAGTCACTCTGATGGATTGCTACTGGTATATCAGGAGTGGATTTTAGTGCAGTCCCTTTATACAAGTCAAGTTGACTTAGAAGCTAAGTCAATATTTATTTTTCTTTTATTTTTATTTTTATTTTTATTTAATTTAATTTTCTTTTAATTTCTAAAAATCAGACACATAAGAGATGTTATGAAATAACTCCTAAGAAAAAAACTATTTCTTGTATATTCATCAACTTGATGGGAAGCATCCAAGAATATAATATAGGAATGATATAAATAGTATGGGAAGGATTATATAAGACATAAATAGTTCTTAGTAAGGTATAAGAACTTAGACTATAACATCTTAGAACTACTCCTAGTCTGAGTTGATAAGAAAAACTCAATAGAGTCCTCATTTGATTGCTGTATACTACTTATACACATTCTGTATTTACTTCTATTTATAAAGTCCTATGTATCTCTTTTAAGTCATTTCTACTTATGCATCTATTGATTTTCTAATTAAATGAAAAGAAAAAGAATATAAATATAAATAATAACTTAGCCATTTGGCCAAGTCATGATATAAGGGTCATGTGATTATAGGAGACAGGTGCACAGACCAACCAATATTTGTATAAGTACCTAGTGAAATCTAATAGAGAATTCTATTGAGTTTTTTCTAAACAATCACCTCAATTGAGTCTTAAGTCTTCACAATCTTGTACTAACAAGAGAGTTAGATGAAAAGAAACACATGGGACTTTACAAATAACAACAAATAGTAGAATGTATATAAGTAGTATACAGTAATTGAATAGGAACTTTATTGAGTTCTCCTTGTATCACAAATAGCCACTTACTGATTTGTAATTGGTTGATTTGATAATTAAAGTGCTCAAAAAAGCAAAGTTAGACAAGCAGCAAAAGATATTGTTAAGTCTGAGGTTTATCCTCAGACATACAGTCCTTAAATACATAATTGTAGTAGTTTGTACACCAGAACAGCCTACCACATGATCACTACCTATTGTTCTACATATAGGAGTGTTATTGTTCTTGAAATAGAGATATCCTAACCATCTTAGGGCAGTTCTTTGTTCTATTCAAGGACAGATGATAATCTATGGGTAAAGATCAGTGTTATGTGCAAACATTGAGGACCTTGTATCTCCTTGGGATCTTATTGCCTTGAGGTCTATTTATAGCTGAAAGAAGTGCATTGAAGAGAGTTTTACGATGGTCATTGAAGCAAACAATTATGTCAAGTGGTTCCCAAGATATCAGTGATTTAGTGTCTGGTAACTTAGTGATCACCAACTGATCTGCTGATAACTCAGTGAATACTGATTGCTTTGAGACATTTTTGGTACTGTTTGAAAGGTCTTCTTAAGGGCTTTTGGTGGCCATTTAGATTGTTGAAATTGGTCAAGTATTCCTAGAGTGATGGTCTGAATAAAGTTTGTGACATCTTGTCAACTCAGACTAGGAGTAGGTTTAAGTCATTACAGCTAAAACCTTACATCTTTGAGGGTTACAAAGAGAACTTAATGGGATTCTCAATCAATTGTGCCAGTTATCTATACAAGTACACTATTTGCTCTCATTTGTACTGATGCTATTCTATAATGTCTTTTAGGTCACCAGTTTGACTTTCTTGTATATTATTTGTTATACAAGTCCTTTATCATGGTCAAGGTGACTTAAGATAGTACTTTTTCTCTTAAAGGCCCTTATTCTGAGAACTTCCTACAGTTTATTATATAGGTCCTACAGGTTACCTATTTTGTTTTTTTCATCCTATTCTTCTACCTTTGACCCTTTGATTTCTTGCTTTTCTTTTTCCTTCTCTTATATTACAAATGGTCACTTATTGATTTGTAATTGATTGATCTGATAATCAAAGAGCTCAAAAAAGTAAAGTTAGATAAGCAGCAAAAGATATTGTTAAGTCTAAGGTTTAATTCTCAGATAAGGAGTCTTTATGTCACAAACTTCATTCAGACCATAACTCCAGAAATACTTGACCAATTTCGACGATCTAAATGGCCACCAAAAGCCCTTAAGAAGACCTTTCAAACAGTACCAAAAACGTCTCAAAGCAATCAGTATTCACTGAGTTATCAGCAGATCAGTCAGTTACCAGACACTAAATCGCTGATATCTCAGGAACCGCTTAACATAATCATTTGCTTCAACAACCATCGTAAAGCTCTCTTCAATGCGCTTCTTTCGGCTATAAATAGATCCAGAGGCAATAAGATCCCATGGAGATACAAGGTCCTCAATGTTTGCACATAACACTGATCTTTATCTATAGATTATCATCTGTCCTTGAATAGAACAAAGGACTGCCCTAAGATGGTTAGGATATCTCTATTTCAAGAACAATAGCACTCCTATATGTAGAACAATAGGTAGTGATTATGTGGTAGGCTGTTCTGGTACACAGACCACCACAATCATGTATTTAAGAACTGTATATCTGAGGATAAACCTCAGACTTAACAATATCTTTTGCTACTGTCTAAACTTCGCTTTTTTGAGCCTTTTGATTATTAAATCATCAACTCACAAATCAGTAAGTGGCCATTTGTGATACTTTATATACATAAATATGATAGTTTATATACCAGAACAGACTATCACATATTTACTACCTATTGTTCTATATATGGTAGTCTTATTGTTCTTGAAATAAAGATAACCTAACTATCTTAGAACAACCTTTTGTTTTATTCAAGGATAAATGATAATCAATAGATAATAGATCAGTATCATGTACAAACATTGAGGATCTTGTATTTCCATGGGATCTTACCACCTTAGGGTCTATCTATAGCCAAAAGAAGTACATCAAAGAGAGTTTCACAGTGGTTGTTAAAGCAAATGATTACATTAAGTGGTTCCTAAGATATTAGCAATTTAGTGTCTGGTAACTTAATGATTGCTGACTGATCTGTTGATAACTCAGTGAATACTGATTGTCTTGAGACATTTTTGGTATTGTTTAAAAGGTCTTTTTAAGAGCTTTTGGTAGCTATTTAGATTGTTGAAATCAGCTGAGTATTCCCAAAGTTATGGTCCAAATAAAGTTTGTGACAGATATAGTTTTATCCAATTTTATTTTAGTTTTTCCTGAATTTATATGAATTTTGTAGAATTTATTAAGTGAAAAGAAAAACATTGAAGGTAAATAAATTAGCTAAACCTTAGTCATAATTAGGTAAAACTTTGTCATGCTAATTCAGTGGCTATTTTTCTACATCAGTCTTATATATATATTAGTAGTAATTAGTAGTAATGAACTGAAGTAATAAGTATCTCAGATGTTACTTACCAAGGTAGATAGCTATATCAAAATTACCTAAAGTAATAAGTATCTATAAAGAGAAAGAGACAACATCAATAATGTAAGAGAACTCTACTAATGCCACCTCTGAAGTACTAGACCAATCTTCTAGAGCAACCTTATACCTAATTAAATATTAATAGTAATATTTAATTGCCTTAGCTTGACTTGGTAACTTCTGACCCTGACTAACAGGACTGTAGGATCAGGGACATCTGGACTGTAGAAATATATATAATATAGAATGTACTCCCAGAAGCCTCATCCTATTCTCTGAGGATTCTCCTAGAGGTAAGTTGTAATATATTATATGGACTGTAATATAGCTGAGGATTTTCCTAGAGTATGAAGACTCTAGACCACAAGAGTGAATATATACTTCAATCTTGAGCCTATGTTAATACTTGATATTTCTTTGTTCTTCTGTAAAGGGTTCAGTTAAGGTTTTTAGAAGAGTTATATCAAAAGTAAGAGTATTAAGGCTTTTAGTTGCACTCTACAAGGTAGTCCAAAGATAAGAGAGAATACAGGATTTCAAGAGAAGTATGTTTCAGATAAATCACAAATAATCCTTCTCTTTTTGAACTGTATTTATTCTATCTAGTAACCTCACAGAAACTACTATCCTAAGTACTAGTAAATAATAGTGAGTGACTAGTTGAGTTAGAGTCTATAAATGGGTTAGTCCAATGATTCTCTATTTATCCTTAAGTCCATAATTACCTTGAGGTTTATCTAACATTTCTCCTACAGTCTAATATCTATAATTAGTCCAATCAAGTCTAAAGTCCCTTCTTTCAAACTAATCTTAATATGCTAATATATCATCTATTATATTATCTTTATCTCCTTTATTTCTTATTGCTATTATCTTTTCTACCGTCTACTCATTATTAGTCTAGGGTTGATAATAATTGTAATCCCAGTACGATTCTATAACATGGAGTCTACTCTACTCCAGTTACCCTTACAAATAATAAATACTCTTACCTCAGATATTACTTAACAAAGTTGATGGCTGAGGCATAATAAGAAGTTCTCAATCCAATTATATGGTATTTAGATCTAATAAGGGCATATACACTTGTTATTATAAGTATAAAGGGTAGAGGACATATACTGTAAAGTAATTGTTGAAGTAGTCTAGCAATCTACTTGTACTAAATCAGAGTAGTACTTGATTACTACTAGTCTAGGGTAGTACTTGCACTCCAATCAATAATGTTATCAGTACTCACTGATACAGTACATGGTTTACTTCTTTTAGATTCTCTACTTCAAAACCAAGAGTATGTCTTTTATCCTTTAATGGTCTACTTTACTTTGTGATATCTGAGGTGAGATATATGTTACATTCTCTTGGACTACTGTAACTCATAGATGTATATAGCTTACATATCTGATAGGTAAATATATACCAAATCATCTACTTTACTTTATGATGCCTGAGCTTACATATCTGATAGTCATTAGTTGAATACCTTTGTAAGACTTAGTAAGAGAGTAAAACCCACCTTTACAGATAAGCCTCAGAGCTCACTGTGCTGCACAATGCAGACAGGCTGCTCTCCAATATATATATATATATATATATACAATTGTCCTTCAGTTATCTGGCAAAGCAAAACTGAAACATTCCTAGAGAATGCTTGGAGAAAATAAGGATAATGAGTAAAATGTATCATGTAAGGCCCCAAAGATACATTAGCATGAATATAAGTCACCAGCACCACAATATTGTGACTTCAAGTGCTAAGCTACCATCTTGCTGAAACATCTACCACATACTGTCTCCTCTTGCTTGCATCCCTACAAGACAACAAACCATGTCAAGGCAGGTTCTCTCTACAGGTCCCTTGCAGACCAACTCATTTGCACTCTCTTCCAGTCTAAACTGAAATGAGTCTCCCACAATAACAGCTCAACTGCTCGAGTTCCAAGTAAATATGAGAAACTCATATTGCTCAATGTCACACCAGATTATGTGCCCATGATATGTATCATTCAAGATGTATCAGCTATTGAAGACAACTGAGAAAAGGGAGCCTTATATTATCATTCATGAGCAGGCTGAGCATCTGTTTCCACAAGTGCCTCTACCATTCAAACTGCCTCGACGAAGGCGAAGGGTGGTAAAGAGCTCAAGAGACCGTCTACTGAAGGTAGAAGGGGGATGGGATGTCCGCTGAACAGTGATTTTAATCACTAATATTAGAACAGACTAAAGATGCCATGCCAATGTCGTGCCGATGTCTTTGTTTTCCATGTGCTGACAGAGTATCTACATCATTCTTCTGCGATGTCATGTTGATCAAGGACAAAAGAAAGAGCATTCATCATTTGACTGAGAATTTCGAAAGCGTGTGTATACATATAGAATAACGACGCATGATCCAAGTCAAAAAACCCATCGCAATATATCATTTACAGATTGTCTCCATCAAGGAAAAAAGCTTGATTAATCACTGGAAGAAGAAATGTAGATGTGGGTGGTATGATGCAAATAGTGACAGACTAACGGTCTACTGAGTCAATGTAGTAGACAGGAGAGAAAGATGCTCACCGCAGTATATCGTCGAAGAAACGGGATTCAACTCATAGAATCATACACTGAAGGTATGAATCATCTACCTGGTCGGTGGGGACAGAATCAGCGGGATCCTCGTCTTGTGAGAAGATTTTGGTGAATAATGGATAAAGGCTCATAGTGATATGAAGAACTGGGTTGTCGCGGGGAGCAGAGACGAACTTGAGTGAAGCACCCATTTTGTGCCATTTTATAGAAACTCTAAGAAGGCGATATTCTCGGCACAATAAGGTATGTCAGGTGATCCAGACAATTGACACGACGGATAGTCACCTGTATAGACTTGTCACGCTGTCACGCTCTACTATCACAGCTATGCCACCGCCGCGTCAGGTTATCCGTAGCTGCAGTGATTGTCGCCATTATACCTTTCTTACACCCAATTATTTATGAAAAACTAGTATTACCCAATACTCGCACTGCACATTCACGAAAATATGGGTCAGCGAGCAATGTAGATCAGGTATGTTATCACATCAAATTCTCATCGAACTAATTTATCCTTCACTGTAGTCCCGAGACGAAGTCTTCTCACCTACAGCAACTCATTTTGAACCAGAGAATGTGAATTGGGAGGGAAGAGAGAGTGCTAGAGTTGCAATTGATAACATAGGAGATCATCCAGGTGTTTGTATCAGTGTCTCAAACAGCACACTCATTGCTTTATATACTTGGCTGTATCTTTACTGCTTGGTTACATCTTGCATGTGGAATAAGCTGTACTACAACTGCTCAAATTCTCAGATTTGTTGAAACCATTGTAAATGTTGCCAATACACCATCTTATTCATTGGATCTTTTACTGCCAATAATCTCTGGTTGCTCAAGTCACTTGTTCTCACTACCACACAATGTTCATACTGCTATAACAACTTTATCTATTAAATCTTAGATTACATGCTACACATGCTGTCCTAAATGCTTCCATCATTATTACTATCACTAATTACTATTACTGAGTTAGTGTAGCAAGGTAATAGGTAGCAGTCAAGTAGCAGCATTATATCAGCTTTCATGCACAACAGACTGTGAATGAGGTATTGGCTAGACAAAATACAGAAAAGACTTAGCTTACTGCTTGGTTTGACTATAGCTCTATATATAATAATAGTTTGGGCCTTACCTATCAGCAGTTTCCTCAACACTATACCTAGAATACCAAAGCCAAGTTATGGCATCCAAGATGATATACCAAGGTGATTGGAAGAATGTACTTTGTATTACTATCAAAGGGAGAGCAATTCTTTTTATAACTTCTTTTGACTATGTTTGAAGGTAGAAAGAGCTAGAAATATTTAAGGACTTGGAATAGCCAAGTATTTACCACTTTTAAAAAAACATGCATAGCAAGAGAATTACTGGAGGATAATTACAAGTGGTGGATATGTCTAGAAGAAGTAATTGCAATGCAGCCTAGAATAGCCTACTATAAACTATTTGCAATAATCTTAGTAACTGGTGAAGTGGCTAAGCCTCATATTCTCTGGAACCAGCTTAAGACTAGACTATATAATAATGTTAAACACAAACTCTGTCATATGAACCACTATCAAATTGATCAAGATATACCAGAAGATAACATTTGTGATTATGGCCTTTAGTATTATGACATAGCCAAAACAACTAAGTTATTATTTATATTTCTTTTCTTTTCTTTTTTATTTAATTAGGTAATTGGTGGACATACAAGAGGGAATGACTCAAAAGAGATATGCAGGACTTTATAAATAGAAGTAAATACAAAATGTGTATAAGTAGTATATAACAATCATGTTACAAACTTTATTTAGATTATAACTCTGGGAATACTTGACTGATTTCAACAATCTAAATAGTCATCAAAAGCCCTTAAGAAGACCTTTCAAATGATACTAAAAATGTCTCAAGGCAATCAGTATTCACTGAGTTATCAGCAGATCAGTTGGTAATCATCAAGTCACCAAATACTAAATCACTGATATCTTGGGAACTACTTGATGTAATTGTTCACTTTAATGACCATCATGAAGCTCTCTTCAATGCACTTCTTTCAGCCATAAATAGACCCTGAGGTGATAAGATCCCATGAAGATATAAGGTTCTCAGTATTTGTATATGACACTGATTTTTACCTATAGATTATCATCTGTTCTTGAATAGAACAAAGGACTGCCCTAAGATGGTAGTGATCATGTGACAGGCTATCCTTGTGTACAGACCACCACAATCATATATTTAAGGACTGTATATCTAAGGATAAACCTCAGACTTAACAACATCTTTTGCTGCTTATTTAACTTCACTTTTTTGAGCACTTTAATTATCAAATCAACCAATCACAAATCAGTAAGTGACCATTTGTGATAAATCAAATGGAAACTCTATTAAGTTCTTGTCAACTCGAACTAGGAGTGTGATTAAGTTATTTTAGACTAAGTTGCTATACTAGAACTTGATACTCTTTTATTTTCCTTGGTACCTGGGTAATACAACTCAGAACCACTACAATATAGCTGGGTCCTAGGCTTAAGAGGACTTGATAGTTAGTTAGAGACTATTAGTAGAAGTGCAGTACCAAGCTCAGGTATTATGTCTAAGATCTAACCTGCTAATTGAGTGGTGTTGCCAGTAGTTACTTATACCTTTTCACTTTATAAACCTTATACTGAAGTCCTATTGTGGACTATACATGCAGAAGAGTAATATTACATTCTTAAGAAGGTATTTAGGTTAGAGATCCTCTTCTTGGAGTAATAGTATAACTATAGTATTAGAGCAGTAGTAAGTAAAGCAGTAGATATCTAACTGGATAAAGATCTTGTGCCCTAGTAGACATAACATTAGTAAGATCATTTCCTATTTGACTTCTCTAGAGATATAGTACTATGTCTCTAGACTGGTATCACTCTCTTATGAGTAGCATACTTAACTAACAGTATGCTCTCACCAAATTAAGAATAGAATTAGAAGGAAGGGAAGGAAGAGTATATTGGAATTATAAAAAGTTCAGACACCTGGCCTAAAACTATAGGAACAGGAGTGAGGAGAAAAAGAGAAAACTGATTCCCCAGAATAAATTTGAGATATTAGCAAGTAGGGTAATAAGATATAGATTAAAAGAAAAAGTAAAAGTAAAGAGACAAGAGACAATAGAAGGAGGAGTACAATGTTTCAGGTGTTGGGAGGTAAGGCACTACAAGTGGGAGTGTCCAATGGCAAAAGCTGAGAAAGAGAAGAGAAGAAAAAAGGAGGCAGTATATGTGGTCCAACTACAAAAGATATAGCAAAAGAGGAGACCAGTATGTTCTGTATAGAAAAAGGCACAAAAGTATTGTAAGAAGTGAAATATACCTCCAGAAGATGCACTTTTACTTGAGAGAGGATGGTTAATAAGGGAAACAGTGGTGACATATGTGGACTGTAAAGAATGTGAAAGCAAGGGGTTGTAGACTCATGAGAACCAAGGGTAGGAGTTCTTTTTTGGAAGGCAATTAAGAAATGTATGGTATGGCCTTTGCCAAAAGGCATGGAATTGGAGAGAAGAGAAAGCAAAAAGAAGAGAAATAACAAGAGTGCAGTATATGAGGTATAAAAGAAGAAATACTATAAGGCCTGACTTTCCTTAGCTTGAAGACTTTCAAGAGATTAACCTTGCTATCTTCCAATGAGCTATGCTAAGTCATCCAAACAAAGTAACTTTCAATAGATGAATGAGTTAAATGCTAGATGAGAAAAAACTAAGGAATTACAGTAACTCTAGCTATTTAATACTAATCACTAATAGAATAGTAAATAATTAATGATTGAATTATATCAGCAGCTAGCTGGTGACTAATTTCTGTCAGAGCTATAATAGATACAGTTGTTAGAAAGATATCAGAACAAAAAAGAAAAGAAATCCTATATCTAGAATATAGAATAGAAAAAAGAAAAGAGTGGTGGAACTGAAAGGTAGCAGTGTGTCCTGTACAGAGAAAGGCACAGCAAAGTAGTATATAAACAGAGATTCCAAAATGTACAGCCAAAGAGAGGGGTAAGCAGAAAGACTTGAGGAGGATGTTTAAGATATTAAGAGAGATATAGTTGAATATTGGAGTAAAGAAGGTAGACACCCATGAAGGGGCAACAGTAAAAGCACTTCTAGACAACAGAGCTACAGAAGTATTTATGAATAGAAAGATGGCAGCTAATCACAGTTTTAGGTAGTAGAAATTAGAAAGACTACTGATGATTAAGAATGTAGATAGAATATATAATAGTAGAGGATATCATATACCAGAAAATTTGGTATAAATTAATATTTATATTCACATTCTTTATTATTATTTATTTCCTATAGAAGTATTGTGTTTCAGACTAGAAGTATTATGTTTCAGACTGGCTCCCTCCTACTCCAGTTATAGTATATATATAGGATAGATACATAGTAGCAATCTAGTTCATAGATTAAAGTCCTAAAGTTTTAAAGTTCTAAATCCACCCTCTCTATATTTCTATAGTACTCTCTACTATATAACTCCTTACTTCTGAATTTACCTTTCTCTTGGATAACATTTCACTACTCCAAAATAAGTAACTATACATATGATAGAAGATTGAGGCACAGTACATGAGCTGAGACCAAGGTCATTCTACTCTTGCATTATTATTATGTTCTCTTTAGACCAGTTGTAAAACCATAGAACTGGAGAGCAAGATATATAATTTTACCCAGTAGTATATTCTACTCTCTAGCTCTACTCATTGTATTACTTTCCAGAACCCAGAGTACGTACTCATAGTATATTCATAGTAATTCACAGTATATTATAGCTTTTCTACACTGTTATTCTCTTCTTACTTGACAGAAGAGCAATTACACATTAAGTAGAAGTAAATGTATATTACAAAAACTATATGGAAAGGATGAGAATGGATGTGTATGACTTAGAAAAGACAGATATAATATTAGGGATACCATGGTTATAAGTGCAAAATCCAAAGATTAATTGGGAGACAAGGGAAGTTAAAATAATGAATGTCCACTGTTATGTAAAAGAAATACAAAGAAGAAAGAAAACAAGAAAATAAAGAAAGAGAAAAGAGTAACTATCCTAGAGGAGAAGAAAATTATAAGATAGATAGTAAATGACAAAGAAGATTAGAGAAGAGAAAAAGAAATCAAGATAGACCATAGGAAAATTGAGGAAATGGTCCCAAGAAGATTTCTAAAGTAGAAGAAAGTATTTAGGAAAGTAGAGTCAAAAAGAATACCAACAAGGAAAATTTGGGATCATGCCATAAATCTTAAAGAGATGTTTAAACCACAAAATGGAAAGATTTACCCTCTATCCAAAGACAAGAGAGAAGAAGTCCAGAACTTTGTAAACAACCAGTTAAGAAAGAAATATACTAGACTATCAAAATTCTCTCAGACATTGTCAGTTTTCTTTGTAGACAAAAAGGATAGGAGTAAGAGGATAGTAATGAACTACTGTAGTCTAAACAACTAAACAGTAAAGAATAATCACCTACTTCCATTGATTACAGATCTAATAGACAATATGGGGAGTAAGAAAGTATTCACAAAAATAGACTTATGGTAGGGGTTCAATAATGTAAGGATTAAGAAAGAGAATAAGTAGAAGAGAGTGTTTACAATGTATGTAGGATTCTTTAAGCCAACAGTAATATTTTTGGAATAACAAACTTACCAGCTACATTCTAAGCAATAATAAATAAGATTCTGAAAGACTTAATTAATAAAGGAAAGATTGCTATATTTGTAAATAATATGTTGGTAGGGACAGAAACAGAGGAAGGATATGATGAAATTGTGGATGAAGTATTGAGGAGGTTAGAGGAAAATGATCTATATGTGAAGCTAGAGAAGTGTATATGAAAAGTATGGAAGATTAGATTCTTACAGATTGTCATAGTATCACAAATGACTACTTACTAATTTGTAATTGGTTGATTTAATAATCAAAGTGCTCAAAAAAGCAAAGTTAGATAAGCAGCAAAAGATATTGTTAAGTCTAAGGTTTATCCTCAGACATACAGTCCTTAAATATATGATTGTGGTGGTCTGTGTACTAGGATAGCCTACTATATGATTACTACCTATTGTTTTACATATAGGAGTGTTATTGTTCTTGAAATAGAGATAACCTAATTATCTTAGGGCAGTCCTTTGTTCTATCCAAGGACAGATGATAATCTATAGGTAAAGATCAGTGTTATATGCAAACATTGAGAACCTTGTATCTCCATGGAATCTTATTGCCTTGGGTTCTATTTATGGCTGAAAGAAGCACATTGAAGAGAACTTTACAATGGTCATTGAAGCAAATGATTATGTCAAGTGATTTCCAAGATATTAGTAATTTAGTATCTGGTGACTTGGTGATCACCAACTGATCTGCTAATAACTCAGTAAATACTGATTGCTTTGAGACATTTTTGGTACTGTTTGAAAGGTCTTCTTAAGGGCTTTTGGTGGCCATTTAGATTGTTGAAATTGGTCAAGTATTCCCAGAGTTATGGTCTGAATGAAGTTTGTAATATATAGGATCCAATAGAATAGAAATAGAAAAGAAAAAGGTAGATGGGGTACTGAGCTGGCCAATACCAAAGAATGTCAGAGAGGTTAAAAAATTCTTAGAACTTGCCAACTACTATAGAAGATTTGTGAAAGACTGCGAAGATAGTGAGACCAATAAATATATATTAACTATAAAGGATGTGAAATAGCAGTAGAAGAAGGAATAGGAATAAGCATTTGATGAGCTTAAAGGGATTTTCACCACAAAACCTGTACTAGTAGCTCTAGATTTAGATAAGAAGTTTAGAGTGAATGCTTCAAACTATGCAACAGGAAGTATACTGTCAATGAAATGCACCAACAAACTATAAAAATCTATAGCTTTTATTTCCAAGTCATTAATAAAGAAATACTAGCTATAGTTAGATACTTGGAGGCATAGAGACATTTCTTGGAAGGAACAACAACTAAGTTTGAGATATGGACTGACTAAAAGAATTTAGAGTACTTTATGAAGATACAAAAGTTGAATAGAAAACAAGTATGATAGGTATTTTATCTATTGAGATTCAACTTTACACTGAAGTACATTTCTAGGAGTAAGATAAAGAAGGCAGATAGTTTAAGCAAAAGGCCATATTGGGAGATAGGAGTAGAAAGAGACAATGAGAATAAGATATTAGTAAAGCCAGAATAGCTGAAAGTTAGAAGAACAGAGAAAGTGAAAGTTATTGTGGAAGGAGTAGATTTACTGGAGAAAGTAAAACAATTGAGGGTAAAAAATAATAAAGTAGTTAGAGAAGAAATAAAACAAGCTAGAGTAAAAATACTAAGAGATCAAGAGTGGAGGGAGGTAGATAGTATAATGTACAAAAAAAAGAGACAGTATATATCTAAGAATAATGCATTAAGAGCAGAAATTATTAGATTGTACTATAATATACCAGTGAGAGGACACAAAGGACAGTAGAAAATAGTAGAGTTAGTCACTAGGAATTTTTGGTGGTTAGGGGTAACAAAGAAGGTAAAACAATATATGGAAGGATATAACTCCTACTAAATGAACAAAAATTGCACAGAGCTACCAATAGGTAAGTTAATGCAAAATTTGATATCTGAAAAGCCATAGACATATACACCAGTAGACTTTATCACTAAACTACCTTTAGCTCAAGAATATAATTCTATTTTAGTAGTAGTGGATCAATTAACAAAAATAGTCTATTTTATATTAACTATAGAGAAAACAATGGTAGAAGGGTTATCTAGATTGTTCAGAGACAATATGTAAAAGTTACATGGTCTACCTGAAAGTATTATATTAGATAGAGGACTACAGTTTACAGTAGGGTTAATAAGGGAGTTGAATGGAATATTGGAGATCGAGAGCAAGGTGTTGAGGGTAAAGATCTAATCAGAAATTAGAACAGTACTTAAGAATATTTATTGACTACAAACAAAAACAATAGCCAGACTAGTTAGTAATAGCAGAGTTTACATATAATAATAAAGTATACTCAAGTACAAAAACATTGCTCTTTAAGACAAATTATAGACAAGATCCCAGAATAGGGTTTGAGATGAAAAAAAAAGAAAAATATAAGAGAGCAAAAAGATTTGTAATCAAAATAAGAAAGATTCAAGAAAAAGCTAACAAAGAGATTTATAGGCCCTTACAGAGTAAAGAAAGTTATATTATCAAATATAGTTAAATTGGAATTACTAAGTATAGTGAAAATACATCTAGTAGTAAATATTAGTAGAATATGTAAATATATAGGGCAAGTAAAAGAACAGAGAAAGGAAAAATTAGCTTGAGTCATAATTAAAAAAGAAAAAGAATGGAAGGTTGAGAGAATACTAAATAAATGATAGGTTAGAGGAAAAGACAAGTATTTAGTATGATGGAAAGGATTTATAACAGAATCAAATACTTGGGAAGGGATAGAGAATCTAGGAAATACAAAAGAAGGAGTTGAAGAGTTTGAAAGAGAATATTGGTGGAATATAAAGAATGTTCAAAGACAAAAAAGAAAAAAAAGAATGTTCAGAAAGAAAGAATTACCAAAGAGGTTTACAATAAAGGAGATAAAAGGGACTATTAGTCTGGCATAAGCTAAATATATAGCACTAGGTCCCAATTGCATACTAAAGAGTTTGTGGGGATGAATCAAGAATGAAGATATTAAAAAGTAAATATAGAAACTTAGCATAGTAAAGTAAGGTAAAATTGTTTGAAAAGAGTGCAAGCTCAATCTAGATCTGCTTCACATAGTATTCTAAGGTACCAATCTTTATGCACTGTAACAAGTTCACTATCAAAGTAGTCAGTAAACCACTCTTGGGCCTTTACTATACTTAACCAAGCTCTTATCTATACCTTTAACACCAAATCTTACAGGTGTGATACAATCTGAGTCAATGGCTAACTAGACTTTTCAAGCCTGCTACCTTAGAGAAGGTTATTCTAGCAACTAGTATATCTTGTTTCCAGAAAGAGCAAGGGTATAAAGTAAATTCACCTTAACTACCCAACTACTTTACTGAAAACTCATATAAGTGCTATAAAACAACTTTAGAGCCCTTGAGATGCAGCAGGTGTTAAGATTGCATACTCTTTCTTGCCAGCTTCCTAAATGTTATATTCAAATTACAAATTGATAAGACTCAATAAAAAAATAAATAGAAAAGAAAAATACTTTTTTTTCCAGCCTCTCTCACTTCTCTCCTTTACAACTGTACTATATAGATATGTTCAATATTACCTCCCATCCTGCTATACTATTCTATCACCACTATGTGCTCTTACTCCACCTCCATACTACTACTTTCTATTAATGTCTTTTGATCTTCTAACTAGCTACTTCTTACCTGAGTACAATCTAGAAACTGGCTTTAACACATACAAGTATTCTAGCTGGTTAAGTCCAGCAGTGATAAGATCATAAGTCATTAATAGACTTTTGATTTGTTACTTTGGTATTATATTTATCTAAGTCTGTTCTAGATTGAAAGTCTATAGCATTCCAAAGATATTCCAGAGTTTCTGAGTTCTGGAGTATTAACATTGATAGTCTATCTCTAAAAAACCTGATGCTAGTTTATTAGTCTTGCCTCTCAAGGTATATGCTATTAAACAAGTGATAGCTTGGTAACTGTCTAGTAGGAGTAACCTTTGGTGGTCTTTTATACATTTGAGAGCTTGTAGAAGGTTTTTAGGATGAGCTCAGATACTGAATTCAAGGGTATAAAGTATATTCTATGTTATATTTCCACAGAAAATTCATTGGTAGCATAATACCATAGAGTACAAGCTATTCCTCCAGCCAGAAAAGTGTGAGTTCCAGAAGATATAGATTAAATACCTAGGATTGATAATCTCAGAGAATGAAGTCTTGATAGATCCTGTTAAGGTTTCTAGAGTCCAGAAGTGACCTGTTCTATAGAACTAAATAGATGTTCAAGCCTTTTTGGATTTTGTAAATTTCTACTACAGGTTTATTCACAACTTTTCTATACTTACTAATTTGTGAGTTGATAATTTAATAATCAAAAGGCTCAAAAAAGCAAAGTTTAGATAGTAGTAAAAGATGTTGTTAAGTCTGAGGTTTATTCTTAGATATACAGTCCTTAAATATATAATTGTAGTGGTTTATATACTAGAACAGCCTATCACATAATCATTACCTATTGTTCTACATATAGGAGTGTTATTGTTCTTGAAATAGAGATATCCTAACCATCTTAGGGCAGTTGTTTGTTCTATTCAAGGATAGATGATAATTTATGGATAAAGATTAGTGTCATATACAAACATTAAGGACCTTGTATCTCCTTGGGATCTTATTGCCTTGGGATCTATTTATAGCTGAAAGAAGCGCATTAAAGAGAGCTGCACAATAGTCATTGAAGTAAACAATTATGTCAAGTAGTTCTTGAGATATCAGTGATTTAGTGTCTTGTAACTTGGTGATTGCCAACTGATCTGCTGATAACTTAGTGAATACTGATTGCCTTAAGATGTTTTTGGTACCATTTGAGAGGTCTTCTTAAGGGCTTTTGGTAGCCATTTAGATTGTTGAAATTGGTTAAGTATTCCCAGAGTTCTGGTCTGAATAAAGTTTGTGATATGAGTTCTTCTTGTCAACTCAGACTTGGAGTGTAATTAAGTTGTCTCAGACTAAGTTGCTACAAAAAGAGCTTACTTTATTCCTATCAATAATTAGTTTTCATCCAAAAATATAGTATAGTTACTATATGACAAGGTCTATCTATTACATAGACTGTTTCTATAAATCATTTTGGATAGAAGAGTACAATACTCAGCTGAACTATTCCAAGAGTGGTACAAGATTTTAGGAATAGAATCTATAATATCAACAGTGTATCATCTACAAATGGATAAACAAACAGAATGAGTAAACCAGACATTAGAGCAATATCTTTGGTGTTATATGAATTATAACCTCAGTAATTGGTTGGATCTAGTCTCTAGTGTAGAGTTTGCATATAACAATCAAGTACATAAAAATATCAAAGGAAGTTTGTTCTTCCTTGAATATGGCAGACATCTAAGAGCAGGTCTAGTTTTAGTCAAAGAGTCATTATAAAGGGACTTAAATGATCTGATGTATAAACAACAAAAAGTCTTAGAGCAGGCAAAAGCAGCTCTTACTCTTGTAGCAGAAAGAATAAAGTAGTACTATGACCAGAAAGTCCAAAGTATTCTATTCAAAGTTGGTAATATGTTAGCATAGAGTTATGAAGACTTAGAGCTCAACCAGAATGGTTATTTAAAAAGAACTCAATAGAGTTTCTTGTTGGATTCCACTAGGTACTTATACAAATATTAAATGGTCTGTATGCCTATCTTCTGCATTCATATAACCTTTACTAAGAACTATTTATATTTTATATAATCTATCCCATACTATTTATATCTTTCCTACATTGTATTCTTAGATGTTTTCTATTAAGTTGATGAACACACAAGAAATAGTTTCTTTCTTGGAGGTTATTTCATAACATAGTTCTCCTTTCAAGTCTTTTTATTCTAAGAAATTTTTCTATCATCTCCAGTTTTTCTTCTATCTTCTTTCTCTCTGTCTTTTGTATTTCTTATTTGACCACCCCCATAGTATCTTTGCTGTGAACCTCCCTGGAAGTTCTCTTGAGAACTTCTTTTTATTGTTTTCTTTTTTCTGTTACCTTACCTCTTCAGCTTCTCCCCCATACTCCCTTTCAAACTCTTCAACCAGCTCCTTCATATTCTTCAGATTCTCCCTACTTTCCCAAGTATCTCCTTCTGCTGTATACCTCTTTCATTATACTAAGAACTTTTTCTTCTCTCTAACTATTTTTTTGTTTAGTATTTTTTCTATCTCAAATTCCTCTTTTCCTTTAATAATAACCAGTTTTGGTGGAGTTTTTCTTTGTCCTTCCACCTGGGGCCTGTACAACTGCACTTAACTTACATTAACTATAGAATGTATCTTAATAGAACTAAGTAGTTCTAATTCTATAGCATTGGTTAAGACAATTCCCTTGACCTTATAAGGTATCACAAATGGCCACTTACTGATTTGTGATTGCTTGATTTGATAATCAAAGTGTTCAAAAAAGCGAAATTAGACAAGCAGCAAAAGATGTTGTTAAGTCTGAGGTTTATCCTCAGACATACAGTTCTTAAATATATGATTGTGGTGGTCTGTACACCAGAACAGCCTACTACATGATCACTACCTATTGTTCTATATATAGGAGTGTTATTGTTCTTGAAATAGAAATAACCTAACCATCTTAGGGCAGTCCTTTGTTCTATTCAAGGACAGATGATAATCTATAGATAAAGATCAGTGTTATGCACAAACATTGAGGACCTTGTATCTCTATGGGATCTTATTGCCTCTGGGTCTATTTATAGCCGAAAGAAGCGCATTGAAGAGAGCTTTACAATGGTTGTTGAAGCAAACGATTATGTTAAGTGGTTCCTGAGATATTGGCGATTTAGTGTCTGGTAACTTGGTGATCACTGACTGATCTGCTGATAACTCAGTGAATACTGATTGCTTTGAGACATTTTTGGTACTGTTTGAAAGGTCTTCTTAAGGGCTTTTGGTGGCCATTTAGATTGTCAAAATCGGTCAAGTATTCCTGGAGTTATGGTCCGAATGAAGTTTGTGATAGCAGTAAGATCGGATAGAAATCAGAGACAAAGTAGGGCAAAAGAAAGGATATTGGAGAAGAATGTGGTGCACCCACAGAGAAATGTACAGTATAGGAGGGGCTTTGGGAAAGGATCATATAGAGGTAAAGGGGGACAAATTGTATAGAGAGCAGGTGGTTAGAACTTTAGAGAGAGAACACAGAATAACTAGGGAGAACAGGGGCTAGGAAGAGACTTCAATGCAATGGATATTAATAGAGGAAAGAGAGGAGATAGGACATGCTATGTGTGTAGAAAATAGGGCCATATGGCCAAAAACTATTGGCAAAGAAAAGAAAGAGAAAGAAGAGTAGTAGAAATACTGCAAGAGTTGGCAAAAGACAATGGAGAACAGTAAGCTCCTAGCTGGCCTTCTCAAATATATACAATGTATTGCACCCAGAAAAGCTAGAAAATAAAGTTTCTTGTCAAAACAACACTAAGAGAGTAAAAGATGTACAGCATATACTCCAGCTGCTAAGAGAAGTGTAGATAAAAGTAGAACTGGAAAAGCTAGAGAATTATGAAAAAGTAGCAGTAAAAGCACTGTTGGATAGTGGAGCAACAGACCTATTTATAGACACAAAGTTTGCAAAAGAAAAGGGATTTAAGTTAGAAAGATTAAAAAATCCTATGCTTGTATGAAACATAGATGGGACTGTAAATGTAGAGGGAGCAATTACTCATCAGGTAGAGTGCAATATGTTCTTTAAGGGATATATTGAGAGGGCATAAATAGATATATACAATCTGGAAAAAACAGAGGTAATATTGGGTATACTATGGTTAGCTATCCATAACCCAGAAATTGACTGGGAGAAAGAAGAAGTGAAAATAATGCAATGTCTACCAATATATGGAAAGGGGAAGTAGAAAATACAGGAGAAAAGGCAGGTGAGAAAGATAGAAGAAGGAAAGACAGTAGAGGAATTAGTACCTAGAAGATTCTGGAAGTAAAAGAAATTATTTGGAAAGGAAAAATTGAAAAGAATACCTACTAGGAAGCTATAAAACCATATGATAGAGTTAAAAGAGGAATTTGTACCAAAGGAGGAGAAAGTGTATTCACTGTCAAAAGAAAAAAGGGAGGAGGTACAAGCATTTGTGGAGGATCAACTGTGAAAAGGATACATTTGACCATCAAAATTACCACAGACCTCACCAGTCCATTTTATAGTAAAGAAGAATAGCAAGAGAAGAATGGTATAAGACTATTATTATATAAACCAGTGGACAGTAAAGAATAGGTATCTCTTATCTCTAATTACAGATATCCTAGATGGAGTAGAAAAGAAAAAGGTGTTCACAAAACTTAATCTTAGATAGAGATACAACAATATAAGGATCAAAGAAGACAATAAGTAGAAAACAGCATTCATAATGTACATTGGAGCATATAAACCAATAGTTATGTACTTTGGACTGACAAATTCCCTAGTCACTTTCCAAACCATGATGAATGATCTATTCTGAGATATAATCAATTAAAGAAATACAGCAACATTTATTGACAATATAATAGTTGCCATAGATACCAAGAAAGGACATAACAAATTGGTTAAGGAAGTGTTGAAAAGGCTAGAGAAGAATAATTTGTTTGTTAAGCCAGAAAAATATTAGTAAAAAGTCAAAGAGATAGAATTTCTAGGTATAGTAATTGAATCTTGAGAAGTAAAAATGCAGAAGAAGAAAGTAAATGAAGTCCTGAGCTGACCAGCACCAAAGAATATAAAGAAAGTACAAAATTTCCTGGGACTCACCAATTACTATAGGCAATTTATTAAGAACTTTGCTAGAATTACAGCTCCATTGCATTTACTGGTTAGAAAGAAAGAAAAGTAAAGGTGGAGAAAGGAGCAGGAAAAGACGTTCAAATGACTGAAGAAAGTATTTATAACCAAATCAGTCTTAGCTATCCCTAATTGAGATAAGGAGATAAGGGTAAAAGTAGATAGATGCCTTAGACTATGTAATAGGGGGAGTACTGTTAGTAAAGTGTAAAAATAAAAAATGGAGACCAGTCACCTTTATTTTAAAGCCACTAAATGCAACTGAGCAAAATTACAAAATCCATGACAAAGAAATACTAGTAGTAATTCAATGCTTAAAAGTGTGGAGGCATTACCTAAAGAGAGCAAAAGTAAAGTTTGAAATCTGGACAGACTACAAAAACCTCCAGTATTTTATAACTAGTTAGAAGTTAAATTGAAGACAAGTCAGATAGGCATTATATCTATCACAGTTTAACTTCACCTTAAAACATGTTCCAGGAAAAAGTATGGGGAAAACAGATGGGCTGAGTAGGAGACCAGATTGGCAAGAGGAGGTAGAAAATAATAAAAAGAACTAAACACTTATAAAGCTAGAATAGATAAAGAGAACAGAAACACTAGTAAAAGAAAATGATCTAAGAAATAGAATTAGAAGAGTATAGAAAGAGGATGAAAGAGTGGTCAAAGTGCTGGAGGAACTAAAGAAAGCAGAGATAAAAACTCTAAGAAATGAAGAGTGGACAATAGAGAAAGGAGTGGTCATAAAGGAAGAACAAATCTATATGCCAGAGAAGGAATTGAGAGAGGAGGTGATATAATTACATCATGATATACCAGTAGAGGAACATAGGGGGAAATAGAAGACAACAGAACTAGTGACAAGGAACTATTGGTGACAAGGAACTATTGGTGACCAGGAACTACAAAGGAAGTAGGAAAGTATATGAATAAATGCAATATTTGTCAATGTTACAAGAATAGAAGTGAAGCTCCAGTAGGAAAACTGATGCCCAATGCGATCCCAGAGAAACCATAGAGTCATATTTCAGTAGACTTCATCACCAAACTATCTTTGGCTTAGGGTTATGATATAATTCTAGTAGTTTGTGACTGTTTTAGTCAAATGGTATACTTTATAGCAACTACAGAGAAAACATTAGCAGAAGGGCTTGCTAGGTTACTTAAAGATCATGTATAGAAATTGCATAGTCTTTCAGAGAGCATCATATCAGACAGAGGGGTACAGTTTGTAGCAGGAATGATAAGGAAATTGAACAAGGTATTGGAGATCCAGATAAAGCTGTCAACAGTCTATTATCCCCAAATGGATAGGCAAATGGAGAGGATCAATCAGGAGCTAGAACAATACCTGACAGTCTTTATTAACTACAGACAAGAGCAGTGGCCAAACTAGTTGGGAACTGCTGAATTTACATATAATAACAAAATTCATTTAGCTACAAAAGTATCTCTCTTTAAGGCAAATTTGAAGGAAAAAGAAAGGGGAAATTTGAGGTAGCAGGAAAGTTTGCAAAAAGAATAAAGAAAATCCAGGAAGAGGTAAAAGCAGCATTAGAAAAAGCACAAGAGGAGATGAAGAAGTATGTAAATAAAAAGCAAGGAGAAGGAGAAGAGTATAAAGTCAGGGACTTAGTACTATTAAGCATAAAGGATCTTAAGTGTAAAATGGTAAAAAGGAGGTTGGAAAAGTTGATAGAGTAGTTTATGGGGCCTTATATCACAAACTTCATTTGGACTATAACTCCAGGAATACTTGACCGATTTCGACAATCTAAATGGCCACCAAAAGCCCTTAAGAAGACCTTTCAAACAGTACAAAAAATGTCTCAAAGCAATCAGTATTCACTGAGTTATCAGCAGATCAGTCAGTGATCACTAAGTCACCAGACACTAAATCGCTGATATCTCAGGAACTGCTTAATGTAATCATTTGCTTCAATGACCATCATGAAGCTCTCTTCAATGCGCTTCTTTTGGCTATAAATAGATCCAGAGGCAATAAGATCCCATAGAGATACAAGGTCCTCAATGTTTGTGCATAACACTGATCTTTATCTATAGATTATCATCTGTCCTTGAATAGAACAAAGGACTGCCCTAAGATGGTTAGGCTATTTCTATTTCAAGAACAATAGCACTCCTATATGTAGAACAATAGATAGTGATCATGTAGTAGGCTGTTCTGGTGTACAGACCACCACAATCATATATTTAAGAACTGTATGTCTGAGGATAAACCTCAGACTTAACAACATCTTTTGCTGCTTGTCTAACTTCACTTTTTTGAACACTTTGATTATCAAATCAAGCAATCACAAATCAGTAAGTGGC
>Ga0153941_1000276_pt1 | contig 23331 bp, 10 predicted proteins | sample TSNJ025MetaG_FD_104733 | JGI IMG/M metagenome (GOLD analysis project Ga0153941, IMG submission 104733) | Attine ant fungus gardens microbial communities from New Jersey, USA - TSNJ025 MetaG | ecosystem: Host-associated > Fungi > Mycelium > Unclassified | place: USA: New Jersey, Brendan T. Byrne...
ATGGAAAAGTGCTGCCCGTCACATGTATATGCTGTTGATCCCTTCATGCCATGCTTTATCACTACAATCTTCGCATTGTATCCCATCCAAAACCGTGCACTTTCCTCATCTGTCATATTCTCTTTGATCATCTTCTCCGTGAGATCAAACTCTTCTCTGGAACCCATTATAATATCCGCATCTTTAGCCAAGATTGAATAGTAGACAGCAATCTCATCCATAGAAGTCCAATTATATGCTCTGTAATCAATATCAAATATTACTTTTGTGCCGTTGCGCCTGGCCAGCAGTGCAGCTTTTATTGCCGCCTCTCTTGAAGGGCTCTGGGCAAGGGCTGTGCCGGAAATCAGAATTGCCTTCGCACTCCGGATATATTCTTCATCGATATCCGAAACAGACAGCTGCAGATCTGCAACACAATTCCTATACATGAGAATGTTGCTTTCACTTGACGAGAGCATCTCAGTAAATGTAAGTCCCAGCTTCTCCCCATTCCTGCATTTCGTAATTCTGGAGGTATCAATGCCCTTTTCAACAAAATAATCTGTAACAAACTCACCAAACTGGTCATCTGAAACCTTGGCAAAAAATCCTGCCCGCAATCCATGCTTTGACACACCGACTGCAATATTGGCTGGAGACCCTCCAACAAATTTTTCAAACATATGTACCTTTTTCAGCGGTTTGAATTCCTCTTTTACCTGATCGTTATAGGCGGGATTGAAATCTATAGCAATCCGGCCCAGCAGAATCAGATCAAGAGGTCTGGTTTCATCAAATGCTATGTATTGCATATCGTACCTCCTCCATGCAATATGTTCTTTTGCGTGTTCCTATGTGCCTTTATTATATCACACGCTTTACTTGCGTGCAATACCTCAAATAATTTTTATAAGCTCCTGCTCTTCCTGCGCGGCTATATATTATATTTGTTCTTAATAATAATATCTGTATAAAAATACTCTCTATCCGGCTCCTGCCCTCTCTGGACAATATCTGCCAAATTCATCAGCGCCCGATAGCCCTGTGTATAACCATTCTGATCGATCAAAAAATCCGCCATCCCCTCCTCAAGTGCCTTGCTGTTATTAGCAGTAAGGTCATAGATGATCACCGCCGGCCGCTTATCCGGTCCCTTTTTCCTTAATGCATTTATTACGCCTTCCTGCCCGCTGGAAAATATAACAATACCACTCAAATCAGGATATACTTCCAATGTCTGAGTCACTATTTTTTCAACTTCTTCCTTTTTGTCAAATCCGCTGTGTACGCCAACCAAATCCAGGTGCGGAAAGCTCTTTTTTATTTCTTCTACAAATCCATCCAGGCGCATACTATTCACACTATTTCCGAAATAGCCGGTAATCGCCAGAATCTTGCCTGTACCGCCGGTCAGGATTCCCATCAATCCCGCTGCTGTTCGTCCGCTCTTCCTGTTATCCAATCCCACAAAACAGCTTCTTTTTGTTCCTACAATATCTGTATTAAATGTAACACTGGCAATTCCATTCTCTGTCATTTCATTCAGTTTCTGCCGTACCTTCTCAGATTCCACAGGCATTATTGCCACGCCTGCTATGTGCTGTTCCTCAAGTTTTGTAAGCGCTTCCAGCTGCTCTTCTTCGCTTACTGTCATACAGTCTTCTATGAACAGTTCAATTCCTCTCCCCATCAATTCTTTATGAGCATCTTCCAGCCCCTCCCTGATCCGGACCATGAAGGAGGCATTTGCCAACTGGGTGACTACTCCTATTTTGGGTGCAGCAATTGTTTTCCCTTTCTTTTTCTGTCTGGGTGCATAGCCTATTTCTTCCGCTATCTGCAGAATCCTGTCTGCCACTTCCTGATTGATGCGCCCTCTGTTATTCAAAGCCCGATCCACTGTCCCTCTGGATACACCGGCCAAATCTGCTATTTCCTGAATTGTTCCTGCCATTATCTGTCCGCCATTCTTATACATTTTTTTATAAATATTTCATTCATGATCATGTTGCACTCGCCAAATGCTTCGCGCTTGGCTCGATGCTTTCATTATATCACAAAAGCACAGAGCACGCAAGTTTTGCGTGCTTTGTGCTTTATACTTTAGAAACAGTTCAGCCTATACTGCTGTTTATTGTACTGGGGATTAAACACCCGGTAATGACCTCACCAGGTTTCTGCCGTCATCTTTAGCTAAATACAGAGCCTGATCCGCAATTGAAACAAAATCATCAATCTCCTTACCTATATCAGGAAATTCCGAATTTACACCAATACTAACGGTTATTTGTGTATTTCTCCCATCCGAGCACTGAATAACCGCATTTTCAATATTTACCCGAATCTGTTCAGCTACTTCTAAAGCACCATTCAATCCGGTATTAGGAAGCAGTACGGAAAACTCTTCGCCACCCCATCGGGCAGCAAAATCAGACGGACGCTTTACTGTTTTCGATATGATCTCTGCAGCTGTTTTCAGTACCAGATCTCCATGAGCGTGACCATAGCTGTCATTAAAAATCTTAAATTTGTCAATGTCAATCATAAGTAATCCCAGTGTGGTTTTTTCCCGTATAGCCCTGTTCCATTCCGCATTCAGCTGATTGTCAAAGCCACGTCTGTTGGGAATCTCCGTAAGCGCATCTATCATACACATCCTCTCAATCGTACGCATTTGTGAGAGTATTGTAAGGTGTGTCTTCACCCTTAATCTCACAACAGAATCATGAAAGGGTTTTGCTATATAGTCCACGGCTCCAAGAAGCAGCCCTTTTTCCTCGCTCTCCCTGTTATCCAGCCCTGTGATAATAATAACCGGAATGTCTCTTGTGAGATCAGAATTTTTTAATTCCTTTAGTACCTCAAATCCGGACATTTCCGGCATAACAATATCAAGCAGGATCAGGTCAGGACTGCTTTTTTTCGCTATGGAAATCGCATCCGGACCGTTTTTTGCAGCAAGGACAATATACATCGGCCTCAATATGTGCGATAAAACACTGATATTAGATCTTTCATCATCTACAATAAGTATTGTAAATTTTCCACTGTCCGTCATTAATCACACCTCAATTCCTTATGAGCCTTATCAATTCTTTTCGAGCCTGACCATTTCTTTTTGAGCTTTACTATTTCTTTTTGAGCATGATCAACGTTTCATTCGCTGCTTTAAACTCATATGCCTCTATCTGATCAATTAATAAATCTGTCCCCGGTATATCCCGAAGTATATCCACCCAATCCATACATTCCGTATTATTTGATAAAAGTAATATTTCCAGTTCATCAATCAACTCATCAGTCAGTCCTTCCAAAGCTTCCTCATACAAGCGCTCTGGTCTGGCAGTCCGGATATCTGCATGCAAGAGCGGAGCAAGCTCATTCAGCACTTCGCTCAGTTCCTGCTCCAGTATGTTCATTTGTTCTACAGTAACCACCTTTGCTTTTCCGCCTTCCAGAGAAGATTCAACAGCACTTGCTGCCTCCTGCAATGGGGTTCTGCCAATCAATGCTGCAACACTTTTTAGTGTATGCGCAATTCTGTGAGAAAGTTCCACATCACCTGCTTTCAGGGCGTTCTTTAAATCCTCATAGGTGGTTTGGTTGTCTTTCACAAAATTACTCTGGAGCTGTATACGCAATCTTTCATCTGCATCAGCTTCCATGCTTATATCAGTATCTTTCACGTCAACAGGTGTAATATATTTAAGCAGACATCTCCACAGCTCCTGCTTTTTAAATGGCTTTCCCAACAGATCAGAGAAACCCTGTTTCAGGTATTTTTTATTGTCTTCAGGTATCATGTTCGCAGTAAGTGCAATGATTGGAGCCCTGTTTCCGATTTCTCCCAATACAACTGCCGCCCGAATCCCATCCATAACAGGCATATGGATATCCATGAATATCATATCGAAAGGTTTTTCCTCTGATTCCATTCGACGTTTTACGATCTCAACACACTCGCTTCCATTCACTGCAGTAACAGCATCCAGTCCTACCCTGTGCAAATGCTCACATATTACTTCCTGGTTTATCATATTGTCTTCACAAACCAAAACCATACCATTGAAAACAGGTTTTTTAAAATTTACGTCTGAAATTTCATGATCAGATATATTTGCAGGAGATTCGACTGTCTTGAAAGTCAGCACGAAACTGAATTTACTGCCGATTCCCGGCACACTTTCCACCATAAGCGAACCGCCCATGAGTTCAATAATATTCTTTGTGATTACCAGACCAAGCCCCGTACCGCCATACTTTCGCGTCGTACTTTCATCCGCCTGGTTAAACGGCTCAAATATTTTTTCCATTTGCGCTGGTGTCATCCCGATTCCGCTGTCTTTCACCTCAAATCGTATGGTAACACTGTCTTCCTCCGTTTTCTCTACTGCAGTCATGAGCTTTACCATTCCGTTATTTGTAAATTTCACGGCATTTGACAGTAGATTAAGCAGCACCTGACGAAGCCTCAGCGGATCACCCAATAATTGTCTGTCTGCCGGCGGCTCTGCATAACAATATAGAGCGATCCCCTTTTCTTCAGCCTTTAACGCTGTGATTGTCCGGCAGAACTGAAATATATCGTACATATTAAAAGGAATATTTTCCAATATTATTTTACCGGCTTCTATTTTTGAAATATCCAGGATATCGTTTATAATATGTAATAGAATCTCGGAGCTGTCTTTTATTTTCCTGATATAATCCTTTAATTTTGAGGCAGTTTGGTCCTCCAGCGCAAGTTCGGTAAATCCGATGATGGCATTCATAGGTGTTCTGATTTCATGACTCATATTCATAAGAAAAACTGATTTCGCGCGTGATGCTTCCTCAGCCGCCACAGCTATCCGCTTAAGCCTCTGCCGGTAAAATTGCGTTATTATAATGATAACAATACTAATAACAAGCAGAGCCGCCATACAAACCGCAAATTCGGGATTTGATTCCCAAATAGGCAAACGCTCATTAATGATTTCAGCGCCTTGGGGCAGATCTGATTCCTTGATTCCCCATCTGTTCATCAAATTTTTGTCGAATATCCATCTGCTATATCCGGAGGAATCTGTAACAATGGGAATACTGCCAATGTCGGCACCATCCAGCAGCTGCACCAACATATCAGCAATAATCCCCGCACATATTTCATAATCCAGACATTTCCCGCCGACAGAATGATACACTACCTCTGTCGAATACACAGAAGCCACCGGAACAGGGCAATCAGCTTCCAATACCCTTTTCATTTCATTCAATGAATAATATTGCCCATTATAATCACAAAAATATGACCCTACAAATACCAGACTGTCTGGCGGCAGCGTCTTAATCCGCTCCAGTAAGCTGTCGCGGCTCATATTCTCATTGTATTCTATATTTATGCTGTCGTTAAGCTGCTTTAGCTGTTTTTCGACAGATGCCCTGTAATCCTGGCCCTCCGTCGTATAATCATTTATTACATACAGGTTCTTAGTGTCGGGAAAAAGCTTAAGAGCAGCCGAAACCGTTTCATAAGCCGGAATGCTTTCTACAACACCGGAGAAATATGGTTCATAGTCTTGAATTACTTCTTCGTAATCATCACCTATTCCATAAAATAAAACGGGGATATTTTTGAATAAAAGAAAATAATAATCTTTCAGAAAATCCAATGCGTCCTTACCGGAAACAACTATAGCGGCAATGTCCCTTGATACACAATCCTGTCTCAGCAGATTGGCAAAATAAGACAGCCTGTTTTGATCTTTTGAATAACGCTTGGAATTAAGAGCCAGGGAATACCACTCTACAGATGTATCATTATAGAACGATTCCTTCAATGTCCTGCCGAAACAGTCTTCCCGGGATATATCCGTGTTGGACGAAATAAGGTACAAAACCGTTTTTTTGGAATACATCTCAGATACCGGGATGTTGGAAAGTATCTTTTCCATCCGTCCATCCGCTTCTAACAGCAGTAATACATTTGTGACCTCCGGTATCAGGTATTCAAGGCTTTCATGCAGATAAATATACTCCATCAACGTTTCTATCTTCCCCACTTGCATGATACCCTCCGGAAGACTGACAGTTTCATGTCCGCGCAGCGATAGTATTACAACATCATATTCCCCTTGTGCCAATCCTTCCAATAAAAGCTTTGTGGTCTCTTTTGTTATGACACTGGCATTGTCCGGAATCTTGTTCAAAAGATAGACCCGCTGTGTCAGCATACCTACCCGGAGACCGGAAAGGTCCTCCCATTCGTTCATTACCAGATTCCTGTCGCTGCGTGCAAACGCCAGTACATTATTATCTTCAAGGGCAACAGGAACCTGCCGTAAATGCGGATAAATCTCCGTCATATTGGGGACAGAAGAAATAACACCGTCTCTTTCGTGATTATCAGCCATTTCATATGCCTGCTGGAGAGAGACGGTTGAGGTAACAGTTATCTGTTGATTTATTTCTTTAAACGCTGCATATACAAGCCTGTCAACGGACAAAGGCCTGTTAGCCACAGAAGCAATATGCAGTTTTTTTTCCTGCGGCGGGATATCCTCCGAAGCAGATACAATGGCCGTATTGCCAAACATACAGGTAAGTATAACGATCATTATCCCAAACAATCCAACACGCTTCATCCCACAGTTCCTCCACTAAGATGCAAAAAATAGGCGTATCCATAATTCCCCTGATGCTTCATATCCTCCCGTTTCATCCAATATTCAAATTTACTATATTTCCATAAGACTATCGTACTATATTCCTAATTATACAATAAATTATTGACAAAATATACATTTTTTTGTAAATTTATCATTTATTTTGTAAATCAGAAAGCATCTCATCAATCAGTGCGATTGCCGCTTCATACTCAAATAAAACAATATTTTCCGAAATCATGTATATCATATCATTTATCTTTTTATCCCAATTGTAAAGCTCAAGTCTGTTTATCACATCATTTATTTCACCGATGTTCATATCTTCCAGCATTGATTTCAATTTGAGAAGCTCACTTTTCAAAAATCCTGCACTCATTTTTGATTCGGTTTTCTTATCATTTACTGCGATTTCTTCCAGTGTATGATTTATGATTTTAATTAAATTATTATAATGCTCTAAAAATTGATCCGTATTGTTAAGGATAAAATCGATGTCTTTACTTTTTCCTGCATTTTCCAACTCATAAGCAGCACTGGAAATATCCTTCGCTCCTATGGTTGCTGTAACACTCTTAATTGCATGTATAAACGTGGTATACCTTTGCAAATCTCTCTCAACCATACATTCATGAATTTCCCGGATCATATCTTCACCATCTTTACAGAAAAATGTAAGGGTTTTTAAATAATGATTAACTGTTCCGCCTGTCATAGTTATTCCGGCTTTTACATCAACTCCCTCCATTTTAATTTCATCTGCTGATATGGGTTTTGCTGCTGTAATCAGGCCGGCTGTTGATTCGTCATCTTTCCTGCGCTTTTTATGAGGAATCCATTTTTCCAATATACTGTTTAGCTTTGATGTATCAATGGGTTTTGCCAGAAAGTCATTCAATCCATTCAGTAAAAACATCTCTTTTACACCAACAATTGCATTTGCTGTTAAAGCCACGATGGGAACATTTTTATAGTACTCATTTTCATCATCTAACCCGCGAATTATATTTGTGGCTTCAAGCCCATCCATCCCGGGCATCATATGATCCATAAAAATAATATCATATGTATTGGCTTTTGCCAGCTTAATGGCTTCGGCACCGCTAAGACAGGTATCAATCTTCATTTTATATGGCAGCATAAGTCCTTCAGCCACTTTTAAATTGGTATTGATGTCATCAACGATAAGAACTCTTGCGTCAGGAGCGGTAAAGCACGTGCGCATTTCCATGTTTTTATGAAAGGATATATTCTTTTTATCATTTAATACATTGGCGATTGAACTTGAGTAAACCGGCATGGTCACTGTTCTCACATTAGAATAGGTTGTCACTTCGCCAAACTCTGTCATCAGAACGATTTTAGACATTACGCCAAGACCTTCAGCGATATGTTTTGCATTTTCAAATAAAAATGAAGGTACAAAAATAAACGGATATGAATTTTCTTTAAGCATCTCAAAAAACTGTGATTGGGTGACAGCCAGTGTACACCGGACGCCCAGATTATCCATCGCGGCAATAATAGAATCTGCATAAGTACTCCGCGGTTCATAAAGCAGCACCTGCTTTTCACCGGGATTGTCAACGATGGCAAATTTCTCATATTCGTTGTATTTTTGCGGTATTGTAATAGTAAATGTGCTTCCCTTACCATATTCACTATAAACGGACAAATCCCCGCCCATTAACTTACATATATTTTTCGCAATGGATAAACCTAATCCGGTTCCTTCAATGCCTTTATTCTTAACGGCATCAACCTGCACAAAATCCGCAAAAAGCTTCTCTATATCTTCCGCTTTTATACCAATGCCGCTGTCGGTTATGCTGATTGTAAGGATAACTCTGTTGTCCTCCTCTATTTTGCCGTCTATCGTGATTGAGATAAATCCCTCCTTCGTATACTTCACCGCATTACTTAGCAAATTCAGAAGAACCTGTCTGACTCTGATTTCGTCGCCCACAAGCCTGCACGGAATATTGCTGTCAATATTAGCGGCAAACAGTATTTGCTTTTCGGCAATTTTTACCAGTATAATACTCAATACATCATGGAGCAAAGATGCAAAGGAATACTCCACGGAAACCAGTTCGATTTTGTTAGACTCGATTTTAGAGATATCCAAAATATCGTTAATGATAGATAACAGGTTGGCACCAGCATTTTTAATGCTTAAGGCCAGTTCAAAAATATCAGACGGAATATCTTCCCGCAGAATCAGCTCAGACATACCCACAATTGCATTCATTGGCGTACGTATTTCGTGGCTCATACGTGCCAAAAAATCACTTTTGGCTTTGGAAGCAGATTCTGCTATATTTTTTAATTCTATGAGATGATTATTCTTTTCCTTTATTTCATTATTCATCTGCTGGATTCTTACGTAATTACTGATATCAGACAACGTAATAATGAACCCGGCATACTGCCCCCGTTCCCAGATAATATTTTTGGATAAGGTATGATAACGCTGTTCGCCGTCAATCAATAATGTTATTTCCGCTCCATGAATCTCTTTATCAGATGCGCTTAATAAACGATATACATCTTCAGGATTTTTTTGTAAAGTGATGGATTCCAGGTAATGCTGCACATCTTCCACAACCGTTTTATCAAATTCCAGTATAAACGGCTCAAATGTAGTCCTGAACACAGGATTTGCATTCGCCACATACCCTGTATTGTCTATGATCAGAAAGGAATCCGAGAGTGAACTGACTATATTTTCAATGGAGGTATTCCTTACGTCAAAGAGCCTGAATCTTATAGAATAAACTGCATAGACAACAAACATCAGCAAAAAAGCAAAGGGTGTGATATCAAAACCCAAATCAAATATTTCAAAGGTGTACAATATATTCAACGTAATAGGCAGCGCCATACCCAAACCAACTAAAATTAAAGATGGTGTCTTCGATACATTTCTTATAATATGGCGGACAAGCACTATTATAGAAATAACCAATGGAAAATAGGCAATGACAGCATGCGCCGGAAACCATTTACCCCCTATAGGGTGTACCCCGTAATACCCGGTAATAAACTCATGATGCCATGGATTTGTCAGCAATACCAAACAATCCACCGCCGACGGGACAGCAACCAATAACATGAGCAGCCGTGAATTCGCCCATCTGGATTCTGTAAAATGCAGTAAATAGAACATCATGGCAGGAGAAAGCACACACAAACCAAGCATCACAATCGGATAAAACTGTTGATAAAGCTCTTCACTCAGCAACACATTTATACCGTTACACAATGCCCATATAGAAACCGACATCCCCATTAAAAAAAACATCTTAAGATAGGTATTGTGTTTCCCCCGAAACCATATGCTGCATATTAAATAAAAATCAACACAAAACAATACCATCGATAAAAGAAAAAAGATTATTCTAAGTGTCATTTGTATCCTCCAATGAATATCTGGCTAAATAATATTTTCAAACTCCTTTTCATGAGCAAGAAAAACATTAACCAATAAGGGATCAAAATGAGTTCCGCTTTCACTCTTTATGATTTCAACAGCTTTTTCGTGGGGAAACGCTCGCTTATAGGGACGTTCGTTCGTCAGTGCATCATAAACATCAACGATCGCCATCAGTCTCCCCTGAAGCGGAATATTTCTGCCGCTAAGACCTGAAGGGTAACCTGTTCCATCCCATTTTTCATGATGACATCCGGCAAAAATTTCAGCATGACGTAAAAACGAACTTTCCCTGGTACTCTCTTCTATTTTTTTAATTACTTCCACTCCAAAAGTCGTATGGCTTTTCATTTCCTCAAACTCTTCTACTGTTAATTTACCGGGCTTTTGCAGTATGCTGTCTTTTATTGCTATCTTTCCCACATCATGAAGCTGAGCGGACTGCAGCAAAAAATCCGCATCCCATGATAAGACTTCATCTTTGTAAATCTCATCATTCACAATTCCCGCCAGCAATATTTTTAAATACTTCTGTGTTCTTTCAATATGACCACCCGTAACATCATCACGGAATTCCACCAACTCCGCAAATGTTTTTAATATTGCATTCTGCAGTTCCAGAACGGTTTCCGTCTTTTCCCTGACCATCTCATGCAAATTATCATTATAATTTTTCAGTTCTCTTTTTTGCGTTTCCACAAGAAGATGTACCTCAATACGTTTCAAAAGCAGCGGCGGCGAAAAAGGTTTTGATATATAATCGATGGCACCCAAAGACAGGCCTTCAAGCTCACTTCCCACATCTCCCTTTGCCGTCAGAAAAATAACAGGGATATGGGCTGTCTCTTCTTTGCTCTTAAGAATTTTTATGGTTTCGTAGCCATTCATTTCAGGCATTTCAATGTCTAAAAGTATTAAATCCGGTAATATTTTATCAAGAATTTTTAGTAACTTCTCACCTGACGGCACAGTAATCACATCATACTCTCCAATGAGTACATTTCTCCCAATATTCAGGTTTGTAATATTGTCATCAACTAAAATAATTTTTTTGCGGTCGTTCTCCATAAGCCTATTCATCCATTTCGTTATAAGTATTAAGTCCTACCTTTTTTTAATTATACATTAACTCACAGACAAAATATATATATTTTAATAAAATATTTATTTTTGTTTTATAAAGTAATCTAAAACAGGGATTATCAATGATGTTTTTCCTTCACATGGCACCATTTTGCGATTTCGGCGATCAAGTCAAGAGGCATTGGCTTATCAATGGGCAGCTGTACCGCACCCTTGGTTGTCTTGTACCCGTTGAGCTGATCGGCGAAGTATTCCACTGCTTCAGCACCGGGGTACAGGCCAATGTGTTTTTTGAACGCAGCGAAGTGGATGATATTCTGTTTCTTCCAGTATGTGGGCATGCTCCATGAAATACGCTCCTCAGCGTCCGGAAGTACCGCGCGGAGCGTATCCCTTACCTGATTCAAAACAGGCCGTACGCTCTCCGCCTGGGATGCAATGTAATCATCAATGGTTTTCGGCGCTTCGCCGCAATAGTGATCCTGGTCCGTATTCTTAAAATCACGGCTGCATTTTGGACATGTCCACATATTATTCACGCTCCTTTATTGTTATGGTAATGCTGTCGCCCGGCTGTTTGCCGATCTTCGCCCTGATATCCTTACGGATTCCGATGATATGACAGACAGAGCCGTCCGGATTCCTTACCCCCATGTTCACGAGGCTGCCGTCGTATGGTTCGCCGTCAAAGGTGGCGTGAACCTTAACACGGCCCTTGCCGAACTCAGTACGAATGTCATACGGAAATGCGGCATATGCGCCTCCCTTGTCAGCGGGCTGGATTATTGTATCGTATTCGTATATTTTTTCATTCATCTGCGCTGCTCCTTTGACTGTTCTTATGACTTTTATTTCTATTATATTTACTATATCATATTGACACCGCTGCCGCTATACTATTTTACCACTGCATGTTGGATTTTCCATAAAAATACTGTATAATATACTTATAAAAGTGTTTTCGTGAGGGCGCATATGAGCTTGGGGCGGAGATTGGAGAAAGGAAAAAATACAAATTGAAAAAAATAATGATACCGTTAGTTCTGTCGGTTTTATTGATTATCTGTCTGGCGGGCTGCCAAAAGGATGAGCCTGCTCCCTGGAGTCCCGGGAATCCGTTGGACAAGGATGAGTTGAAAATCGGGGTTATACATGTTGATGATGCCACAAGCGGATATTCCTACGGGCATGACATTGGTATACAGATTATGCAGCAGGAATTGGAACTGCGTGATGAGCAGATCATCCGCAAGCTGAATATAAATGATGCGGATATCATTATGGTGGAGTCCATGATGCGCGACTGTATAGCGGAAGGCGCGAATGTGATTATCGCCACCAGCTGGGGACATATGGATGTCTGTGAAAAACTGGCTGATGAATATCCAAATGTTATTTTCGCACACGCAACCGGCCATAAATACAATGATACCAATTTTACATACTATTATGGCCGTATTTATCAGGCACGGTATCTCAGCGGTGTCGCGGCGGGTCTCCTTACGCAGACAAACAAGCTGGGTTATGTGGCGGCTATGGATATATCAAGCAGTGAAGTGACAGGCGGACTGAATGCATTTGCTCTTGGTGTGGAAAGTGTAAATCCGGACGCAGAAGTATATACTGTTGTTACCCACAGCTGGTTCGATCCTTCCGGAGAACGGGAGGCCACGCGGCAGCTTATTGATCTGGGCTGCGATGTGATTGCGCAGCACTGCAACACACCTGTACCCCAGACAGAAGCGGAAGCGGCCGGTGTATGGGGAATCGGATACAACAGTGATATGAGCAGGGAAGCACCGGACGCTGTGCTGACATCGGTAATCTGGAACTGGGATGTGTATTACACGTCGTTAATCCGCAGCGTTATAGACGGCAGCTTCACCACCGAACCTTATTTCGGCGGGATGGCGGAGGGAACAGTGGACATTACCCCTCTCAACGGGACACTTGCCACACCGGAAATGGAAGCAGCGGTGGAGGAAGCAAGAAACAGAATCCTGAACGGAGAATACAACGTATTTGACGGCATCATGGAAACCAACGATGGCCGCCGGATCGGCATCACAGGGGAAACACTCTCCGATGATGAGATTATCAGCGGAATTCATTGGTATTATCGTAACATCATTGTCAAATAGAAAGAGAATGGGTGATCACGATGGATTGGAAACGTATATTTCGGGCTAATTATGCACAAATGATTTTTGTATGCGCAGCATTCGCCCTGATGGTATTGATCGGGTGCATTTCTGTGGGTAATGTATTGCGGAAAGAAAAACTGTCCACGGTGACAGTGGCTTTGGATGAATCGGAAAAAACCATACGTGCTTATCTGCGGGAACCCAAAATAGCCTTTGAAAGTATCTATACCTCCGTGGGGGATATGCTGGACAGAAACGAGTCACAGGAAGCTGTGCTGGCTTATCTGACGCAGATTACAAACACCATGGCGGAGAAGGAAGAAGGAGTTATGGGTTTCTTAGCCGTATATGGGTACATACGCGGTGAATTTATTGACGGCATCGGACTTAATCCCGGCGACGACTTTATCCCCCAGCAGCGGCCCTGGTATCAGCTGGCTGTAAGAAATGATGAAGCAGAATACACAGCTCCCTATCTTGATGCGAAAACAGGAACGATGGTGATGTCCCTGGCACAGGAAATCTATGGGGCAAGCGGGGATTATTACGGTGTCCTGTCCATGGATATCAATATCTCATGGCTGATGGAATATGCGGAAACTTTACAGTTTGCAGAGGGCGGATACGGCATGATTGTGAATGAATTTATTTATGTAATCGCTCACCCGCAGGATCAGTACCGGAATATACCGCTGCAGGACCTTGGAGACGGCTATGCTGAAATAGCCGGGATGCTGCGGGTGAACAGTGACATATCCGCCGTATCCATCCGGGATATTGACAACACCCGGGTCATCACTTTTTTCAAACAGCTGTATAATGGCTGGTATATCGGCGTCGTTATGCCTAACGGAAGCTATTATGCTGATTTATACTTCACTGCATTTCTACTTGCTGCTTTGGGAATCGCTCTGATGGCAACACTGAATTTAATCTTGCTGCGTCTTTCTGCTGCAAAAATACGCTCGGAGGAAGAAAGCAAGTCAAAAACCTCTTTTCTGGCTCAAATGAGTCATGAGATCCGCACGCCCATGAACGCTATTATCGGCATGGCGGAGCTGGCTCTGCGGGAAGATATTCCGATTACCGCCTATGAGCACATTCTCACAATCAAGCAGTCGGGAGCTAACCTTTTATCCATCATCAATGACATTCTGGACTTCTCAAAAATCGAATCGGGAAAGTTGGAAATCATTACCAGGGATTATCAGTTTGCTTCCCTGATAAATGATGTCATTAATATTATCCGTATGAGAGTTATGGATACGCCTCTGCGGTTTGTCGCCAATATCGACAGCAGCATACCGGCCATTCTGATTGGAGATGAAGTCAAAATCCGTCAGGTTTTGTTAAACCTCTTGTCAAACGCTGTTAAATATACGGATGAAGGCTTTGTTTCCCTCACGATAGCCTGTGAAATAACCGACAAAAATACAGCTGCGCTCACCATAGAGGTTGCCGACAGCGGCAGGGGCATAAAAGAGGAGGATATGGATAAACTGTTTGGTAATTTTGTCCAAATAGATATGATGGATAACAAAGGCATTGAAGGCTCAGGTCTTGGTCTTGCCATAACACAGCATATGGTCAAAGCCATGGGCGGCAGTATTACTGTTCATTCCACATTCGGAAAGGGCAGCACCTTCACCGTCAGTCTTATCCAGAAATTTGGACAATATAATAAGCTGGCCAACGTGGAAAACCCGGAGCAAAAGAGCATCCTGGTCTATGAGAGGCGTGGTATATACGCTGATTCCATTGTTCAGACAGCGAAGAATCTGGGCGTTCTCTGTACGATTGCAGCAACGGAATCAGCCTTTTATAAAGAAATGGAAAAAGGAACTTATACTTTTGTATTTATCTCATCTTATTTGCTTCAAAAAGCAAAAAGGGTAATTGCAAAACTTAAGTCGGGCGCTAAAATCGTACTGCTTACGGAATTTGGCGAAGCAATTGCCGAAAGTCACTTAAGCATTCTTACCATGCCGGTTCATACCGTATCCATAGCCAATATTTTAAACGATGTATCCGACAGCTATCAGATAAACATTGGCCCCACCGTGCAATTTACCGCCCCATCCGCAAAAATCCTGATTGTTGATGACGTTAATACCAACCTTAAAGTCGCAGAAGGGCTGATGAAACCTTATCAAATGCAGATTGATCTCTGTAAAAGCGGCAGGGAGGCAGTGGCAGCCATACAACAAAACCATTATGATCTGGTAATGATGGATCATATGATGCCCGAAATGGATGGTGTTGAAGCAACAAAGAGAATCAGGGCACTGGATGTTGATTACGCAAAAAACGTGCCGGTCATTGCACTGACAGCCAACGCTGTTTCCGGGGCACGGGAGATGTTTCTGCAAAACGGCCTGGATGATTTTTTATCGAAACCCATTGATACCTACAAGCTGTATTCCATTCTTGAAAAGTGGATACCAAAAGAAAAACAAGTAAAATCTGTAATTGAATATAAGGAGGATGCCGCACATAATACTCTCGAAATCAGTGGTGTTGATACGGTACGAGGTATTGCCCTGACAGGAGGGACGCTTGATCATTACATAAAAACGCTTACCATATTCCACATGGACGGAAAACAGAAAATCAATGAAATCCATAGCAGCCTTACATCAGATAATCTGTCTCTCTATGTAATCTGTGTTCACGCCCTGAAGAGCGCGCTGGCGAGTATCGGTGCCGTAAAACTGTCCGAAGCGGCAAATGCACTTGAAGCGGCGGGAAATAAAGGGGACTGGGAATATATAGATGTGTGCAATGATACTTTTTTGCTGGAATTGGAAGTATTGCTGAGAAACATAAGCGAGGTGCTGCCATCCAGAAATGGAGATATTCCGCCGACTCCCACATCGTTGGAAAGGAATGAGGCAATCCGGCGCATGGTTCAATATCTGCAGGCATTTAAGCCGGCGCTGGAAGCCCTGGACATCTCCGGGATTAACAGCGCTGTGGATTGTCTGCAGGAGTTTAAGGCAGACAGGGAATATGGAGCAGCCATTGAAAATATACTGCTGGATACGCTGATTGGTGAGTACGAGGACGCAATTTCCCTGATTGATACGCTGCTTCGGGACATGCTTCATTGATTAATCTTCTTTTCCTTTCAGATATTTCGCAATTTTGTTCAGCATATCAACTGCATCAATGGGTTTGCAGACATGTTCAGACATTCCCGCATCCTTACAGGCTTCCACATCCTCTTTAAAGGCATTTGCCGTTAATGCAATGATTGGTACCGGTAAAAGCCTGGAGGTCTCAATTTCCAGAATGCGTCTTGCAGCAGTTAATCCATCCATTACAGGCATCTGAATATCCATGAGAATGATGTCATATTTGTCCGGATCAGCGGTAAACAGATCCACTGCCTTCTTACCGTTTTCGGCACAGTCAATTACAATCTTTGAATTCTCCAGTATGGCAATTACTATTTCCTGATTGATAAGATTATCCTCAACAAGAAGCAGGCAGCATTTGCTAAAAGTTGGCGCAGCCTGTGAAGTTTGCGTGTGAATACTGTCTTCTTTTATATCCCATGCACTTTCTTTATCACATGCAAGCCGAACGGTAAAATAAAAACGGCTTCCTTTCCCAATTTCGCTGGAAACACAGATTTCCCCGCCCATAAGCTCCACGATCTCTTTGGATATGGAAAGCCCCAGACCTGTTCCTCCGAATCTGCGCGTGATATTACCATCAGCTTGTTGAAAAGAGGAGAATATTTTGGTTATTTGATCAGGCGGTACTCCTATGCCTGTATCAGCAACTTCAAAATAAAAATCGCTTTCTTCATCCGAAAACGGTATATGCTTAACAATAAGCTGCACGTTTCCAAGATCAGGAGTGAACTTGATTGCGTTGGACATAAGATTGGTTATAACCTGCGACAAGCGTAACTCATCACCGATTACCTGATGGGATAAGCCGCAGTCTATATCGAACATCAGGCGGATACTCTTCTCTTCCGCTTTTCCAGAAGTAATATTACAGATGTTTTCAATCATTTTTTCCAGGTTAAAGGGTTCAATATGTAACTCCAGTCTGTTGGCATCAATTTTTGAAATATCCAGAATATCATTTATTAAAGCCAGTAAATGTTTGGAGGCATCATTTATCTTTCCGAAACAATACTGCATCCGCTCCATATTATCCGCTGCCTGTCCAATATTCGTCATACCGATAATAGCATTCATTGGTGTTCTGATTTCATGGCTCATATTGGCCAGAAATTCCTTTCTTGCATTGGCACTGTTTTCAGCAACCAATTTTGCTGCAAGCAATTCCTCCTCATTTTTCTTAATAACAGCCAACATCTTTTTATATTCGCGAAGATCACGCATAAAACCGGCTATTCGGTATGAGTTTTTATAATCAACTTTGACCAGAGTAACCTCGGAAGGAATTTCCGCACCCAAAAGGTTCTGATGCATCCATTCAAACACACATCGTCCTTTCTCCCTTACCTCCTGCATAACATGCTGAAAAGCGTCCTTTGTGGATCTTCCGTCCTTCTGGTACGCAGCTGAAAACAAAAAGAAGTTTTCAATGAAGATTTTCTTTTCATCAATTTCAAACAGGTCAATCACCGTATCGTTACAGTCAATCAAATTAGCCTGTTCATCCCAGAAAGAAAAGCAAATGGGTGTTGCGTTGATCATAATGTTATTGCGTTCATCTGCTTCTATTGCTTCTGCCTTTGCGGCCAGCTCTGCACGCAAATCCTGGGTATACCCTATTATCCTGAAAGTATTCTGATACGCAACCTTCTTTAATACAACATTGGCAGGAATAATTTCTCCATCTGCCTTTTGATGCGTCCACTGGAACCTGGCATCACCCTGTGTGACAGCTGTCTTAAAATATTCGCTGAGCATTTCCCGAAATGGTCTGCCATTAGGCTGAACAGGGGTGTTCAGCTGCATAAACTTTTCACAATATTCCTCCTTTGATGATAAATCGAACATTTTAACCGCTGCTTGGTTGCAATCAATGATATTGATGTCAGCATCCCATATATTGCAGGCCAACGGACTTGAGTCCAGCATAAGCTTATAATGCTCTTCAGCTGCCATTCCTTCTGTCTGCCCATAATTTAATGACCGTTTTGTCAGGGATACCTGTCCGGCCCTGGCAGATATTTGGCTGCTTTTTTCCTGTATATTCGTGTTTTCCAGTGATACAACAAGCTGCAGGGCTATTATGTTAAGTATCTTTTGCCGGCTTTTATCAAATGCTCCCATAATCAAATTATTATCAAAATATAAAATACCTTTATAAAGCTTCTTATCCATAACCGGCATGCACATCACCGATTTACATGGATTTGATTTCAAATATTCCTCCATGCCAAACCGGGTAGAATCCCCTGAGGCATTTATAACAATACATTCCTTGATGCGGTCTGTGTAATTCAGTATTTTCACAGGGATATCCTCGCCCACGTCCCTGGGTACAAGTGAAACATCAATGTCATCGCCCAACGCATGCACCTGGGCCTGTATCTCAAAGCTTCCGCCTCCTTTGCTTACATAGTATACATTCTGTGCGCCGGAGGTCTCAAGCAGAATGATTAAAATCCTCTCGATCACGAAATATATTTCGTCATTGATTGTGGGTGCGGTTGTGGAGCTTCTCTCGTCACCGGACTCCGCAACTGACAGCGAACGAAGCTTGTTATCTATATGGAACAGGGAAAACAGTTCTTTATATTTGCTCCGCATTTGTTCGCTTTTTCCGTCAGCGCCCCTCATGGAAAAAGCAATGTAGGCATTTTGTAAATGACGGGCGGCTGTGCTGTGTGCGTTCGTTTGCATATAATAAGGCACCACCAGTTCAGACAACAAGGCGTAATAGGAAAGCCGTTCATTCTTCTTTGCCTGTTTTATAGCTTTACCGTATAATACGATTGCTTCAGATATGTTGTTGTCAAGAGCTTTCATCTCCGCTTCAATAGCTGTATGCATATAGGAAAAATTAACAGGAGCATCTTTCACTCGTCTGCCCAGCCATTGCTGATTACGCTCCAGTACCTCCCATAACCGTTCCTTTTCCATGTTACGAAAAAGCATGGATTCCGATTCCATGGAAGCTAATTTTTTACAAATGGAGAGGGAATGCAAAAAATTATGCTGTGCCCGGATATAAAAGGCATCCACAAACTTCATGATTGGTACGGCGGCTTCTGTTAATGTAAAAGCTGTATCATAATCGGAATAGATCAATGCTGATAATGCTCTCAGGGTATAATGGAAGCACAGCGCCATCATATTATTGGTCTGTGTGTTATTCTCAATAAATGACCCGCTGTTAAAGTCATTATCGTCAAAGCTGCCGTCTTCCCAGGTTTCACCCTTCATGGCTTTATAAAAACGGCTGAAGTTTATAAATGACTGTATGGAATGGTGGTTTCCTGTTTTTCTGGCAAACGCAACGGCGCCTTCACATTCCAGCTTCAGGTCCTCCATATGATCTGCGGTTTCCAGCAGGGCAGTGAGTGTTGTATAATACGCAAAACATGCATATTCCATATCACCTATTTCAAAATTCCTTCTGAAAGATTCGTGGGCATAGGTCAAGCTGTTTCTAAGATCTTCGATCCAATGGATAAAATGCAGTGAAAAGATAAGGAGGTTCCGGCCCATTGCATTTTGATAGTTGCATTCCTCCATTTTTGCCAGGCATAATTTAGCTTCCTGATATCCGGTCACATAATCGTCCCTAAACGCGATTAAGGGAAAACCGATATAACCATAGAGATTCAGCCCGTCTACTGTATATCCGTGTTTAAAAATAAGTCTTGCTCCGGTGATTGTAATCCAGTAAGTGTCTATCGGGTTCCTGAAAAAACAGGTGGCGTTAATGCGGGTGAACAGCTTATAAACAGCTTTCTGAACAGAATCCTCCGTTTCGCCCACAGACTTAATCCCATTAAAATTCTTATTACCCAGATCCTTGTAATACGCATCAATTTCATGGGTAATAACCTCCTCCATATTCTCTGCCGGGCGGGTGATGCCATATGTGGCAAGCATATCGAACACAAGCTTAATACCCGCATCATAATTGCCGCGGTTTGAGTAGCTGACCGCCTGAATACAGCAGCTTTCCGTCAGGTCAGGAAGGTCATCGGTCAGGTTAACAAGCACTTCATATGCAGCATCCCCTTCGTCATATTTGGCAAGACTGCATAAGATCAAATGATATTCACAATAAACAGCAAACCGGAATGACCGGTTATTGTCAAATAAATCGGAAAACCCGGAAATAATGCCCTCAATGAATCGCAAGGCAGTATCATATGCCGACAAGCGTCCTGATAAGCGGGCCGCTTCAAGAATCCGTGCGGCTGCCCTCATTCTCTCGGATATGGAGTCAATCGCCTTGACTGCCTTTAAATAATGTTCTGCAATATAAAGCAGATGTTCCGCAGAGATATCACCCTTTGATTCTCTGCCCTCATAATATCCGGCTATATCCAAATGGGCACTGCTCTTCTTGTCAGATGCCATGACTGTATAATAGGCCTGTTGAAACCGGTCATGACAAAAAGCAAACCGGACACCTCCCTTCTCCCCGGACTGCAGCCCGAAGGGTCTTATGATTTCTGCCGTAACAGTAGGTTTCAGCAGCTTAATAACTGCGCTTTCTTCCTTTTTTGTTAAACAGGTAAGCACCTCCAGATCGAATCTCTGTCCGATGCACGCTCCATAGGAAAGCAATTCAACCGTTTCGGGTGAAAACAATGAAATATCATGGATCAAAAAATCAACAACATTTTCCCTGAAGGGAAGATTTTTTACCCTTTCCATGCTCCATTCAAAACAGTTTCGTTCAGGAGAAAACGTAATGATCTTTTCCGTATAACAATGCTTCAGCAATTGAATCAGATAAAACGGATTACCAAGGGTCTTCTCATAAACAACTTCGGCCAGATTACTGCTTTCGGACTTGCTGCAGCGCAGGGAATCCGCAATCAATTGGGAAATATCTTCAGGGTATAAGCCCTTTAATGTAATATGATGTATGTTTCCTCCGTGCAGGCTGATTTTATCCAATGTATGTATCAATTGATGGGACTCATCCACAACATTGTCTCTGTAACATGCAATGATAAAAAGACCGGATATACTATCGTTCATCATAATATCATGCAACAATTCAAGGGTACCCAAATCTGCGATATGAATATCATCAAGAAATAAAACCAATGGATTCTCAGCAGATGCGGCAGCCTGCAGTAATCTCTGAAGCACATTTTTGAACCGGACCTGCTCCTCAATTAACGACAGCTGCCTGATCTCCTGTTGTGTACCTGCCACATATTCAAGCTTTGGAACTTTATCAGTCAGTAACTTTCCGTCATATAAAAGAGCTGCCGACAGCCTGGATTTCCATGTAAGGAGCACGCTCTCCGTTTCAGATAAAATATAATCACACAATTGATCCAATGCTTTAAAAAAAGCATAACAGGGTACATTTCTTTGATATTGATCTATTTTCCCGCTGATCATGATCCCGTTTGTATGGGCAATTCTTTTCTGGAGCTGATTTACAAGCGAGGTTTTCCCTGTGCCGGCATACCCTCCTATTGTCACAAGGCATTTCCCCTTTTCCGGAAAATCATCATAAAGCGCCAGCAGCCTGGAAAGCTCTTCCTCTCTGCCATATATTTTTTTAGATATCTCAAATCTGCCTGGATAATCGCCGCTTCCCATCTCAAAATCAACAATAAAGCCATTTTCCCGTAATGAATGAAGGCACTTTTCAAGGTCATGCCGGATACCTGCCGCACTGGAGTATCGGTCTTCGGGCATCTTCTCCATTAATCTGGATACAATCCTGGATACCATAGCCGGAACCTCCGGATTTATTTCGGATACAGCCTGGGGTGTCTTTGCAATATGAGAATAAATCAATTCTGTGGGACTTTCGGCAGCAAACGGCAGTCTGCCGCATAACATTTCATAAAATGTAATGCCAAGAGAGTAAAAATCCGTACGAAAATCAATGTATCGGCTTACCCTTTGCGTCTGCTCCGGCGAAATATACTTTAATGTTCCAGCATTTAATTGAATTTCTTCTGGTTTTTCGTATGAAAACTCCGAGGAATTACCAAAGTCAATAATTGTTACAACCTGTGCTTCCTCATTATAGATGATATTGGAGGGATTAAGATCCTTGTGAATAATTCCATAACTTTGAATATCTTCCAGACCATGTACGATTTGAATGGCAATTGCAAGAAAATCCGCAATGGTAATTTTATGTGTGTTTATGTAGTGAGAAAGTGATTTGCCGGCAACATAATCCATCACAAAATATTCATTGCCTTCATGATGAATATAATCCAACGATTTGACTACATAATCACTGCTTATCTGACGTAACAGCCTGTACTCATTTCTAAGTCTTGCTATTTTAATTTCGTTATGATACAGACTTGTGTTGATTGCTTTCATAACTACGGATCTGTTATTTGATTCTGTGTCGATTGCAGTATATAAAATACTGTTGGGTGAACTGCATACCTGTCCTGTTATTTTATATTTTCCGATCTGTTGATTCATAAATCTCCCTCCCCCTGTAAACCCGCGGTCATGAGCCGGAAAGCCCATAACCATGATGTTTTTGTTCGATTATATGTACCATGGCTATTTTTTTGTACTTTACCCGAATATACATCTGCCTGCATTATATCTAATGTCTTGCCGCTCAATAGTCCTTTCGTTTCGGTAACGTATTACCATTATATTACGACATTGCTAAAAAATCAAGAGAACACCTCACTAAACATACAGAGATTTCTGTTTCGTGTACTGGAGGGGGGGTGATAAATCCGGACGAGTAAGGTACAGGTATGGTTTTCCGGCAGCGGCGGAGACAAAACACAGGGGCAGGGATACAGGACAAACCCCAAGGGCGTACAGCAGCTTTTTCAGTGCGGAAGATTGCGCCCAGTATCTCTAAATAGCATTTTTTTCGGTTGATTTTGTCTTTCGTTACTTCCGGTTCGGGGCGACACGTA
>Ga0153941_1000280_pt1 | contig 23237 bp, 24 predicted proteins | sample TSNJ025MetaG_FD_104733 | JGI IMG/M metagenome (GOLD analysis project Ga0153941, IMG submission 104733) | Attine ant fungus gardens microbial communities from New Jersey, USA - TSNJ025 MetaG | ecosystem: Host-associated > Fungi > Mycelium > Unclassified | place: USA: New Jersey, Brendan T. Byrne...
CGCTTCTATAATGTGATAAAATGGAGTATAATATCGATTGGGTATAATAGAAAGCAATTTTTAGATATGCTATACATAGAAGGTGAGAGAAAATGGGCAGCAATATAACATACCGTAAAGCAATACAAAATGACGTCAGCGCAGTGACTGACTTGCTCAGCATACTCTATGGAGTCCCGCAAGATGAGTTGCTTTCTGAAAATGAAAAGCTCGTTTCAGATGCGAATATGGCTTTCTTCCTGGCTCTTGATGGCGATAAGCCTGTCGGGATTTTACATAGCTCCCTTCGACGCGAATATGTAAACGGAACAAACGATGGACTGAAGGGTTATCTCGAAGCGGTCTACATCCTGCCGGAATATCGCCTGCATGGTATCGCTGCCAAACTTGTCAAAGAAGCCTGGCAATGGGCAGGTCAGAATGGCTGCCGTGAGTTTGCCAGCGATTGTCTTCTGGACAACACTGACAGCTATAAGTTCCATTTAAAAATGGGATTTGAGGAAACAGAACGCAATATCTTCTTTCTGAAAATCATTGAACCAATGAAAGTCATAAAAAAAGTAATTTATGAAATCCATGGGATTGATGCCGCACTCCGTAAGAAAATTCAGCCTGTTTTCAACGAGACCTGGGGTGCGCCGGAATTAGCCGTGGGCGGCAGGCTGTGGGATTCGCGGATAATGCCGGGACTTGCAGCAACCGGCGGAAACGGCGATATTTTAGGGTATTTATTATATGAGTACCATGACGGCTTGTGTGAGATTATGGCACTGGAAAGCATCGTACAGAACATCGGAATTGCATCTGCGCTTATTGAGGAAGTCAGGAGAATCGCAAAATCCGGCGGTGTCAGTAAAGTCATCGTGCAAACGAGCAACGACAATACCCACGCGATACGCTTCTATCAGCGGCGCGGATTCACAATTCGAGCTGTCCGATTAGGCGCATTAGCCGCTGCGCGACAGTTGAAGCCCGCAATCCCGCTCATTGGCATCGATGGCATACCACTCCGGGATGAGATAGAATTTGAGATTGATATTACATGACAGGAGAATAATTTTATGAATTGGGAACCATGGACAGGGTGCTATAAAGTCAGCGATGGCTGCACCTATTGCTATTTTTATGGACCGCATTCCAAACGGTACGGTCAGAATACCATTACCAAAACAGAGGAATTTGATAAACCCATCGCCATGACAGCGAAAGGAACACCTAAAATAATAAGCGGTAAAATAGTGGCTACATGCTTTGCGACAGATTTTTTTATCGCCGAAGCAGACGAGTGGCGCAGTGAAGCATGGGCGATGATTAAAAGCCGCCCAGACCTTGAGTTTTTGATACTAACGAAACGGATTGACCGCTTTAATGTGTCACTTCCGATAGATTGGGGAGAAGGATATGACAATGTAAACATCGGCTGTACGGTTGAAAATCAGGAAATAGCAGATTATCGGCTGCCGTTGTTTTTATCCTATCCGATTAAAAGACGCTTTGTTGCCTGCTCCCCGCTGCTGGGAGCTATTGATTTGTCTGAATATATGAATGGAATTGAACATGTCAGTGTGGGCGGAGAAACAAGTCGTGAGGCCCGTGAATGTGATTATGAATGGGTTTTGAATATACGCGAACAGTGTGTAAACGCCGGAATAACATTTTGGTTCAAAAATACAGGCTCACTTTTCAAGCGGGACGGAGTGATTCAAAAAGTTAATCCATTTAAGCAAAGCAGCCTGGCCAAAGAACTTGGTATTAATATTTTAGGGGATAAAAAACTGTTTTGATAATAGTAGATTTCAGACGTTTTGAATTTTCATACGTCTAAGTCTAAAAATATTTTTTGCGACCGTAAATCAGATTTAAATATCAGAAACTTTGACAAGTGCGGCTTTTTCATATATAATATTAGTAACTAAGGCTGTGCTAAAATATCTTGTGCGAAATTGTTTCAGAATCGACAAAAGACGTGGTCATTTCTGAAGTAAAAGCACAACTAATTTTTAGACAAATCCTAAGATTGGAGGGATTTCCATGACAGAGCGAATTAATCGTCCTGATTATCTGAAAAAGCTCATTGATTTCAAAGATAAAGACCTGGTAAAAATAGTAACGGGTATCCGCCGCTGCGGAAAATCAACGCTTCTTGATCTTTTCAAGGATTACTTGCTTGAATCCGGCATCAATAAAAGTAATATCATCCATATGAATATGGAGTCAATGCAATATCGCAGCCTGCTTGATTATGTTGATTTTTATGAATATATAAGCGGACAGATTGTAAAAGGCGAAAAAAATTATCTCATCTTTGATGAGCTGCAGGCTGTTGCACATTGGGAAAAGGCAGTCGAATCCTTCCGTCTGGATTTTGATGTAGACATATATATTACAGGTTCCAATGCATACCTTTTGTCCTCCGAGTTTTCCACTTTGCTTTCAGGCAGATATGTGGAAATCAGATTGCTTCCGTTGTCTTTTAAAGAGTTTTTAACTTTTTATGATTTTGCCGGGGATATTACAATGGATGAAAAATTTCAAAGATATCTTCAATTTGGAGGGATGCCAATATTGCGGCAATTCAATTTTAACACGCCAAGGATAAACGAAGCTCTGGAGGGTATTTATTCAACCGTTATACTCCGTGATGTATTGGAAAGGAACAAGGAGTCAGATCAGATTTTACTGAATAAAATTGTAATGTTTCTTTGTGATAATATTGGCAGTATCACCTCTCCTAATAATATTGGCAATATACTTTCAGCAGAAGGTGACCTGGATAAAAGGAAAGGTAAAAGCAATATAGCAGGAAGAACAGTGGATAAATATATCACTATGCTGAAAAATGCCTTTATCTTCCATACAGTTGGCCGATATGATATCAAGGGCAAACAGCTTCTTAAAACACTTGGAAAAAACTATATCATAGATTTAGGGTTTCGGAATATGCTGCTTGGCTATCGGGATGCAGATCGTGGACATATTCTGGAAAATGTGGTATATCTTGAACTCATCCGACGTGATTATCGAGTCTCAATCGGTAAGATTGGCGAAACAGAGGTGGATTTTATAGCTGAAAAGCCGGATGAAAAATGCTATATTCAAGTGACCGAAACGATGCAGGGTGATAAGGTACAGGAGCGGGAGCTTCGTCCGCTGAATATGATTCCAGATAATTATGAGAAAATCGTATTATCAATGGATAGAAGCTACATCAAGTCCTACGATGGTATCAAGTCGCTGAATATTATAGATTTTCTGCTTGATAAGTAATAAAATAAAAAAAATAATGTCGAAATATGTATCATTTTGCTGACTTATACATATTATAAAGTATAAATCACTCAAAAGAATGCATCCAATGGAACGTATAACAGAAAACCTGCCTTAACTGGCAGGTTTTTTGCTATATAGATTCCTGATTTATAATAAAAAAAGTAAAGATATTGACTTCAATAGTACTATATAGTACAATACTATATAAGGAGGTGATGATTACGAAACCATATAACGGTTCAAAAGAGAAAGAAAAAGCTGAAAAGCTATACAAAAGCGTTAACACGTTCATTCTGACTTGTGTGGGAACTGATGGATATCCACTGACCAAAGCGGTCCTTCCCGGCAAACATAGAGAATCCTTGAATGAATTATATTTTTGTACAAACACATCCTCAAAGTTTGTTGCTGAAATATGTAATAACGCAAAAGCAAGTGTTTATTTTTACAGCCGAAAGCTGGTGTGGAAAGGCTGTCTGTTGAAAGGTAGTATGGAAATAGTAACCGACATGAGCGTTAAGGAAAAATACTGGCTGAATAAGTGCAAAAATGCATATCCACAAAAATCCTATACCGACCCCGATTTTTGCGTGCTTAGATTCATTCCGGATTCAGGCAGGTTTTATTCGTGGTATAAGCTTGAAGATTTTGAGTTTAATGAATGAACAGTACAAAATAATAGTTCATTCTGGTGAAATATATGGTGAGTGGCATGGCAGCCTGAGCTGTGAAGGGCAGCCCGGATGCGAAATAAGGTCACAATGCGACCTTTTGTCGAATGGATATAAGTAAAAATGTCGTAATATGTATCAATTTGCCGACTCGTGCATATAATAAAGTATAAATCACTCAAATTTATGCGTCTAATTGAACGTAAAGCAAAAAACCTGCCTTAACTGGCAGGCTTTTTGCATAGTAGATAAATAATTTTTACGATTCACATCCAGTTCAAGTTTAGCTTTACTGAATATAAAACAGCGCCAGCTGTGAGTAATAACAATTAATTTTGGATAAGAGGTGAAGTAAGTTATTGACGAACAAAGTACCACATAGTACAATACTATATAAGGAGGTGATGGATACGAAAACATATGGCGGTTTTCTTATGTCTCAAATTCGCCATCTAAGCGGACGGGTAGGAGAAAAATTACTAAAGGAAAGCGGTGTGGATATTTTCAACGGTGCACAAGGACGAATCCTATATGTTTTATGGGAACACGGAAGCATGACAATAACAGAAATCGGCCGTCTGACATCGTTGGCAAAAACCACTCTTACCAGTATGCTCGACAGGATGGAAGCAGGAGGACTGATAGAGCGGATACCGGATCAGAAAAACCGGAGGCAGATATTCATTTCAGTAACCGATAAAGCAAAAGAGTACCGCGAAAAGTATAATTGGATATCCGACAGGACGAGTGAGATATTCTACAACGGTTTCACCGACGAAGAAATTATTGCTTTTGAGAATCAACTCAGGCGAATTATTAAGAACCTGGAAAAGGAAGGAGTTTAACATGAATAAAGTATCTATTGGACCGTCCAACACATTTTGCCCGCAGACCTTGTTTCTGTATGGCACTTATAACAGTGACGGAAAACCAGATTTCGGTCTGTTTTGCTGGGCCAGTTATTATTGGGGTGAAAGCCTCGGCGTGATGGCAGCAATTTGTGAGGACAAGCGCACACGCGACAACATCCGTGCAAACGGTATCTTTTCAATGGGACTGGTCACCGAAGAATTGCTGCCGCTGGCGGATTATTTCGGCGGCAAATCAGGTTATAATGCAGACAAGATGAATATATCGGTTGATGTTGAGGAAGGACGAAAACTTCATGTTCCGGTATTGGTCAAATGTCCCTGGACATTTGAGTTGGAAGTTGACAAAACCTTTCAAGATAATGGCGTTGATATTTATCTATGCAAAATCCGTAACGTATTGGCGGATGAAGAATTGTCTGATGAGACTTCTGCCTTTGCGGAAAAGATAAACCATATCCTTCCGGCAAGGACGGTGGGTGACACATATTTTTCATGGAACGGCCAGGCCTTAGGTAAGTGGGGAGAGCCAGGCAAGACCATAAAGTGATTGGATTCTGATTAGAGTCCGCCGCTTATTTTGGATACACAGCGAAAGGACTGCACCTGGCAGCCCTTTCGCTTTTATTGATAACATTATATTTGCTTAAACATATTTTGTGTATAACATTTGATGTCATTTGGATTAATCATATGATACTTTTCTTTTACTGCATTAAAGTAATCTCCAATTTGAACTTTATTAATAGTTCTGTCTGATGCCATTGTTGCCGGAAGATCTCCCCTGGCATATAACCAGGGAATTTCCGAATGTGTGAATCGCTCAAGAACTTTACCGCTATAGCAGCAAATATTCTTTATCACACTGTCAAGGACAGCTTTTTCTGATGATGAAAAAATGGAACTGTCAAATTCTCTGCTGCTCTCAATTGGGTCAAAACGATAATCACGATATCGGAAATATATATCACGATATACAGGACCATGCGTCCACGCTTCGCACTCCTCAGAAAAAAGAAAAGTCTTATAAAAAGCGTAATAGAAACCCTGAATATAATATAAAGCTTTCTGTAATGCTAATGGAGTGATATCTTCGCACTGACTTAACAAATATTCTATCGCCATATCTATCTTCTTTTTTGTACAACCACTTTTCCCAAGAAGCTTGTCAACAGCGCGTTTACTTTTTTCATAAGATGCAGCAGTTTTAAAATTCTCTTTATTTTTTTCAAGAATTTCCGCATAATAACATGGATCTTCATATATTCTTTTAAGAATATCAGAGTACTGTTTTGTTGGCATATCTCCATCGCAATAGCGGGAAAAAGTTTGTTCTCCCCAACCAAGCAGAAGTGAAATCGGACGTTTCCCAATCGCATATTTTTCCGGGATTGCTAAAATCACCTTAAGAGATACGATATTATTTTTTTCCCGATATGCATCATATAGTGCCTGCAAATTGAAATCATTTATCTCCGCAGCATAAATCTCAGATCCGCAATCGGCACAATATGCCTCTTTTCCCATGTAGGTATAAATTTCATCTTTGATATTACCTTCCAGCTGCTTATCAATAACAGTAAAAGCAACATCATTTCTGCATTCTTCGCAGAATACTTTTCTTTCATTCATAGCAATACCTCCCATCATTTCCTACCTCCCTGAACGGGTAATCAATTGGCTTGTTTCGTTTATGAAACGATATTACAACTGTGCGGCTTCCGTTGGGCAGATCAATTACATTGAACTTTGTATATATATCAACCGTTTTTTCTACCCCATCTGCGTTAAAAAGCTGAACCTGCGGTACAAAAACGTAGAGAACTTCATGTTCATAACCTGTTTTCGAGTTCTTTAATGTATGACAGAAATCTGTTATCTGGAGTTGCATCAATATGTCTTTTTGTCTGTCACTGCGAATATTATATTCATTAATAAAATCTATATTTTCTTGCCTTTTTCCATTTAGAGAGATAGAATATTTATCATTTCCTACACAGTTTTTAATTTTGTCAAGAATTGTTTTTATCTGCTGTCTAGTGTAGTTTTGGTTATAGTATGGAATCATTATGCACCTCTTTTGTATTTGTAGTCAATGATACATTATTATATGTCAATTGTCAACCAATAGTGCATCAATTGATGCTTTATTTTTTGTTGGATTTTGGTCTTCCGGCCAAGCCAGTAATTAAGCATATAGCTTAAGCATATAATATATTTGTATATTGACAATAGTGTGCGACACACAGTATAATTAAATTATCAATAAGCATGCATGATTGGGTGCCGGAAAACGGTGGATTGTGAGGATTTATGGAAGACAGAAAAGAAATAATGGAGAACCTGGCTTCTGAGTTGAGGCGGGGAACGCTGATTTTAAGTGTTTTGAGTCAGCTTGATGAGCCGAGATATGGTTATGCACTGGTTCAACGTTTAGAAAAGAAGGGGATTGCTATTGATCCGAATACCTTGTATCCCCTCTTGCGGAGGCTGGAGAAGCAGGGCCTGCTTGTCAGTGAATGGGAGGTAACAGAGGCAAAGCCCAGAAAGTATTACCGCAGAACGGAATATGGGAATGACATTTTCAGGCAGCTTAAGGAGCAGTGGAAGAGTCTGTCAACAAATATGGAACAATTATTGGAGGAGAAGTATGATGACTGAGAGAGACAGTGATTTAATGGAACGATATATTTATGAAGTGGTACGCCGTGTCCCCGGGAATCAGAGAAAGGAAATTACCATGGAGCTTGAAGAGCTCATTGGTGATATGGCTGAGGAAAGTGAGGTTGAAGAGGTATTAACGAAGCTGGGAGATCCGATCCTGTTTGCAAGGAAGTATAGAAATGAGAACAGTTACATGATTGGACCGGAATATTATGATAATTATCTGTGGATCCTGAAAATAGTAATGAGCTGTGTACTTTTTAGTACAGTACTGTCTGCTGCCATACTGGGGGTGATGGATGGTTCTCTGCTGCCGGTCTTTGCAGGCAATCTGGCAGCCAATGTTGTGCGTGCAGGCTTCTATGCGTTTGGTATAGTTACACTGATATTTTTTGTGTTGGAGAAGCTGCAGATTAAATTTTTTAGTAAGGATGCATGGTCTTTGGATCAATTGGATAAGGATATGGAAAGCAAAACTGTCTGGAATCCGAAACAGTTGAAGCCGGTACCAGTGAAAAAAGCGGTAATCAGCAGGAGGGGAACGGTAATCAGTATTACCTTTAATGCAATAGCCACTGCCCTGCTCCTCTTTTCGCCTCAGCTTTTTGGGGCCTATCTGATAGAAGACGGCATTCTTATTAAAACGGTTTCCATTTTCAATCTGGATAGATGGAATGTTATCATGCCGGTTTTCCTGACTATGTTCCTTGTAACATTCTTTGATGAAATAGTGAGGCTTATGGCGGCATGTTATAATAAGATTGTTATGATAAGCAGGATTGCCTGCAATATCCTGCAGTTGATACTTTCCACAATCCTTCTGAAGGTTCTGGTGGTATGGAATCCGAATTATACAGAGGAAATTGCAGACACATTCGGGGCGGACCACAGATTATACGAGTTAGCAGCTGCAAGATTTGATATAACTCTGTTAACCAATGTATTCCTTGCATTCATTGCGCTGCTTGCGATTGTGGATACCGTAAATACGATGTATCGGACCAAACGTTACGGATAACAGTTTGGCATTACATAAGATAACCAATAAACATTTGACACAAACTTATAATATAAAACACTTGCATGAAATGTATAATTATGGTATTCTTTACATAGGATATAGCTGTAATGCATTACAGTTTTGGCTTGGGCGAAAGCTCTTTGGGCCACCGTAGGCGGGAAGAATTTCCCGCCACTTTTTTACTTTTAGGAGTGTTATATGAAAGAACTAAGTATATTTATAGATGAATCGGGTGACTTCGGGGACTTAAAAGAGAAACCATCTTATTATATTGTTACATTTGTGTTTCATGAGCAGGATAATGATATCAATATGCAAGTAAGAAAACTGGAGGAGAGCATTAGAATATCTGGATTTGATATTGAGTATATACATACTGGTCCAGTGATAAGGCGAGAAGAAGTATTTTTAAAATACACAATTGACGAAAGACGAAAATTACTATATAAGATGCTGAACTTTGTTTCAGCATGTCCGATTTCACATGAAACAATTGTCATAAACCGAAGGGAAGCAACAGATAAAGTTACATTATCAGGTAAGCTTGCAAAAAAGATTTCATTTTTTATCAAAAAGCATCAAGATTTTTTTGATAGGTTTGATAAGGTTATTATATATTACGATAACGGGCAGATTGAATTAAGCGCAATTCTGAATGCAGTTTTTTCTATTCATCTTAGCAATGTGGAGTTTAGAATAGCTGAACCACAAACATATAGGCTATTACAAGCAGCTGATTTCATTTGCTATATGAAGCTATTACAAATAAAAAAAGAAGAAAAAAGACTTAGCAATTCAGAGGAAAAGTTTTTTTATAAACCGCAAGAACTAAAGAAAACATTCTTAAAAGTAGTAGGAAGGAAGCATATATAGAAAATTGGATTAAATGATCTTTTTTCCGCGATTAATAATATCTGCCGGTATACCTGTCCGACCCGATTAATAATAAACGCATTTTGCCATAAGGATTAGGGTTGTAACAAATTTCTTGCAAAATTTTAATAAAAGCTTGCTTTTTTCCTCAATATATCATATTATGAAGATGGTTTTAATGCATGGAGCTTTTTATGATTGGGAGATCATGAGCCTATTGGAATGATTTCTCTATTTTTTTGCATAAATAGGCATGTATACCATAGTGCGCCATGTCATCATGGGCAGTCATGTTACCCATGATGTGGAATGAAATAAAGGAGATTGAATGAGTAATTTTGAAGAAAAAGATTTAAACGAAACAAGCGGAACAAGCAGTATCAGCATATTGGAACCCCTTCTGGATGAACGTATATTACGGGCGGTCAGGGAAATGGGATTTGAGAAGATGTCACCTATTCAAGAGCAGGCAATACCATATCTGCTGAATGGTGAAGATATTATTGGTCAGGCCCAGACCGGAACCGGCAAGACGGCGGCTTTTGCCATTCCTGCGATACAGAAAGTGGATCCTGAGCTCAGGAAGCTGCAGACCCTTATTCTGTGCCCCACCAGAGAGCTGGCGGTTCAGGCGGCAGAGGAAATTCGGAAGATTGCCAAATATATGAATGGGATTAAGGTACTGCCTGTTTATGGAGGTCAGGATATCGGCAGACAGATAGGCAGCCTGAAAGGAACCCAGATCGTAGTGGGTACACCCGGACGTGTCATGGACCATATGCGCCGCAGGACCATAAAGCTTGATGATGTCAATATGGTGGTGCTGGATGAAGCGGATGAAATGTTGAATATGGGCTTCAGGGAAGATATGGAACTGATATTGGGGCAGATGACGGGAGAACATCAGACAGCTTTGTTTTCTGCTACTATGCCGAAGCCAATTCTGGAAATCACCGGTCAGTTTCAGAAAGATGCCAAAATGATCAGAGTGGCGGCATCGGAATTGACGATTCCTTTGGTATCCCAGCGTTTTTACAGAATCATGAATAAAGATAAGGATGCGGCCTGCGTCCGGCTGTTGGAATACTATCAGCCCAGGCTCTGCCTGATTTTCTGTAATACCAAGAAAAAGGTGGATGAAGTAGCGGAGTGCCTTAAGATGCGCGGTTATCAGGCAGAAGCGCTTCACGGCGATATGTCTCAGCATCAGAGAGATATTTCCATGAATCATTTCCGCAATGGCAGTACCAATATACTGATCGCAACGGATGTAGCAGCACGTGGAATTGATGTGGATGATGTGGAGATCGTAATTAATTATGATGTTCCTCAGGATATTGAGTATTATGTGCACCGTATCGGCAGGACCGGGAGAGCAGGTAAAACCGGGCGTTCCTTTACCTTTGTCAGCGGCAGGGAAATATATAAGGTCAGGGATATTGAGAGATTCTGTCATACGAAGATCGAAGAGAAAACGATTCCCAGTGCCAAGAAGGTTATGCGGGCAAAAGCTGCCAAGATGCTGGATCAGGTATGGGAGCTGCGTGATAATGAAGATATAGAAATGATGCAAAAATATATCACACGTAAGATGGAAACGGAAGAATGTGATGCTCTTGAGATTGCAGCAGTCCTGCTGAAACATTATGTAGGTGACAAGGGTGAGGAGATCAAGACGGATGATTTTGAGCTGAAGCGTTTTGGCAGAGGCCGTGAGAAGCCACGCAGCTTTTCCGGACAGGGGACCCGCAGATGGGTAAAGGACGGCAAAGATTACAGGGAATCCAATAACAGGGACTATAAGAATGGCAGAAGCGGCAGAAGTACACGCAGCCGGGATACCCAGAAAAGTTATGACGGTAAAGAAAATAACGGGAATCGGAATCCACGAAATCGTCAGGATAGCTACAGCCGACAGAAAAAGAGCAGCTAAACTCAGAAAACCGTATAATGATATGCCCCCGCCAGGAGCAGACAAGATAAATCAGAAAATTGTCTGCTGCAGGAAGGGGCATATTTTTATGAATAAGGTATTTCCTTTTTATATGAGAAATGGTACAATAGACCTATTACACGTTAGTCATTGAGATACAAATGGGGAGTATGTATGGAACGAGAATGGACAACCGTTACTGCAAAGAGAAAAAATGAATGGCTGAATCTGGCATCTGAGATCATACTGGGAACAATATTTGAGTATTATCCGGATGAGGACTATATGATATATGCCAAGTATGAACAAAAGAACTATAAATATGAAAAACAGATAAATAATTATCTGACAGAGATTAAAGAATGGATCCATCCGGAGGATATCAGTGAGTTATACCGGTTTACGGAGCAAATCCGCAGGGAGAGTCCCAGAGTATACGCGGAACTGCGTATGTGCTTTGAAAGTACTCACAAGCATGTATATCAACTGTCAGCCATACAGGGTTACAGGGTTTTTGATGAAGAGAAAAAGGTTCACAAAATAATCGGCCAGATGTACCCCATGGAATCCCAGTGGAAAGAACGCAAGCTGTATTATGAGACCAAGAGGGATACCATAACCTATCTGTGGAATCATAAATATGTCAAAGAATATATTCAGGACTATCTGGGGCATGGCGGGACCAATGGCATTCTGTTTATTGTGGATGTGGATAATTTCAGGAAAATCAATGAATCCATGGGACGCCTGTTCGGGGATCATGTTATTTTATCTGTATCCAAGGTTCTTAGAAGCACCTTCCGCAGTTCGGACATCATTGGACGTCTGGGCGGCGATGAGTTTTTGATGTTTATGCGGGGGAAATCTTCCGATATTCTGATCCGGCAGAAGTGCGAAGAAATATGCAGTGCGGTAGGTACGATCTATTGCGGGGACAAAAGCAAGGTAAGCGCCAGTATCGGGGTATCGGTATTTCCCAAGGATGGTATGACATATGATGAATTATTCGGGAAGGCAGACAAGGCACTGCATTATGCCAAGGGAAGCAGTATCGGTTATGCAGTATATGATGAGGATATAGAGGATATCATTGTTACAGAACGGGAATCCAAAGTGCATGTGGAAAAGAACGCCGATAAAAATGAAAAGGCTTATAATGCATTTTATCATGAAATTGCAGAATTGACCTTTCGTTTAATGGGAGATACCACGGAAGTTGAAAGTGCAGTCATGCTTTTACTGCGTAAAATCAAGGATTACTTTGATTTTGACCATATCAATGTCCAGGAAATGGAAAGAGAGGAACAAAGGACACTCCGCTGTATTTATGAAGTGCGTGAGGACTATCTGCCTGCACGGCTGAATACCAGCAGACAGTACTCGGAAGCGGAATGGATGGCTATGCTGTATGTATTGGATCAAGGCAGTTATGTACAGGAGAAGAACGACAGCAGTGATTTGAAACTGATTTCCCGGGAAAGTGAGTTGTGTACGGCGCTGCGCATCCCCTTGGGAAATAAAACGCTCCCGACTGGTATGGTGGACTTTATCTATACAAGTAAGAAGCATAAATGGGAAGAGGAGGAGGTACAGTTCTTACAGTCCTTCAGTAAGATTTTATCTGTTTACCTCACAAGGATCGGCACACTGGATGAAGCACATTTTTTGGCGACCATGATGCAGGAGAGAGACTCCACTACCGGTCTTTACAGCTATTACAAATTTATGGAGCGGATGCAGGAGATTACCTCCCTGAAATCGGAAAAAACACAGATACTGTATGTATATTCCGATATCTGCCATTTTAAATTTATCAATGAAACCTATGGTTATGAAATCGGTAATATGGTCCTGCGGAAATCTGCGGATTTTCTGTTGGGATTAAAAAAACATAATTTACTTTGTGCTGCCCGGGTACATAGTGATAATATTGTGATGGCTTTCCGCAACAGCCAAAACAAGTCGGAGGAAGAGCTGTCGGTTATGGTGGATGAATATAACAGACAGTTGTCAGAGGAATTGCGGCAGGTTGTGCATGACAATATGATAACCATGCGCAGCGGTCTTTTTCTGAATATGGACAAGAACCTGACGGTGGAAGAAGCGGTGTCCCATGCAGCTTATGCCTGCAAGGAGGGGAAACGGCGGAACCGTCCGGAAAGCATTGTTTTTTATGACGGCATGATGAATGAGTATAAATATCATCTGAGTCTGTTGAGTGAGCTGCCCGGAGCGATTGAAAAGCGGGAACTGGAAGTTTATATACAACCGAAAATGCATTATGACGGGGTGACTGTAGCAGGCGGAGAAGCATTGATACGTTGGATAAAACCCGGCAATCATATAATCTATCCCAATGATTTCATTCCTTTCTTTGAAAAGAGCGGTGCAATCAAGGATTTGGATTACTTCGTATATGATGAGGTATTTGCATGGCTGCGTGAAAGACAGGAAAACGGATATCCCATTGTGCCTATATCCATAAATGTGTCCAGAGTACATCTGAATAATGACAATATGACAGAATATATAAGACATTTACTGAGAAAATATCAGATTGCACCGGAACTGGTGGAATTTGAGTTGACAGAAAGTACCTATATTGATAATATGGAACAAGTCGGCAGACTGGTAAGCCAGCTGCGTGATCTGGGAAGCAAGGTATCAATGGATGATTTTGGTTCAGGATATTCTTCTCTTAATATGCTTGACAAGATGCCGATTGACATTATGAAGATAGATCGTATTTTCCTGAAGGAGGAAGTACTTCGGGATAATGATAAGATTATTCTGGACTGTATCATACAGATGGCTAAAAAGCTGGATATGTGTGTTGTATGTGAGGGCGTGGAAACGCAGAATCAATATGAGTTCTTAAGGGACAGCGGATGTGATATCATGCAGGGATTTTATTTTGGCAGACCGATGCCCATTGAAGAGTTCAATCAGTTTCTGGTGGAGAAGGAAAGGTAAGGAGCGGATATGCGTATAGGAATGGGATATGATGTACACAAGCTGGCAGATAACAGGGAACTGATCATCGGAGGGATCAGGATTCCTTATGAAAAAGGCCTGTTGGGTCATTCGGATGCGGATGTACTGTTACATGCGATTGCAGATGCCTTGTTGGGTGCATCAGCCATGGGAGATATTGGAATGCATTTTCCGGATACGGATCCTGCCTGGAAGGATGCCTCTTCTGTTTTACTGCTTGAGAAGGTTGGGAATATGCTGACGGATGCCGGTTTTCTGATTGAAAATATTGATGCCGTCATTATCGCCCAGGCACCGAAAATGCGTCCCTATATAGAGGATATGCGTGTCAGGATTGCCGAAACCCTGCAGATTGAAGTCAATCAGGTTAATATCAAAGCCACTACCGAGGAATGGCTGGGTTTTACAGGGAGAGATGAAGGAATAAAAGCCCAGGCAATTTGTATGCTGACAAGCCCTTTTAATCTGACGGCAACGGATGTTACCATGCCCCTTGCAGGCTGTGATGGCTGCAGCGGTTGCCCAAAGAGACAAAATGATTATAGTGCAGAGAATTTATAAATTATTATTATGCGGTTGACAAAGGAAGGATTTTTGCATATGCTGTTATATAGAGAAAGGCTTTGAACGAAGAGAGTATTTTTTTCAGAGGGTCATAGAGAGGGATTGCCGCTGGCTGTAAGCAATCCTGTCCCCGGAAAGAGGAAGTGCATTCGTGAGCCGATCCGGGGAATAAAACTACTTCAGATGATCTGAATCAGTATAAAGTATCCGGATACGTAGGCGGGCGTTAACCGCTTTGAGGGAAAGGCATTGACCTTTAAGCAGAGTGGAACCGCGGAGAAATTCGTCTCGTATGAGAGGATGGAACTGTGGTTTTTTGTCTGTGGGTAATTCCAATGCCGGGAAAGATTGCCGCCATGAACACACCGGCAGTGAATCGTATAGGAAAGGGGTTATGCATGGGAATTATCCGAAACGTAAAAGAAGAAATCCGCATAGTAAGAGAACGGGATCCGGCCATTCATTCATCCATGGAGGTATTTTTATACCCCAGTTTCAAGGTAATGCTGCATTACCGCATTGCTCACAAGTTATATAAGAGGAGGCATTTTTTTCTGGCACGGCTGGTGTCCCAAAGAGGAGCCAGAAAGACAGGGATTGAAATCCATCCTGGTGCACGGATCGGCAAAGGCTTTTTCATTGATCATGGAATCGGCGTAATCATTGGAGAAACAACCATAATCGGTAATAATGTGACACTCTACCAGGGAGTGACTCTGGGAGGAAATGGGAAGGAGCATGGAAAGCGTCATCCCACAATAGGGGATAATGTTATGATAAGTGCCGGGGCTAAAGTGCTTGGGTCCTTTACCATTGGCGAGAATTCCAAAATCGGAGCAGGGAGCGTGGTACTTGGTGAGGTACCGCCGAATTCCACAGTGGTGGGGGTTCCGGGAAGAGTAGTGAAGCGCAATAACCAGACATACCCCAGGGATACCATGAACCATACGGATTTGCCGGATCCGGTAAAAGAGGATATTGCCTGTCTGCAGAAAGCCAACACGGAGCTTACGAACAGACTGCTGGATATGGAAGCGAAAATAAGACTACTGATAAGGGAAAGAGAAAATAGGAGCGAAGAGATATGAGTAAACCATATAATAATAAACCATATAATAATAAACCATATAATGAAAGTCCGTCACATGGTTTGAAAATCTATAATACCATGACAAAGAGTAAGGAGGATTTCATACCGCTTACGGAAGGAAAAGTTAAAATGTATGTCTGCGGCCCTACCGTATATAATCTGATCCATATCGGGAATACCCGGCCAATGATTATATTTGATACCTTCCGCAGATATCTGGAATATAAAGGCTATGAGGTCAATTTCGTGTCAAACTTTACGGATGTGGATGACAAGATCATCAAAAAGGCCATGGAGGAAGGCATTGATTCAGAAGAAGTTGCCAAGCGTTATATGGAAGAATGTAAGAAGGATATGGCCGGTTTGAATGTGCGTCCGGCAACAGTGCATCCATTGGCGACTCAGGAAATCGACGGTATGATTGAGATGATTGGTACCCTGATTGATAAGGATTATGCATACCCTGCCCCGGACGGGACTGTATATTTCCGCCCCAGGCGCTTTGCTGGTTATGGAAAGCTCTCACACAAGAATCTGGATGATCTAAAGGGAGGGAATCGTTCCCTGAAGATCAGTGGAGAGGAACAAAAGGAGGATTCTCTGGATTTTGTATTATGGAAGCCCAGAAAAGAAGGGGAACCCAGCTGGCATTCTCCCTGGTGTGACGGACGACCCGGCTGGCATATAGAATGCTCGGTTATGAGTAAAAAATATCTGGGGGATGAGATTGATATCCATGCAGGAGGAGAAGACCTGGTTTTTCCCCATCACGAGAATGAAATTGCCCAGTCAGAAGCTGCCAATGGAAAGACCTTTGCAAAATATTGGATGCACAATGCTTTTCTGAATATTGAAAATAAGAAAATGTCCAAGTCAGAGGGGAAATTATTTACCGTGCGGGATATCAGTGAAAAATATGATCTTCAGGTGCTGCGCTTTTTCATACTGTCAGCCCATTACCGCAGCCCTCTGAATTTCAGTCAGGCGTTGATGGAGGCAGCAGAAAATGGTTATGGCAGAATCGTTACCTGTGTGGAAAACCTCAAATATTTAAGGAACAGCAATACGGAGGAAATCCTTACACCGGCAGAAGAACAATTGGCACAGGAGGCAGAAGGCTATGTGTTAAGATTTGAAAATGCTATGGACGATGACTGTAATACTGCCGATGCTCTGGCTGTAATATTTGAGCTGGTGAAGTTCGCCAATTTAAATGCCAATGCGGACAGCAGCAGGGAATTCCTTGCATTGCTATTATCCAGGCTGGTGCTCTTGTCTGATATCTGCGGTCTGATCGTAGAGAAGAAGGAAGAATTACTGGACAGTGACGTAGAGGCACTGATCACAGAGAGACAGGAAGCCAGAAAAGCCAAAAATTATGCCAGATCTGATGAGATCAGGGAAGAACTGCTTGCAAAGGGTATTGTCCTGGAAGATACAAGAGAGGGTGTAAAATGGAAGAGGGCATAAGTCTGGCAGGACAGATCAGACAGGTCTTTCAGTGCCGGGGGACAGATATCAGAACCTACTCTCCGCTGACACTGGCTTATATAGGAGACTCCGTATATGAGCTGATCATAAGAAGCATTCTGGTAGAAGAAGGGAACCGCAGTGTAAATGTCCTGAATAAGCGTGCGGTGAAATATGTGAATGCCCAGGCTCAGGCTAAGATGGTAATCGGTCTGATGCCTGAATTAACAGAAGAGGAATTGGATGTCTATAAAAGGGGCAGGAATGCCAAACCCCGGAGCACAGCAAAAAATGCATCCTTAAAAGAATATCATAATGCCACCGGTTATGAAGCGTTGATCGGATATTTATACCTGACAGAGCAGACAGACAGGATTCTTAAGCTTGTAAAGGCGGGTATGGACAAGCTGGAAGGAGAAGAAGCATGAGATACCAGGAATATACCATAGAGGGAAGAAATGCCGTAATTGAGGCGTACCGTGCAGGTCGGCCGATTGATAAGCTTTACATTCTGGATGGATGTCAGGACGGTCCGGTCATGACCATCAAAAGAGAAGCCAAAAAAAACGGGACACCGATAAAATTTGTGGAACAAAAGCTGCTGAACCAGATGTCGGAGACCGGAAAACATCAGGGTGTGATTGCTTATGCCGCTGCATATGAGTACGCAGAAGTGGAAGATATCCTGAAAGCAGCTGCTGAAAAGGGTGAGCAGCCCTTCCTGATCCTGCTTGACAAGATCATGGATCCCCATAACCTCGGCGCTATTATCCGGACGGCAGATCTGGCCGGGGCACATGGCGTGATCGTTCCCAAGGACCGGGCAGCCGGACTTACTGCAACTGTAGCCAAGACTTCGGCTGGTGCCCTGAATTATATACCGGTGGCGAGGGTAACCAATTTAAGCCGCACCATGGAGAATCTGAAAAAAGAGGGAATATGGTTTGTCTGCGCAGATATGGAAGGCACCAGCATGTATCAGCTTGATCTGAAGGGACCAATAGGCCTGGTAATCGGTAACGAAGGGGAGGGAGTCAGCAAGCTGGTAAGAGAATCTTGTGACATGATGGCTGCAATTCCCATGAGAGGGCATATTGACTCCCTGAATGCATCTGTGGCAGCAGGAGTCCTTGCATATGAGATTGTACGCCAGCGGCTAATGTAAATACAGAAAGGGGGTTTCATATGGAGGAAGATACTGCATGTGACGTTTATGACCAGATATCAGATGAAGAGCTGATCGACAGGCTGAGAGGCGGAGAAGCAACAATTGTAGAATATATCTGCGATAAGTATAAAAATCTTGTGCGCAGTAAGGCAAAATCCATGTTTATCCTTGGCGGGGATAATGAAGATCTGATTCAGGAAGGCATGATTGGTTTATTTAAGGCGGTTCGGGATTATGACAGTGGAAGGGACACCAGCTTTTATACCTTTGCCGACCTGTGCATCAGCCGACAGCTATATACAGCTGTGCAGGCTTCCAGGCGGCAGAAGCATGTTCCTTTGAATACCTACATATCGTTGTATGGCAATACAAGGGAAAGCGGCAAAATGGTGGATGTGGAACTGCAGGAAACACTGGCAGACAGAAGCGGCCTGAATCCTGAAGAAATGATGATAGATAAGGAAAGGGTGGAATATCTGGAAGCAACCATTGAACGGGAGTTGAGTCCTTTTGAGAAACAGGTATTGGATTTATATATGACAGGAATGAATTATGTTCAGATCGCCAGGGTTTTGGGGCGGGATGAAAAGTCTGCGGATAATGCATTACAAAGGCTTAAGTGCAAGATACGCAAACTACTTTAGTACCCTGAAAGCAAGAGAGAAGTACTATTTTTTTCATATATAATTTAAAACCGGAACATGATATAATAAACATACTATTTAGGAAGATTGAAGCCAATGCAGATTGAATTGGAACAGGGAATTTAACGAATAATATACATAGGAAGAGGAAGGATGAGCATTATGCAATCATTTTACACGAAACTGAAGGTAAATAATGAAATAGAGCTTTGTGAGGTAACAGCTCAGGAATGCAAACAAATCATTGAACATGCTTTGCTTCAGAAAAGAATATCATATTATATCCGCTGGCCGAAAACATCAATCTTTTCGCGTAGAAAGGATATTTGCATCTTCTGTGTTAATGATAACGTGAGAGAAGAGGCGGAAGCAGTGGTCCGGTCTATCTGCGCTGAGAAGGGGTATACAGCACGGTTTATCATGAAGAAGGCCCCCAGTTATTTCTAATTGGCGTTACCCGGAACACCTGTTAACGTCACGGTATTTTTTTCTTCATTTTCAGAATTATCTCTGGCTCTGATTATAAAATAATACTGAACACCCGAATCCAGGTCCCTGATTACTGCCTGATATGGATAAACCTCTGCATTTATACCATCTGCATATCCATCACCAAGTTCTGGTACCAGTTCCAGGTTCTGTGCAGATTTGAGATCGGGATCAGTTTCAAAATCAAAAAAGTCAACAAATTCGCGGAGCGTATATAGCGAACTTTAGGCGGCTCCTTAACTATAAACTATTTATTAAGATTGTTAAATGAATTTACCATGCTTTCAAACAACGGTGAAATCCTTTCAATACTGCCATCCTTTAAATAATAAGCCCAATACAAAAATGTATTTAACACAACGGATGCGTCTTTATCCTTTTGTAAAATGGATTTATCAACCATTGTTTGTCGATATTCGGATAATTTGGCGCAATAATAATCAAAAAGTTCATTATCGTTAATTTCAATGCCGAAAGCTGTGGCCCTGCTTATAAAAAAGGATATATCAACCATACATTTACCTAAGCTTATATTTTGCCAATCGCATATAAATAATTTTTTTCCGTCAGACAATATATTTTCCGGATGAAAATCCCCATGACAAATGTAATGCGGCTCTGCGTTTAGTATGGGGCATACTATGTCAAGATTCTTATATATTTTATCAATAATCACACTGTCAAAATATCCATTATGACGGTTTATAACATATTTCCACGCTTCGTACGATTGCTTTGCAAATTTATGATCTATTTTTACTTTATTAAAATTTAAGTTCAAATCAGAAACAGTTTCTATGTCCAAACTGTTTAATTCTGCGCATAAACCTACGGCTTTTAACAATAACTCTGTGTCCCATTCGTTGTGGCTTATAGGCTTATAAAAACATAGTACCAGTACGATTCCATAATCTCTGTGGTTTTCATAATATAGCGTTTCCGGTACAAAAGGCAATTTTAGTTTATCATTTAATTTATAAAAGTCATATTCATTAATATATGAATTAATATGTCCACCGTTATTATGGTGCGCATTTTTTAACACATAATTATTTTTGCTATCGCTTATCAAAAACAACTTTGCGCCGCTTGCACCCGTATTTATCGGCTCAATTGAGGTAATATCGGTAAATACTTTTTTATCGGTAAGATATTTTACTATATTTTTAATTCTAATGTCCATTTGCACAACCCTCCGAAAATTCCCTATTGTTACTGCATGATATTAAATTTAATTATTACATTCAGATAAAAAAAACTCCCAATAATGAGAGTAAAAAGAAAAATATATTCGTTCATTTTATAGCTCTATTTTTACCTCAAATTACTGAAAACCCTTTAAGATAAGCTGTTGATGGGAATTGAACCCATGACCCCTTCCTTACCAAGGAAGTGCTCTACCTCTGAGCCACAACAGCATAATACTAAAATTTTAAGTCAGTGAGAATATCCTTACCAAGGTAACGCTATACCGACTGAGCCATAACAGCATAACATCCAATTTTAAAAAATACTATCTCAACACCTGTATTATTCTATCAAATGCTTTATAGTTTGTCAATCATTATTATTTTCATTTTTTTGCAAATTTTTGTAATTATTATTTTCAATTTTCTGCAATTTTACTACCAAATTTTTGAATAATTTAGTACCAATATTTTACATCACACCAACAGTGTAAACAAAGGATGGCTGTTACAAACTGATTGACAAATAGAAAGGTTGACACTATGATAATTACGTATGTATAATATTCCATGGGAATATTTAACAGAAACGACGGGAGACAGGAGACAACATAATGGTAAAGGCAGTGTTTTGCGATTTTTACGGCACAGTAGTAAATGAATATGGACCGTTGGCATATGAGATTATGCAACGTATTTATAAAAGTGGAAAAGCAGGTTCCATGCAGGATGTCTTATCTTATTGGTGGAGTACTTATCGTGACAGGCTGTATAAGGCATGCGGTGAATCATTCCGGCTGCAGCGTGACCTGGCACTTGAGAATTTTCAGGAACTAACCATACATTTTCATTCAACGGAAAGTGCAGAAGAACTAAATAACTTAATGACAGAACATTGGTGTAACCCGCCAATCTATGATGATACGAAAATATTCCTGGAGAATCTCAAACTACCAATTTATTTTGTTACCAACAGCGATGATTTCTATGTGGAAGAAGCGATACAAAACCATGGATTAAAGCCAACCGGCATTATTACAAGCGAGCAGGCAAAATATTCCAAGCCTCATAAGGAAATATTTGAATATGCCTTAAAAAAAGCAGGATTAAAAGCGGAAGATGTCATCCACATGGGAGATTCCATAGGCGGAGATGTCAGATGCCCCCAAACAGTGGGTATCAGGGCAATCTGGGTGAACCGTGACAGTAAGCCGGTTCCTGAAAGTGTTGAGGCAATAAATGAACTGAAAGAAATTTATAAATGGTTATAAGAAGGAGATATGTGATGAAACTTATATTTATCAGACATGCAGAACCAGATTATTCAATAGATTCCCTGACCGAAAAAGGCTGGCGGGAAGCCCGGTTATTATCAGAGAGAGTTAAAAACTGGGATATCACGGATATCTACTGTTCACCTCTGGGCAGAGCAAAAGATACCGCAGCAGATTCATTAAAAGCGTTAAGCAAAGAAGCTGAGATTTATTCCTGGCTGAAGGAATTTACTGTATGGGTAAAAGATCCGATAACAGGAGAGAAAAGAATTCCCTGGGATTTCATGCCTGATTACTGGACCAATATTCCTCAAATGTATCATAAAGATTTATGGATGAAAGCCCCTATTATGGAAACGGAAAACGTAAGCAGTGCGTACCGTGAGGTAACAGAAGGAATTGATGGACTGCTTGGAAACCATGGATATGTAAGAGAGGGTGGACTTTATAAGGTAAAAGAGGATGCCGATACAGAGGCTGTTCTGGTTTTTTTCTGCCACCTGGGCGTCACAATGACCATTTTATCACATATATTAGGAATAGCGCAGCCTCTTCTGACACACGGCTTTTTCCTGGCACCTTCATCAGTGACGGTCCTGGCTTCAGAAGAGCGAATGAAAGGAAAAGCCTATTTCCGTGTACAGGTTATGGGAGATACAGGGCATCTTACCAGGGCCTCAGAGCCTGTATCCCAGGCTGGTTATTTTACAGAACCATTTCAGGGTTAATCTGTTGTTTAATGTACTGGTGGGGGATTGAGAAACCCGGACGAGAGAGGTACAGAACTGGTTTTCCGGCGGCAGGGGACATCATACACAGGGGAAGAATATACAGAGCCCGCGGGGATGGTTTACAGCAAATTTTTCAGTGCGGAAAACTGCGCCCAGAATGTCTAAATAACATTTTTTTCGGTTGCGTTTGTCTGTCGCTACTTCCGGTTCGGGGCGACACGTACCAAGATATTCGGCAGCTTTATTTGCTACACCGTGTCGCGGCTCCCTGTTTCTTTGACCGAAAAAAATCTTATTAAGACATTCTATGGCCTTGTCGTCATGC
>Ga0153941_1000281_pt1 | contig 23175 bp, 16 predicted proteins | sample TSNJ025MetaG_FD_104733 | JGI IMG/M metagenome (GOLD analysis project Ga0153941, IMG submission 104733) | Attine ant fungus gardens microbial communities from New Jersey, USA - TSNJ025 MetaG | ecosystem: Host-associated > Fungi > Mycelium > Unclassified | place: USA: New Jersey, Brendan T. Byrne...
CATCTCTTCTGCTTTTTTAAATAACCGCTGAATCTTGCTTCGGCCTTGGGGACCGCTGTTTTCATTGGAGTTAAACAATGCCATCCATACAGGATACTCCCAATCCCGGGGTGCCTGCAGACTTGTTCCGTAAGAGGCTTTGGAATACATGGTCAGTACTCTGCCTCCATCCTGGCCTTCCCAGTTAAACAACAGCGGAACATCAACCGGAGACGCAAATTCATTGGTACCAATATGCAGAAATTTTACGCCGCAGGCACTCAGAAAAGAGGGAAGCATTCCGCCATGTCCCGGAACATCCGTCAACTTGGCCGATACCGGAATATCGGTGCCAAACATGTCGGCAAGCCGCTTTGCATAATCAAATCCTCTCATATAATCTTCAAAACCGCAAAAGTCAAAATGGGAAGTAAGCGGTAAAGCATGCCAGCATAACTGTCCGGCCTCTATCAATTCTTCTGCCATGCGTTTTCGCTCAGGGGGATTGTCTAAAAACAGTGTCATGGGAAATGCCGGCATTGTCCAGACATATTTCTTATTTCCCATATCTTTCGTGGCATTGCATGTGGCATACACATCATCCAGAATTTTACCTTTGTAACTTTCGATTGTTTCTGCAGCCGTATTTGTAAACCCAAAATCAAAATGCGTCTTAAATACGAATATCACTTTTTGAATCAAAACATTTCACTCCAGTCGCTGCTATGAATAGCCGGTGCTGTTCATAACAATATTTTTAGTATTCTCATCCCTCGCAAAAGTAAATAGGGTTCGACAGCATGGCAAGAACTTTCGGATAACCGGGAGCCGGACTGCGGTAAAGTTCAACGCGTATGAATTTGATATCTGCCGGATTATGTCGCATGCTGTATCTTGCATAATCGCAGCTTAGCTCAATTTCGTTTATGTCTCTGTCTGTTATCACCTTAATAAGATCTCCGCCTTTCACATGTTCAAAATCTATATGGCAGTCGCCAAAACCCTGTTTATCTGCTGTCACCGTTTCACCCATAATTTTATCCATGCATCTCATAAATACGCTTGGGCCTTGTGGTGATTCTGTTATGAAACAGTTACCGGCCCTGATCGCAGCATAGATATCTGACGGCGCCTCAGAGAGAGCATAGAGACCCACGGAGGGGCTGCCGATTGTACTGCCTGTTCTGAACCTGTGAAAATCGCTGCCGCCAACAACAGGCAGCTTTCGCCCTGACAAAAGCTGCTCCTGCCACCATGACACGCATTTTATATTTGATTCGGTCATAAATCCATTCCAGATTTCAACGCAATCAAATGTAACGTTTTCAAGTCCGAATTTGAAACCGCATTCGGAAAATGGATGGTTTATGCATACGATAGCGCCGTTATGGAAAGCCTCGTCCAGCTTCTGCCGCATTTCTTCCAGAGAATTGGCAATAAAAGATTTTTCATAAGCCTTTTTCACACCCAAAAAGTTAACATGCCCATTATAATGGGTCCATTCAACACCGGGCATTACGGTCACATCCTCCCTTTTGGGCAGATTGAAATTCTGGCTGTAGTTATTATGGTCTGTAATAAAAATAAAATCCAAATGATTCCTTACCGCAAGATCAGCAATTTCCTCAACGGAATAGTCTCCGTCACTGCCGTTTGTATGGATATGCAAATCTCCAAAAAGCAAACGCCGTTCCTTATGTGTGTACGTTATTTCATATGTCACGTTTACGCCCTGCTTTTGTATTTTGTACGCACCGACTACGATGTACCATTCTCCCGGTTTTATCTCTGCCTCGCTGTAACCCGGGCAGGAATAGTATTCACTCACAAAAATATGGTCTCTGTCTGAGCCCGAGCTGCCGAGATGCCGGCCTTCGTAATCAGACAGCGCCAAATCAATAATATTAACTTCGGAAATCTTTACATTCCCCTCCCTGTCTTCCTCATCGGCCTTACGCAGATAAGTATACTTAATGTCAATCCGGCTGACTGACTCAGGCACTGTAAAGGGGAGCATAAAATATGTATTTTCCTTGCTTTTATCAATAAATACTTCCATAACGACAGTTGTCTGCATGTAAAGACTCCTCTTATCCTATTCTTTTGTGGCTCCCAGGGTCATTCCGGAAGTCAGAAAGCGCTGGGCAAATACATACACTAATAATAACGGGATTGTGGTGATTACAATCGCTGCCATGATGGCGTTATCCTTCGCCAATGGCGCACCCGAAATAGCCGCACTGTCGGTAACAAGATTACGCAGCACCAGGGGCAGTGTAAAATAATTGGGATCTGTAGTGATGGTAGCGGGAATCATGACGGAATTCCATTTGCCCACAAATTCCAAAAAAGTGATTGTTGCCAATCCCGGACCGGATAACGGCAGATAGATCTTATAAAATATCTTAAGCTCCGATGAACCGTCAATTCTGGCTGATTCTGCAAGGGAATACGGCACAGAGAGGAAATAATTTCTCATCAGCAATATGGAAAATCCCGAAACAAGGCCATTGATAATCAGTCCCGTATAAGAATTCAAAAAACCAAGCTGCTTATTAAGCTGATAAATAGATATCAGTGTAAGGTCGCCGGGGATCATCATGGTCAGCATGATAAAAGAAGTAATTGATTTTTTAAAAGGCATATCATTTTGTATAAGCACATAACCTGCCAGTGCGGACAGCAGAACCTGGGCAGCTGTTCCGGATACCGATACAATGATGGAATTTTTCAGCGGTGTGGCAATTTTCATATTCCGGAATATAAACTCATAACCCTCAAGACTAAAAGATTTCCACCATATCTTGATGCCTGAAGCACCGGCATCCAACGCCGTGGAGGTGCTCATAACAAGCACGTTCCACAAGGGCAGGAACATTGTCATAAATACAATGACAAGAAAAATATAATTCATGATGCGCCAGGGGCGGCTCATTGTGTTTTTGAACTGATGCTTTTTACCCTTCATAACGCCTCCTTAATAATTCTGGTCATACTTTATCACTTTACGTACAATATAAGATATCACAAATGTTGCAATCAAAACAAGCGCAGCAGCAGCGGTTGCCATACCGGTGTTGAATTTTTGTATACCATCGTTGTAAATCAAATAAAGTAAGTTGCGGATTTTATCATCTATAACAGAATTACGCATAATAAAGATTTGGTCAAAGTTACGCAAAAGCCCCATAGTTCCAAGCACTACAATGACCTTCATGGTAGGGACAAGGTTCGGAACTGTGATTGATCTCATTTGGTTCACCCGGGAAGCGCCGTCTATCGCAGCCGCTTCGTAAATCGACTGATCAATACTGACAATCGCAGCCAGAAACAGCAGCGTATAATAACCCGCGCTCTTCCATGCACCTGTTAGAATCATAATCATTCTGGCATATTTGGGTTCTGCCATAAAGGCAACCATAGTACGGGAGGAATTGAATAGATTCAGCAGCCCATTCAACATACCCGTTGGTGCAAGTATCTTTATCCAAAGACCGCCAACGATTGACCAGGACAGCATATAAGGAAGATATGTAATGGATTGAATCATGCTTTTGCCGGCTTTGTTGCGGATTTCATTGATACCGAGAGCCAGAAACAGACCAAACAGGAATTGCACAATAAAAGTACCGGCTCCCACAATAACGGTATTGCTAAATGCCTGCGTATAAACCGGATTATTAAATACATCAATATAATTTTGTATGCCTATGAATTCAGAATCTCCTATCATCCTGGAACTCATGAAGCTGTTTCTGATTCCAAGGACTAACGGATATACAGAAAACACAATAAAATAAGCTAAAACCGGAAGCAGCATAAGATAAACCATTTTATAACGATACATTCTTTTCCATAACTGCTGCATCATCATTACCTCCTCTCCAGGCTAATAATAACGGGCGGATGCAAGATCCACCCGTTTCATATTACTATTTTTCGGTTACCCCTCTTGAGACAAGTTCAGCTCTCATTTTTTCCAGTCCGTCAAGAACTGCTACGTCTCCGCGAACTATCTGAACTGCCCATTTCCCAACAATTTCCTTGTACTCCGTTTCCATTAAGAGCGGCCGTTCAATAGACGCATAGTTCAAATATTGCAATCCATCCTCAACGCCCGGGTTATACCCCAGGTCAGCAGCGAAGTCCTTATAAATCGGGAACGGTGCTCCATGGTCCTTGCTATGGGAGGCTCCTGTTTCAGTGAGTTCCATCACACCGTTGTTAATGGTATAGTCGTGACCTTCCACGCCTGCTGTTAATAACACGCCGCCTTCTTGTGTGGCAAAGAATTCCAATACCTTAAATGCACCATCAGGATTCTCTGCATTTACCGGAATTCCCCAGAGACTGGCATTGCCTTTTCTGATCATGTAATCACCATCCGGAGCCTGGATGCCGGGAAGAGCGATGATTTCAAAATCTTCCGTACTGATATCCTCGGCAGCCGCATTGGCATTGTGCAGGCCTATCCATGCAAGCCAGTCGGCACAAATGGAGGTAAGCTGAGAAGAAGCTCCCATTTTTGCACGCATATCCGATGTTTTATCAACAGCACAGGCCGGATCAAGCAGGCCTTCCCCATATAATTTCTTTAACCATTCCCAAACGGGTGCCGCATCGTCTGTAGAATAAGGGGCATACAGTTTGCCGTCTGAATCTTCATAAACGCCGCCCTTTAAGCCAACAGCCGCCATCCATGGCTGTAAATCCCAGTTTTCGCTCAATATAACGTTATATGGATAATAATCCTTTTCCGGGAAGGTTTCTTTGAGTTTCTGAAACACCTCATAGTAACCGTCCAGTGTAGGTTCAATCGTATCCGGATCAATACCTGCTTCTCTTAAGTGCACCGCATTGGCTGCAACCGGAATAAAGACCTCCTTTTTGTTAAGTCCGGCATAATATCTGCCGTCAACTGCTATGTCAGCCCATTCCTGAGGATCAATATTGTTCATCATGATGTCGGAATTATTAACCCTGTCGGTAATGTCCAAAAGCGCCCCCTGCTCCTGCAGTGTAATTAATTGCTTATGACCCAGGTAAATCAAATCATACTGCTCCCCGCTTTGCAGCTTTTGAACCATTGTATTGTCGTAGTCAGAGGGCTTCTCCATGATAACCTCCAACCCCGTCTTCTCACTGAGCTCCGCTGCAAAAAGCAGCATTTCTTCGTCATCCTTACCTCCGGTTACAGCCGTCAGTATCTTGACCGTTCCCCCCGGTTCCTCCTGAGATGCGGCAGATGAATCCTCTTGCGGCGCAGCTGACGATTCTTCTTGTGACGCAGCTGACGATTCCTCCTGTGACGCAGTTGACTGACTGGGCTGCGTGGTATCGGAGCATCCCGCCAGCATGGTGGTACTCATAAGCGTTAGTGCCAGTGCCAATGATAATACTTTCTTAGTCTTCATTCTTATACCTCCTCAATTAATTATACTTTATACTGTATAAATAATATTATATACCATAAAATATAACAAATCAATCATTATTATTATATCTTGCTATCTTTTTGCCAATTGTTGCGGTGTGGATTGATTCATATTGAAATTTGTACAACATTGGTTATAATAAATAATTGTATTTTTTACCATCGGTGTTTTTATCCCGATTTGTAAAAACGTACGATACAATAATATTAAAGTGTAGGAGGGTTATTTATGCAACAAATTAAAAAGACTGTATTACGTAAGAAAACCATCGCATCATTTCTGGTATTGCTCTTAGCGCTTTCATCGCCGATGAATTTACCATTTAAATGGGTATTGGAAACGCAGGCTGCAGAGAGAAGGAATACCCCATTACCCGACAGCGTGAGTAATAATGATGCAATTGATGACTCGTATGCAAATGCACTGAAATCCGGAATAACTTCCACTCCTTTCAGAAGAGCGGACGGTGATGGCGGAATAATCATCGATTTTGAATCCGATTCCCCAGGGCAGACATACGGTACGGTAGGATATGATGCATCCGATATTACGGCGCTGATCAAAGAAGAAGAAAGTAATAAATTTCTCAATATCAACGTAACAAACTGGAATGCAGGTGTAATTATTCCAATTGACCTGGGAGACGGAATGTTGGGGGATTATAAGGAAATATCATTTGATTTCAAGCTTATATCCTCATCTGTAACGTATAAGAATTTAACTGCATATGTCTTTGATACAACTCCTTCCGGCGGCAATATCATCGACAATGAAGCTAATCAGGTTGGAAAAGCAGATAATATTATCGGCAGTATTGCAAGCACAGACTGGTCAAGTCATATAATGGATTTATCCGGACTAAGTGCGGATATGAAAGGCAAAACAGGTAATGTGTATTTTGTTATTGGAGTTCATACGGATGGAGATGTTACCTATCAGCTTGATAATATTTCATTTGTACCGGACAGCGAGATTACAGAGATTCCCGATACGCCGGAATGGAATCTGGAATTGACCTCATTAAAATCCGTTTATGAGGATTATTTCTTACTCGGTAATATCATATCCGATCCTTCCCGGCTTGATGATACAGATACGGCAAATATGTTTAAACATCACTATAATGCCTTAACAGCAGAGAACCATAACAAGCCGGGATATGTCATAAGTGCGGACGGCATATACACGCTTGACATCATTCAGGGCATGGCCAATTGGTGTAACGATAACAATTTTCAATATATTGCTCACACATTGGTATGGCACTCCCAGTCGTCCACATGGCTGCACGGAACAGTAACTGCTCCGTTTACCCGGGAGGAAGCAAAAAATCGTATGGAAGCATATATAAACGAAGTTGCCGGTATTAACGGAATTGGCGGAAGTGCTTATTCATGGGACGTTGCCAACGAGGTCTTCATGCCAAGCATTACCGATTACAGCGGCAACTGGAAAAGTCATCTTCGCACAGGTCAAAGCGGCAGTGAGGCTTCAGCATGGTATGCTGCTTATGCGAACGGAGCCGACACCGATGCCGGAGAAAGCGGCGCAGATTTTATTTATGATGCTTATGTATTCGCTCGTCAGGCTGACCCGAATGCTATACTTTATTATAATGATTTCAATGACGAACAAGTCGGTAAGAGCCATGCCATCGCAGCGATGGTTAAAGAATTAAACGAAAAGTGGGCAAATGATGTGCGTAATGACACCCCCGGCCGTCTATTGATCGAAGGTATCGGCTTACAGTCCCATTATAATACGAATATCAGCACAGAATCTGTTGAAAATGCGATCATACATTATATCACAGAAAATCCCGGCATAAGGCTTAGCATTTCCGAGCTGGATATAACCATTGCCGGTACAAGTGAAGATGTCAAACCGACACAGGAGCAATATATTATGCAAGCTTATATGTATGCGGAGCTGTTTGAAATTTATAAGAAATATGCAGTTGGATCTGCGAACGAATCAAGCAATCCTAAGGTTTTAGAACGTGTTACCTTATGGGGCACCGACGATGAGTCAAGCTGGCGTTCCTTCGGTCAGAATGGTGGAACAGGCGGTTATCCAACCCTTTTTGATGCTGATTACAACGCAAAAGAATCCTATTACGCTGTTATTGATCCGGCAGGTTATATTAGCTCAGCCTTATACTGCTTATCGTACTGAGGGAGGAGTGAAAAATCCGGACGAGACAGAAATCGAGATGCCTTTCATAGGTAACTGACAGAAGAGCTACAGGGAGGTACCTTACACAGTGCTTCCCTTCCGCTTCCCTGTTAGTGTGTTTACCTTGATGTATCTATTTACGTGAATGGCCTATTGACTATGTTCGTATATTTACGTGAATAGATTAGTACATTGTGTATATTTACGTGAATATACAAATGTGGTAATATATATGTGTAACGGAGAAGTTTCATCTACTAAAAATTTCCCAATAGGCAGGTAGAATTAACATATGGAGAATGAAAGCAAAATAAGCAAAGCCCAGCAAGCCGCTGTTCATAAGTATGTAAAAAATAACTATGATCGTATAGAACTGACGGTGAAGCCAAAAGGGAAAAAGGATTTAATAAAAAAGCATGCAGCATCCATTGAAGAAACCCTCAATGCCTTTATTAACCGTGCCATTGATGAAGCTATGGAGCGTGACAGCCAATAATTCCATTCCGGTATGTACATAACGCGCAAAACTGGATATACTGAAACTACCCACTTATCTACTACCACCCAAGAAAGGACGTGACATTATGGCAATACCACAAGAACGAACCTATACTATTGATGATATCTACAACCTTCCGGAAGGTGTCCGGGCAGAGCTGATTGACGGTCAGATTTATTACATGGCAAGCCCTAATCGGTTACACCAGGAAATATCTGGTTTTCTATACGCTAATATATATAACTACATCAAAGCAAAGAATGGTACTTGCAAGGTTTATTCTGCTCCATTTGCCGTTTTTCTTAATAAAGACGATACAAAGTACCTGGAACCAGATATAAACGTCATATGCGACAAGAACAAACTTACAGACCAGGGCTGCAATGGTGCGCCTGACTGGATTATTGAGATTGTATCTTCCAGTAACCTGTCACACGACTATATCACAAAATTAAGCTTGTATAAGACAGCAGGGGTTAAGGAGTATTGGATTGTGAATCCACAAACCCTTACAATTACCCTATATTATTTTGAATCTGATATTATGGCACAACATTACACGTTCCAAGACAAAATCAAGGTCAATATCTATGAAGATTTATACATTAACTTTGAGGAAATCAGCATATAAAAAAATTTACTGTACTGTCGATTTTGAAAATACGACGTCTTGCTTTTTTTCTATTGCTGTGATATATTAATAAAGCCGCAAACCCATGCAAACATAAGGTTTCTGGTAATAAACTTCGAGAGTTCGCAACCTTCCTCTCGTAAAACAAAACTAAAGGAGAAATGAAATGAAAACTTCAAAAACACAATTTTTAACCCAGGCGGCAATTATCGCAGCTCTTTATGTTGTGCTGACCATAATTGCAAATATTTTCGGGTTGGCCAACTATGCCATCCAGGTCCGCTTCTCTGAAGCGTTGACCATACTTCCCTTCTTTACCCCGGCAGCAATACCTGGATTATTTATCGGTTGTCTGCTCAGTAATCTGCTGACCGGTTGTCTGCCACTGGACATCATATTTGGGAGTCTTGCCACATTACTGGGCGCATTGGGTACATATGCACTGCGGAAGCAAAAATGGCTGGCACCGATACCGCCCATCGCAGCAAATGTTCTGATCGTACCTTTTATACTTGCCTATGTATATCAGTTTGAAGGCTCTATTCCCTATTTCATGATAACAGTTGGTATTGGTGAAGTGATTTCCTGCGGAATCCTGGGAATGATCCTTTTAAATACCTTATTGAAATATGAAAAGCATTTATTTGGAACGAATCATAAAGCAAGCTGATATTTTTACTAGCTCTCTGAGTGATCATTCAAGCGGCGGCCACTGTCAGGGTGGCTGCCGCTTTATCTAACCTTGTATTAAGTCAAAGACTCTTCCACCAAAACATTTTCCGCTTTGGCTCCACTAATCATTACGTATTAATACATTCTTTCTATACTCTGTCGGTGAAACCCCACATAATAGTTTAAATGTTCTCATAAAGTGTTTTTCATTTTCAAACCCTGCCATGGTACTGATTTCTGCTATTTTCAGATGACTGTTCTCTAATAATTTTTTTGATTTATCAATCCTTATTTTTTTAAGATACTGCAAAAAGTTCATGTCAGTATATTTTTTAAAAGCAACAGAAAATACGGAGTAATTCAATGACACAGCATTTGAGACTACTGCCATATTGATATCTTTATCATAATTAGCCGCAATATATTCTATTGCATTTTTTATCTTTTGCTTTGTAATGGACTCATCATATTCCTTCTCTAACCGTTCATTGAATGTTTCAAGCCATTGCAAAAAGCTGCTGCAATACTCCCCGGCACTTTGAAACTGATATACAAATAAATACTTACATAGTTCCAGATCATCAGGCTTAATTAATTTCCGGTAATCAATATAGAGTCGTTCGACGAGTTTTCCCATATATTCCTCAAAATAATCCGGGGATAGTATTCCGTTTCTGGTTTTATCCAATATCCGCTCTACTGTTTCTTTTATCAAGTGAAATTTGCCATTGCCCATCATCTGAATAATCCTGTCGGTCTCATCATACAGAATCGGTACCGCTGTATACGCCTGCTCTTCATACTCATATAACCTGCGTCCTTTAGCAAAAGCCGCCTTTCTGGCTGTCAGGGCTTCACTATAACCTCTTTTCAATGCGTCAAATCCACTGCCTGTACTGCTGATTCCCATGCAATATTTATCCCACATCTGGTCATGCAGCAGGTTTTGATTCTTATCTTTCATAATATAGATGCATTTACCTTTTATACTATTTATCAGATACCCCTCATCAATAACAGGATAATTACCTTTCGTCTCATTTATACAACACACAACAAATCCGGACTCTCCAAAATCATCCTGAAACTGCTTTTTAAGTATACTTATTTCATTTTCATCAACCGCCTCATTCAGGAACAAATATTTCAACTGTTCAAAGGCAAGATCTTTCTTTTCCGCCTTTATCCTGCATGCCTGAAGTTTTTTCTCAGATATTTCCTTATCGATTTCCATCAGCAAACCTGTTAATTTTTCTCTTTCTATCGGTTTCAGGACATAATCTCTTACACCCATACGAAGCATTTCAACTGCATATGAAAAGTCATCATAGCCGCTTATAACTATTATATACGGTTTGTTCTCCATATTCCGGATTTTCTTCACCAAGGTAATACCGTCTATTTTAGGCATTCTGATATCTGTAATCATTACATCAATTATCCTGTTATTCAGAATATCCAGTGCCTCCTGACCATTCTTACATTCAATAATTTCGTTAATTTCCATTTTAGCATGCATAGCGATTGCTTTGACTCCCTGACGGATTACCAATTCATCCTCCACTATCAATAATGTCTTCACTTCCCTCTCTCTCCTTTATTGTCTGTCAATTTTAATATTCTGGGTATCCTTACAATTACCTTTGTAAAACAGTCTTTTCTTGATACTATTTCAATTCCATAATTCTCTCCAAAAACTGCCTGCAATCTGTCCTGCACGTTTTTAAGACCTATTCCATTGGTTTTACCGGTGGATTCTATTTCTCCGCTTATTTTTTTTCTAAGTATCTCCACTTCCTTTTGATGCATGCCAATTCCCTGATCTGTTATTTCAATCTCAACATAATCATCATATAGAATTCCTTTTATATAAATATTAGTATCTTCTGCAAGTTCTTCTATTCCGTGAATGATAGCATTCTCAACAATGGGCTGTAAAGTCATCTTGGGAATCTTCTGCTGTAATATATCTGCTGATAAATTAGTAGATAGAAAAATATCGTATTCATACCTGTAATTGATTAACACCATATAGTTCTGGATATACGCTATCTCTTCCTGCACGTCCACCTTTTGAGAGGTAATATGTATACCATATCGCAGCAATTTACCTAAAGAAGTCAGTGCATCAGAAATGTTGTATTCTTCCCTGATTTCAGCCATCATTTTTATGGTTTCCAACACATTAAATAAGAAATGAGAATCAATCTGATTTTGAAGTGCCCTAAGCTCAAAGTCCTTCTTTAATACTTCACTCCTGATATTCTCCTTCATAAGCTGATTAATAATATCCAGCATCTTATCAAACTGTGTGGCAAGCTCACCCATTTCATCAGAGCTTACCAGTCCTACCCTCACATCCATATCACCTTGCTGAACATCATGAACTGTTTTCATAACTTTATAAAAATTGTCCAGTAATAACTTGACACTGAAATTAACAAGCACACCAAGCAGAATCATACCTGCAATAATCCCTGCTGTAAAAATATATTTCGACTTTTGCAAGCCTTGTAAGTCTCTGTCCATTGAGTATACACGCACTAAGGTTCCTGCCAGTTCTTTTACGGGAATACTGGCAATAATAACGGTTTCTCTCTCTCTTTTTTTTATTGTAACGTTCTGCTCATCCGGAATAAGCACATTATCTTCCAGGTAATCTAAATATATACTCCAGTCTTTTACTACCTGCTCATTACTATATATATTTCCTTTTGCATCTATAAAGCATGTCCATCCTTCTTCATCTGTTTGATAAATATCCGGAAATAATGTACTCATTTTTATTGCTACTTCAACCAGGGCAGATTCTTTTATTTCTACCGCGCTCATATTGATTACTAAGGATGCTATATGGTCCGGTATAATACTATAAGTGTCAGAGAAAATATTATCGATATAGTCAAGCTGCCATTCTCCATATACAAAATCATTGTTTTCAGCCCATGTCAGCTTTCTCATTCTGTCTTTTTGGAATAAAACAGGAACCATCTCCTGCATGGTATCACTCTCCACATATACTCTGACACCATATAAATAAGGATTATTGTTTACTATTTTCTCAAAATTCATAATGTCATTCCTGTAAAACTCAATTTTCTCTTCTATACTAATACTCTCACCTGATGTGACTTTATCAATATATGCATTGAGATTTTTATTATTAATAAAGATTTGTGCAGTTAAATTACACAATTCAATATTTTTTTGCAGTTGATTATAACTTTGATTAATGTTAAATTGTATATCATTTTTTTTATTCTCAACTATATTCCTCTCCATAGATGTAAATAAATAGTTGGAAAGTAAAACAATCGGGATTGCTGTAAAAATCAATATACATAATGTAAATTTATATTTCAGGCTCAAATTCTTAAATTTACTAAAGATTCGTTGTGTTATCATTTATACACCCTTTTCTTTTCAACACCTGACAAGTATAACCATAGCGAAAACAACTTGCCATAAACAAGTTGCTTTCATTATAACTTATTCTATTCCTAATTTCCGTTTATTTTCCTTAAGTTGTCTCGTATATTCTTCAAGGACCTTATCATACCCATATGCTTCACGTTTATCAAGAAATTTATTAAATAATTCATCGAATTCTTCCTCTGTTGATGCTAATAACAGTTTAGGTAATGTTGAACTCCACTCATTATTAACTTTGAGTAATATATTGGCTTCATCAGAGTCAGATGGCAGTATATAATTATATTGTGCCATGCTTGAAACATAAGGTCTTGTCCAGTCCTCCACCTGATCCATGGGAGCCACTGTTGCCGGTACCCAGGGTATCTGCATAACAGTATCTGCCATCATCCAATAGGTATTCATTCCTCCGTACTCTGTGGTATAGGCGGCATTATCGTTATTTGCCAGATCTATAATCTCCTCCTTCATAACTGCTTCGCTATCCACCATATCATAGGTCACTCCCTCAACACCCATATACATCATTAACTGGCCTTCTTCACTCATTAAGTAACTTAGAAGTTCAATCGCCCTGTCAGGATGTTCACAGTTTTTCGAAATCATGGTCAGGGTCCATCCTGTTATGGAAGGTCCGCTTAAGGTAGGATCATCGCCGGCGGAATTTTTTGGCCCGTCTATTGCCAGATAGATACTATCCGGATCATTTGCATAAAGAGCCTTTTGCGGATCTGTAATATCACTTCGTTGATATAACATGCAGAAATACCGCCCCTGTGCAATTTTTTCATCCATCTGTGTTCTTGTATCAATAAAGATATCATCTGACAGATAACCTTCTGCGCCCAGACTTCTAAACACTTTCAGCCATTCTACATACTCCGGATCCGTAAGTCTGTCATAAGCTACGCCATCCTGTTCATAAGGTATTGCGAGAAAATTCTGTAAATAAGATTCAAAAGCATAATTTCCTGTACTTGTAAACTCATGTGTGCCAAATGGAATAATTGGCCGCCCGTTAACCTCAGGGAACATCTCTGCCGCATCCTTAATTGCTTTTATAAAACCTTCCGGCGTAGTCATATCCGGGCTTCCTATAGCTTCATACATATCCTTACGTACCAGGAAGGTTTGCGTAGATATGAATGCACCTTCATTTGCTTCTATATCACTTGGAGATGTAGATATATTGGGATAACCATAGAAGTTTCCATCTTCTTTTGTATACCAGCCGGCTCTTTCTTCATTCACTACTGTCCAAAAATAAGCATCATACTCATCCGCCAATTCATTTAAAGCATAAATCATACCTGCTTCAATCATATCTTCAATCTGCGATGTTCCGGCACCTATTGTTAAAATATCCGGCAGTGTGTCTGACGCTATCATGGAATTTAACTTTTCACTTTCATTTCCCGCCGGAACAACAAACTCGATATCCACTCCCGTTAATTCAGTAACGGTATCTGAAACCAGGTTACCTCCCCATGTGGCCGGAAACCATGAATAATTAATATACCAGCTCAATGTTACTTTCTCATCTGCATGCTTCTGCCATCCGGGCACTACATCACCTGACACTTCTGCTGCTGCAGTTGATTCTGCTCCTGAATCCACACTCTGTCCGGCATCGCTGACCGACTCATTAGCCGGATCATTACTTGTTGCTCCGCATGCACTTACCGATAATCCAATTGCAGAACATAACAGCAGGGCAAGTACCTTTTTCATTCTTCCTTTCATTTCTCTACCTCCGTTTTAATGGTTTGTTACTATTCCTTAACTGCACCTATCATCATTCCTTTCACAAAATATTTCTGAAGGAATGGATATACACAGATTATAGGTACTGTTGTTATCACCATAGTCGCCAGTTTAATTGATGTTGATGTAGTTGTCTGGGTAATCGCACTGGATATATTGTTGCTCAACATATTCGATGTACTTTCTGCAATAATCCGGTACATATATGTTTGAATGGGCTCTAAGCTTGTATCATTTATATACATAACACCTGCAAAATAATCATTCCAATGATAAACTCCATTGAATAATGCAATTGTTGCCAATACGGGCTTGGACAACGGTAATACTATCTTAAAGAAAACTGTCATATCCTGTGCTCCATCAATTCTTGCTGATTCCTCAAGTGCTTTTGGAATCTCCCTGAAAAAGCTGTTAAAAATGAGCAGATTATAAAAACTGAACATGGAAGGAAATATGAATACCCAGAAGCTATCCAGCAGATTCAAGTTCTTTAACAGTAAGAATCCTGGGATCAGTCCCCCTGAAAAGAATAATGTTATTGTTCCCATTGCCATATATAGTTTTCTTCCAACTAAATATTCCTTTGAAAGCCCATAGGCAACCATTGCAGTAAAAAAAACACTGAAAACAGTACCAATAAGAGTTCTTAGCACTGATATTTTAAAGGATTGGCCTATTCCGGATGTTTCCAATACTTTTTGATAATTTGCAAGAGAAAATACTCTTGGCCACAGATATATTCCACCAGTCATTGCATCTGTAGCATCATTTAAAGAATTAACCAGTACATACCAAATAGGATATATTGATGCAATACATACAAACAACATAATAATTACATTAAGAATATCAAAGATATGCTCTCCCGGTCTTCTTTTGATTATATTACTATTTGTATATTTCACTTTAGCAGATAATTGTGGCATAACCGACCTCCTAATACAAGGATCTTCCTTGCAGCTTACTTGTTGTTTTATTTGCAATCAATAACAAAATCATTGCTATTACAGATTTAAATAATCCCACTGCAGTGGCATAAGAGAATCTCCCGGCACTCATACCCATTTGATAAACATAGGTATCAATAACTTCACTACGGGATACATTTAAAACATTTTTCAATATGAATATCTGATCAAAATTTGAGTTTAACATACCTGAAACTGCAAGAACCAATAAAATCGAAATAGTACCGGCTATTGACGGAAGTGTGATATACCATATCTTGTGAATCTTATTCGCTCCATCTACAGTTGCTGCTTCATACATCTGCTGGTCCACACCTGAAATAGCTGCCAGATAAATAATTGCCGACCACCCAAGCTCCTTCCAGCTATCTGATATTAAAGCCAAAACCCAAAAGAACCTTGCCTCTCCCAAAAAAGATATTCTCTCTTTGATGATTCCCAGCCCTATTAATAAATCATTTACCATGCCTGATTTTTCCAGCCATGTAATCAGAATACCGCCCAATACCACCCATGATATAAAATGTGGTAAATAAGATATTGTTTGTACTGCCTTTTTGAATTTAACACTGCGTATTTCATTCAACAGAAGCGCAAATATGATTGGTAATGGAAATCCAATACATAATTTCAACAAACTGATTCCCAGTGTATTCGTCAATATATTTGAAAATGCACTGTCGGAAAAGAATTCAATAAAATGCTCAAAGCCAACCCAGGGAGCTTCAGAAATTGTTTTCGTTATTTTAAAATTCTTAAATGCAATGACAATTCCCCCCATAGGTATATAGTTAAATATTATCATCCATATAATGCCGGGTAAAACCATTAACTGCAGGTATCTTTGTTTCCATAATAAGGCTAATGTCTCCCTGATCCCCAAAGCCTTTAACCTTTTTTCAGTATTATCCACTGCCATTACCAGCCCTCTTTTCATTTAGATTATGCTATATAAGGAATTATACAAGATACCTAAGAGATAGTTAATTGCTCATTTTTTGATAAAGGTATCTATTTTATGTTTTCATTAACAATATTGATATAAAAACACACAAAACACCGCAGGTTATCACCTGCGGCGTTTTGTGTCATAATATTATAATATTATCATAACCCTATTAATTATTTCTGATATACGTAATAAAATTATTTCCGTTACGTTCAAACAAATCCGTTGAATCTTTCATACCATGCTTATTCAGCGTTCCTGTTACAGGATCAAATATGACTACATTCAGTTCATTAAATCCGGTTATTAATACAGCTTCGCCGTTTTCCAGGGTAGCAAGTACCGGAACATCCTGGTTTACATAGTGCAGGACAGCATCCAGACTGCATCCGGTAAGCTCCAGTATCTGAACATCCTCCAGGCTGTCACGCAGTATTTCTGTTACAGACATGCCCTGATTCAGCAGATATTGGCAGTTTTTGACCACGCCTTCATATTTCAGGATGGTATCCAGGCAGACAGCCAGACTGCTTTCTGTCACGGATATATCAGGCTTCTTGATTGCCATAATCTGATTCCTTGTTACCCGATTACCCTTCATCCAGACACAATATCCTGATTCATTGATCACCACACCTGCACCGGGATAAGCCAGATTGACCGCATTGGCGGCAGAATTGAATATTCCATCCACACCATTGGCACCATATACATAATATCTTCCTGTTTCGCTCTCTAACCCCAGCTCAAGCTCTCTTCCGCCTTCAAAGACTACCTCTTTTGGTGTCAATACCTTCAGTGACTTGGTATCGATGGTACTGCGTACCTGGATCTGTACATATTTTCCGTATTTATCAATAATTACCGTAACCAGTTTATTCTTGCCTTCCGTGCTGACAAGATTACTCATGATCTGATCCTGTGAGCTGTCTATAAAAGTACCATCCTCATGTCTTTTCACACGGTTCAGCAGAATCTGGTTACCAAGTACAGTACAGTCTGTTACATAAATATTTTCATGCCTGTACGTCATCAGCAATTCGCCTTCTGAATCCTGTATACATATTTTGTACATAGGGTAAAAGACCCTGCCTGTATTATCCACTTCGATATCTTCTTCCCTGGCAATACCATAAATAATATCCTCACCTATAAACCCCAGAAGCTTTAAGACATCACCTGCGGAAGCAACAATGGCATTTTCCGTTCCGGAATTCAGATTTTTAACCATCAGGCGGGTACTGTGATACGGATCCGTTCCCTCCTGCCATACCAGTATCTTATGATTTTCAGATACCTGCATACTGTTATCCTGTGTGGTGACTACCACCTTTTCATAGGTTTTATTAACCAGGTCAACACCATATACGGTATTTTCCAGGAAAAGATAGAGCTTGTTATCCCGGTTCATATACAATAACTGTTCCATTTCCGCTGCCAACACTGCATAGGTTTTATCATAGGGAAAGTAAACCGCTTCCTCAACTGTATTCAATGTGCTGTTATAGTAATAGATCTGTATTCCCACACTGCCTTCGTGGTGTCCCCTGTTCATATATCCATAGACAGCGAAACGTACACTTCCGCTTTCATCCACATCCAATATCTTGATGTCATGCTCATCATGTAAGGTTCTTGCATCTGCATTGAAGCGGTCATAAAAGCTGAACAGCACTGTTATTTTATTGGTTGTTACATTATAGCTGCATAACTGCTTTCCCACTTCAAAGACAATGATATTACCATCTTCACTTTCCACTAAAGTAATATCTTCCTCAACTATCCCCAGTACAATTTTATCATTGCTGTAAATATCAGCATCCACATCCAGTAATTGGGTCATGGTCCTTTCATAGCTAAGCAGATAGGTACGTTCTTCTGTATAACGTATGCGGTAATATTCTTCCGCCCGATAATAGGTTACAGTCTCATTTTCCCTGATCTGAATCATATATTCAATCACAATGGAAGCAGTCTGCCTGGCCAGTTCCTTTAGCTGAATGACGGGCGTTCCCACTTCCTCAACCGCAAGCTCACCCCAGGTAATCTGCTGGAAGCTGCTGTTGATGGTGACCTTGTGGAAAGTGGAATTATCCCCTGAAGAATTGCTCTCCAGATATTTGACCAAATCCTTTGCCGCTTCTTTATCATAAAGCGTTTCATGAAAATCCCTGACAAATTTTATTTTTTCCAGGGCATTGGTATTCTTGCTCCAGATTACTCTGGTATAGTAACGAATCGTTTGATTTTCCTGTGTTTCCAGCAGGATTACCAACGTATACTCTGTATCTTCCACCATCAGATCTTTTAAGGAAGCACTGACTGTTATGACATCCTCATCCACATTGTAATCCGTTATGGCAGAATTCTCAATCAGCCGTCCGCCGTCGATACTGCGCAGTTCAATGGATATGCCCAGGATTGTCTCACCATAAGTATCGATTGTAAAATCAAAATTCCGGTTCGCTCCAAGCTCGGTGATATGCTGCCGCTGATAAGCCACTTCCATAGCATTTGCATTACCATGCAGCTGGTTATAGGCAATCCCTTCTATCTCCATAGTAATAACCGGATAGGAAGCAGGTGCCATTTCCATGGTCATATTATTATTCCCCTGATTCATAAATCTGCTTATCCCTACAAGTGATATAAAAAAAATAATTATAAACACAGTCGCTTTTATCAAAGTTTTCTTCATCTATACACCCCTCGTCCGCTCAAGCTCAGCTCGCTGAGTATGCAGACACCAATTCAATATTTGAAAATAATCTTCTTTCAACCTTCCAAACATGCCACCCCAGGCAGCACAAACAGTCCTCACGAAAACCCGGAAGAATAGGAAAATGAAATTCCAATGGATTTCATTTTTCTATTCTTCCCAGACGAGACATAGTTTAACTTAGGTGGCGTCCTTTGACACCTTAGTTAAACTTCTCGTCTTAAGCAGCTGCCTGAGTGTAGGATGTATGCTGAGACATTCCAATGTCTTTTCTAATGTATGTCTTTCTTTGCTATTATAAGACTTTCCGGGTCGCATACCCTTCCTTTTTACCGCACGTATCAATATGTTCTTGGGCGTATGCTCCATATCAATGAAGTCCAGTATCTGAGATTCATATCCATATTCCTCCAGCAGCTCTGCCCGGACGGCATCTGTGATCAGGGCAGACATACGCTCCCTGATTAACCCATACTTAAGGAAAGGAGCAAGCATATCATTACTGATCTGTCCATTTACTTCATGCTGACAGCAGGGCACTGCCAGAATCACCCTTGCATTCCAGCGCACCGCTTTCTCCAGTGCATAATCCGTCGCCGTATCACAAGCATGCAGAGATACCACCATATCCACATCGCCAATATTGGTGTTATCACTATTGATGTTATCACTATTGGTGTTTTCACTATTGGAGTTTTCACTATTGGTGCCACCTTTATAGGAACTGATATCCCCTTTTTCAAAATGCAATCCTGTGTATCCAAATTCTTCTGCCAGACTCCGGCAATGCCGGATAACATCCTCTTTTAAATCCAGACCCACAATCTGTACCTCCCTGCCCTTTAATTCATGAAAAAAATAATACATGGCAAAGGTCAGATAAGATTTACCGCACCCGAAATCAATGATACGGATTTCCCTGTCCACAGGCAATTCCTTCACAACATCCTCTATAAATTCAAGAAAGCGGTTAATCTGCCGGAACTTATCATATTTGGATCTGACGATCATTCCCTCTTTTGTCTGTACGCCAAGCCTGATCAGAAACGGCACAGGCTTTCCTTCTTCTAATATATAGTGTTTCACCCGATTATGAGTTAATGCATTCTTTTGGATTATTTTTCCTGTCTCTTTATCCTTTAAGGCAGTCATGTTCCGTTTTATGGTAATCTGTCCTTTTTTACTGACACGTATGGCTGCCGATTCTAAGCGTGACCGGATCCCAGCCTGTTGAAAGGAATCCTGAAGATACCTGATGATCCTCTCAATCGCCTCATCTTTCAGGTAATTTGTATGAAATACCTGAGTCCCCCGGTATACCGTTTCCTGGAACATCAGATCTTCCTTTATAAGGATCGGTCTGATCTTAACCTTTGAGGCATTTTCTCCTGATCTGGGCTGGCTGAGTATTACCCATTCCAGATCACTATTTAATATATCTTCCAAAAGAGTCAGCAGTTTATCCATTATGATACTCCTTGTTTTTTACGTTGTTATAAGAAAAAGCGGATATTCGCAATCCCTATGTTCATCTGCGCCGAACATGGCTCCCTTCCCATAACCTTATTACGATCATTACCAAAAATAGCCATGGCACAGGCCATGACTATATTGTAATAACTTTATGGAAAAATCACAACTAAAATTTTATAAACCTTCTTTTGCCTAAAATTTTATAAGCCTTCTTCTGCCGCCATGTCTGCGTTTATATATTTCGTTACATACCAGCAGATGAACCAGGTTCTCCATCCATTCCCATTTCTCCGGTGAAGTCGGACGTTCCGGCTGACTTTCTTCTTCCTCACGCTGCATGATCACGATAATATTCTTAGTAAGACGCTGTAAGCTGTAGCGATCAGGATATTCATCATATATCATGCTGCCTTCATAATCCATTTTGTCCAAAATTTCCATAATTCTACATTGGTGCTTTTTAACCTCTCCCGGATAAGTCTGATAAAGATACTCAAGATCCCGGATTACGGTATCATCTTGTCTATTTCCATATGGCCCCGAATAAGTCATGTAAAAAGGTAGAATCCTACTCTCAAAATCCATACTCATATCCTTCTTCCAATATGCTGCCGCATCTGCAGCATTACCTTATTTATTTCTAAGATATGCGTATTCAGGGTTATCTGTTACCTTTTATTTCACTGCCTTAATACGGGCAACCGCCCTTTTCAGGGCTGTCTCGGCACGCATCACATCGGTTTCAGGAGTCTTGCTGTGCAGACGCTCTTCCGCCCGGGCTTTCGCTTCCTCGGCTCTGTGTGTATCAATTTCTTCGGGCCATTCGATGATTTCTGCCAATATTGTAATACTATCCGGCAGAATCTCTGCAAATCCCGCATGTAATGCTGCTACTTTATGTTCCTCTCCCTTATAGATCGTCAGAATCCCCGGCTTGACAATGACAGTAAGGGGAATATGTCCCGGCAAAACACCGATTTCCCCTTCTGTTGTATTAAATTCCACCATATCCGCCGTATCCTCCAAAAATACTCTGTCGGGAGTTATGATTCGCAGATCAAACCTTCTGTCTTCTGCCATAGCAAACCTGTCCTTTCCTTTTCACTATAACTACTTCACCTTGGCCAGCACATCATCGATGGTGCCGGCATTCAGGAAATAGCTCTCAGGTATTTCATCATGTTTGCCTTCCAGAATTTCCTTGAATCCGCGTACTGTTTCACTGATCGGCACATATTTTCCTTCCAGACCGGTAAACTGGCCTGCAACGAAGAACGGCTGTGACAGGAATCTCTGCACCTTACGGGCACGGGACACCACCATCTTGTCATCTTCAGACAATTCATCCATGCCCATGATAGCGATGATATCCTGAAGCTCCTTATATCTCTGCAGAATCTCCTGTACACCGCGGGCAGTTTTATAATGTTCCTCACCCAGGATCCTGGGATCCAGGATACGGGAAGTAGACTCCAGCGGATCTACTGCCGGATAAATTCCCAGCTCCACGATAGAACGGGATAAAACCGTTGTTGCATCCAGATGAGCAAACGTTGTTGCCGGCGCCGGATCAGTCAAGTCATCCGCAGGCACATATACAGCCTGTACGGAAGTAATGGATCCTTTGCTGGTAGATGTAATGCGCTCCTGCAGTGCACCCATTTCCGTCTGGAGCGTCGGCTGGTAACCAACAGCTGAAGGCATACGGCCAAGCAAAGCGGAAACCTCGCTGCCTGCCTGTGTGAAACGGAAGATATTATCAATAAATAACAGCACGTCCTTTCCGCCTTTATCACGGAAATACTCTGCCATGGTAAGTCCTGTCAGACCAACCCTCATTCTTGCTCCAGGCGGCTCATTCATCTGTCCGAAGACCATGGTTGTCTTGTCGATAACCCCGGACTCCTTCATTTCATGATAGAGATCGTTTCCTTCACGGGTTCTTTCACCTACGCCTGTGAATACGGAATAACCGCCGTGCTCCGTGGCAATGTTACGGATCAGTTCCTGTATCAATACTGTCTTACCCACGCCTGCACCGCCAAAAAGTCCGGTCTTTCCGCCTTTCTGGTAAGGGCACAGAAGGTCAACCACTTTAATTCCTGTTTCCAGCAGCTCTGTTGATGTGGACTGTTCTTCAAAATCCGGAGCTGATCTGTGGATGGGCTCATAACTCACACCAGTGGGAGCCGGCTTGTTATCAATCGGCTGCCCCAGTACGTTGAAGATACGTCCCAGTGTTTGTTCACCTACCGGAGCAAGAATGGGAGAACCTGTGGTAACTGCCTCCATTCCTCTTACCAGTCCGTCAGTGGGACCCATGGCAATACATCTGACGGTATCATCACCCAAATGCTGGGAAACTTCAACCGTAAGCTCCGCACCATCTTTGGTAGGAATGCGAATTGCTTCATTAATCTCCGGCAGCTTACCGCTTTCAAAACGGATATCAAGCACCGCTCCGATAATCTGGGTA
>Ga0153941_1000282_pt1 | contig 23141 bp, 26 predicted proteins | sample TSNJ025MetaG_FD_104733 | JGI IMG/M metagenome (GOLD analysis project Ga0153941, IMG submission 104733) | Attine ant fungus gardens microbial communities from New Jersey, USA - TSNJ025 MetaG | ecosystem: Host-associated > Fungi > Mycelium > Unclassified | place: USA: New Jersey, Brendan T. Byrne...
ATTTTCCCAACAAAAGACGGCAAGTATATCAATCTGGGTTCCTATGGGAAAAGCGCTTATAATAAGGTGCTGAAGGGCTTTGGCATCGACACTGAAAAATTCAGCTATGAAAAAGCGGGCGGCAGCGCAGAGGCGGTGGCAAGTCCTCTGGGAAGAGAGCTGGATGCTGTCTTCCAGGAATTCTTTATGGCTCACACAGCCGACGAGGCGCTGGCAATCTGTATTGAAAATAAAATTGGTGCCGCCGTTGTGCGTGACGCCGGAGACGTTTATGAGCAGCCACATTGGCGTCAGAGAAATGACTGGATAAAATATACCGACCAGACTTTAGGTAAGGAAATTGAAGCGTTTGGGTTTGTGCCTAAAATGTCCGAAACCCCCGGCCAGGTATGGCGCGGCGCTCCGTCCCTTGGGCAGGACACCAAGGCGGTGCTATCGAAGCTGCTTGATTACAGCGAGGAAGAAATTGAGTCTCTAAAAGGAAAAGGTGTCATTGACTAACCAATCGAAAGGAGAAATTTAAAATGGGTATTCTTTCTGGTAAAAATGCAATTGTAACCGGTGCCGCAAGAGGACTTGGGCGGGAATACGCCCTCAAACTTGCATCTTTAGGTGCTAACGTGGGCATCATCGACATTAACCTGAAATCGTTTGAAGAGTTTGCGGCAGAAGAAAAACTGCTTACCGCCGACACAGTCATGGACGAAGTCAGCGCTCTCGGCGTAAAATCGGTGGGCGCAGTCGCCGATATCGGGAATCGTGAACAGGTTTTTGCAGCGGTTGAAGAGATTTCCGGTAAGCTGGGCGATATCGCGATACTCGTCTGCAACGCAGGCGGCGGAATGGGGCCAATGGATGGTAACAAGGCGTCCCAACTGAATTGGGATCATTTTCATGCGGTCGTGTCAAGGAACTTCTTTGGAACGGTGTATTCCTGTAATGCGGTGGCACCAATGATGAAAAAGAATAATTATGGAAAAATAGTTACTGTGGCTTCCGTAGGCGGGCTTTGCGCAAACAGTGATGGCAGTTACGCGCATTACGCCTCATCCAAGGCGGCAGTCATCCACTACACCAAGCTATTGGCGCAGGAATTAGGTCCATATAACATTACCTGCAATGTACTGGCACCCGGGTTTATTTCAACGGCAAGACTTGTCGCAGGCTATAAAACAGTAGGCGAAGAGAAGTTCACACGCAATATTGCGATGGGAAGATTTGGCACACCTGAAGACTGTGCCAGTGCTGTTGAGTTTTTGACGACGGATCAGTCTTCATACATGAGCGGAGCCGTACTGGAATTGACCGGTGGTACGGTAGGTCGTATCTTAATGAATCAATAATATAAGGAGGTCTTTTATGAACAGCTGGAATATACTAATGGTTGGTGCGGGCGTTATGGGGCGCGGAATTGCCGAAGTGTTCGCGACAAAAGGAATAAAAATCACCCTTTATGATGCCTTTCCGGAACAGCTGAAAAACGCAAAGAAGGCGATCCAGACGGATATGAAAAATTTTGCGAACCAAAAGCTGGTAACGGATGAGGAAATCCAAAATGTTGAGCAGTTTGTTTTTTATGAAGAATCGCTTGAAGAAATTGCGCCGCAGGTAAATCTGGTGATTGAGGGAGTATTTGAAAGCCCTGATATCAAAAAGGATATTTTTGATAAGCTGAATAAGCTTTGCAAGCCTGATTGCATTTTTTGCAGCAATACCTCCGCGTCAAATATTTTCGAAATTGCGCAGATTGATAATCCTGAACGGCTTTTGATTGCACACTTCTTTAATCCGCCGTACATCATGCCGCTTGTCGAGGTGGTTGCCGGTGAAAAGACCTCCCCCGAGGTGATTGAAAAAGTTAAAAACCTGTTGAGTTCCGTTGGAAAAGAACCGGCTGTCATTAACACCTATATTCCCGGCTTTATCGTCAATCGGCTGGATAATGCCCTTTGCAGGGAAATTGGTTACATGATTATGCAAGGATGGACCACCGCCGAGGATGTGGAGTGCGCCATCCGCTATACAAGCGGAACCAGGTATTCCTTCGAGGGGCCTTTGTCCCTTCACGATGTTGTTGGTTGGGATCTGACGACCACAGTTTCAAATGATGTTTACAAGACGCTTTGCAATGACACCGGTGAGGATAAATATGGCAGGTCACTCATAAACCAGGGCAGACTGGGAATCAAGACGAAGAAGGGTTGTTATGACTATGAGGATGTTGACATCCAAGAGTTTATGAACAAGAGATCCAGGAGGATTGTCAAAATGCTCAAGGCAATCCGCACCCTGGATGACCCGGAATAATATCGAAAAGCAACAAATCTCCGGAGCGCAGATGGATGCGCTGCCGGAGATTCGTTTTTTTGCAAAGCTGATTGTTTCAGCATGCCTTTTTTATACATAACATCTGATCACCGTTTTTCTGAAATACATACGATGTTTTTACTATTTGAACATCATATGCTTTTTTATAATGTTCAATAACTTGTTCCGTTAATTCAGTAGGATTACCATCCAAATCAACGATTGGAGATATACGGATTTCTTTGCATATCCTCAGCATTTCATCAATGGTCTGAATATGAAATTCATATCCAAGACTTGTGTACATTAATAGAAAATGAGAACTAAGCCCTATGTCAAAAGCATTATCACCGTAATTTGTTCGGTCAGGCAATTCATGGAAAACATATCTTCCTTCCTCTTTCCCTTTATCAAAATCATTTAGAAAAAGCTGCATTGCGCCCATACGTGTTTTTTCCAAATCAGCAATATCTTTGATGTCGGTCCATCTATAATTTTGCATATTTTCTTGCATTTGCTGCATAACAATATCTTTTGTTTTATATATTTGTGATGTAATCTGTTCTTTGGAAAATTGATAAATCGCATCCAAAGATATGATATGATGTCCGGAAATGGTTGATTCAAAGTTGAAACTGGCAGGGCCATCTCCAAAACTTGCGATTTTCTTACATAAATCTGTTTCCGTTAAGGAAAACATTTTCATATATTCTGTTTGTGTTCTGCCCCACGGAACTACCTTATCCAATTGAAATGCCATTTTATTACCTTGCCTTTCCTGCATATCAAATGCGCGCTTTTAGTTCCACAGATCCTTTTAGCAGCACTCATCATCGCCAGAGCAATCACAGTGTGGTTCGCTCCCAGTAAGCCAGCCCTTTATGATAGCGGCGGCGCAGCCCACCCCGGCATCTACGGTGATTGCATTTGCGGGACAGTTTTTCGCGCAAGCGCCGCATTCCATGCAGAGGTCTTTATCCACTATGCGCGCTTTTCGGTCGTTCACGGTAAACACGCCATGGGGACAAACCGCCGCACACATACCGCATCCTATGCATTGATCGTCGGCCAGGGATAGCGTCGTCACGTTTTTTAAATATCTGTGCTGTACCATCATTGCTTCCTCCTGTCAAAAAGATGTGCGCCAAGTGTCAGTGCTCCGCCGACAGCTGCCGAGCCGATGATCCACGGCAATGCTCTTTTCATTTCCCTATTCACGCCGGATGGTGACGTGTAAGTGGAGCTGCCGGTGAAGTTCATGGCGAGATAGGAAGATATAGCCGGCAATAGCAGCAGCTCTCCTGCGGATAGCAGCCGGTTTCCTTTTTTGAAGCGCTTTGCAAAAAACAGATATTTTGCAGTCCAGCCCAACCCGATAAGCCATCCTTTCCACGCGAAAGCCTTGCCGGGGATATACGGGAGCAACCCGGGCGTAGCAACCGAACCGGCGATCACTGCTCCGGCATATGCGGTAACATCGTGTTTATCAAACGGCCTTGCGGCAAATTGGTTTGTAATGAACAACACGCCGAGAACAGGCAAAGACTTCCGTACAGCCGGAACCAGCTCCATCGGGGTCAGAACAAGTCTGTCCGGAAGCGTGAATTGTACCGTCCTCATTTCCCGCGTAGCCGTATGAGCGGAGGAGATAAACGCCTTGATATCCTGCGCCCGCACGGGACCGTATACTACGGAAAAGCCGGTCTGCTTCTTCACTTCATGGGCACTCACTCCGGGCGCTCCAAGTTGCGGCAAGATCAGTGTCCGGTGTGCCACGATCTCCGAAAGGCATGTTTTTGATATGCAGTTGACAAGCTCATCGGTACCAAATGTGCCTTTGCCTGCGGCACACCATACATTGATCCCCTTGGTGTCGAGAATCAGGAGCCAGCAATCCAAGTCCGACAGTTCCTTTCGCAGAACGTCAAATGTTAATTTATAATTCGCGCTGACCAACACAGGTGATCCATGATCGGGATTCCCCACAGCATAAAGCCCTGAATTGATTTTATAATTCATCCTGCCGATACCCCAACGGACTTTCCACGCGCCAAGCGTATCATGGAATAGGAGTTGTGTTGAAACAATCGGAATGTTTCCCTTTGGAGTGCAGATTTCACCTATTACCCATTTGTCCGCTTTGTTATACGGTGTAATAGCCGCTGCAGAACTACAGGAATTGGCGGAACAGCAACAGTCACTCATTCGCAGCACCTGCTTTCTGTGATATCGCCGGCGGTGACGGTGGTCAGCCGCTTTAGTAATTCTAATGCATACCTGCTGCCGCTTTCGCTGATTGAATAATGCGTCCATTTGCCATCTTTACGCGCTGAAACGATTCCGCTGTCACAGAGTATTTTCATGTGATGGGATAGCGTTGGCTGCGAGATTTCCAGTTTTTCCAGCAATATACAGGCGCATTTTTCGCCGCTATGGAGCATTTCCAAGATCATCAATCGGTTTTCATCGCAAAAGGCTTTGAAGACCTGCGCATGGTTAAGATGGTTGTTTTTCATATAATCACCTCATATTGATTTTATTCAATATTAGTATAAATGTCGTATTGAAAAAAGTCAATATGAATATGCGTCAATTGGAAACCAAGGTAAAATGACTGCTCTTTGTGCATATAAATTAATCAGTAATTTAGCCCAACAATAGGGAAATATTCAGGAAATTGTGCTATGAAATTGGGTCCAAATACAGTTGCTGCCTGCCAGGTTACAGGATTATAATTAAGACAGAAAAACAGCTTCAAGAGATGCCGGGACGGCTGAGAATATTATATGTTAATCTGGGGAAGCTGTGTCGGTGAGAGCATTAGCATTACTTGATAGTATAAAACCAATATACTGATTCACGTGTCCACTTGGCGGAAGACGGGAGTTTATATGAAAATAATATTAGAGCCCCAGCTAATGAATGCATTGAAAGAAATATTGATAAGAAAGCAGGTTCCTCAAAGCGAGCTGTTAAAATTGTTAGGATGTACCAAGAAACAATTACGGTATAGAATAGCAAAAATGAACGAGTTTTTAAATGAAAATGGGATGATAAAGTTGGAAAGCAGAAACTGTATGATAATTTCCCATCTTAATGCTGATGAGATTATGACGTTTTCATCTCTTCGCCAGCTTGAGAATAATGCCGTGGTAGAAAATTTAAAGAATCAGGACAGGATGTGTCTGGAGTGTATTTATTTATTTTGTTCAAACGAACATGTATCAACTAATCATTTTGTCTGCAACTTCAGAGTCAGTAAAAATACCGTACTTAATGATTTGTCTGCCATAAGAAAAAGAATAGACAGCCGGGCTGTCGAATTGCTTTACAGCAGACAGAATGGATACTATTTTGACGGAGAAGTAATGGATATACGTTCTTTGATTTTTCTGAACATTGCCCAGCTTGGAAATGTAGAGATGATTATCAATTTTTTGGCACAGATTCTAAAAGAGCATGATTTTATCCATGTATATGAAGAGACTAATAAACAGCTTAGTGAAACAGTCAGGGAAATTTCTCTCACAGATTGTGTTGATTATCAGGAACAAATAGCATTGATGCTGACCTTAATTCAGTTTCACTCATTGATGGATACTTATTGTAAAAGAGGGCTCACTTCTGTGAAACTACAGAAGAATGATGTTTTTTATGCGGCAGAAAGGTTAAGGGATAAACTACCTGTTAAACTCCCTGATCCGGAGATTATCTATTGTACGTTGTTATTGCTGAATATGTCTCAGGATCATGAATTAATTGACCATACGGTTGGCTTTCATCAGAATAGTCTAAATCATATATCGGAGGAGATTGTTGACCGCTTTTCATTAATTACTCATGTTCATATAGAAGATAAAGATTGTATCGTGAAAGACTTATCCAATCATCTGCAATCTACCCGATTTCGAAGCATGTTTGGATTTCCAGTCATAAATCCTTATTTGGAACAAATAAAAAAATATTATAACGATATTTATTCTGTTACGAAAATGCTTCTGAGAAATATGGAAATGCAGCTGGGATATCATGTTAATGACGATGAGATTGGTTACCTATGTGTGTATCTTTTGACAATTATGGATATTCGGGAAGAACCATCCTGGCGATTTAATGCATTATTGGTTGACAGCAGCTGCGATGAAGGACGGATCAGAGAGAAGCTTTTTCTGTTATTTCCGGATATGCATTTTGTTATTGTAGATAATCCGGATGAAATTAATCGGGAACAAATGGATAACTGTGATATTGTTTTCTCGCAGGATCAGCTGAAGGAAACAGTTCATAAGCCGTTTTTCTACATTACACCATGGGCAGTTACGAAAGGAAGCCAGGTACTGAAAGAGATGGTTTACAACACACTGTCTACGGCAAATCAGGTCGTTAAAAATAATCTTCCCAGTGTAGATAGAATACTTAATCTTATCAGTTTATATTGTGATATTTTTGACTATGCGGGATTAAAAGCGGCAATAGAAGGGCTGGGGCCTTATCACTATAAAATGATTGAAGACAGAATCGAAATTCCGCCGCTGAAAAAAGTTCTGAAACCGAAGCATATTATGTGTGTGGAGGAAAGTGATGACTGGATACAGGCAATTGAGAAAGCAGCAGAGCCGCTGATTCAGGATGGGAGTATCACACCTAAGTATGTTGAGTCAATGATTAAAACGACAATACAACATGGACCATATATGAAAGTTTATCCTTATATTGCCATGCCCCATGCTTTTTCACAGAATGATGTAAAGCGTATCAGCATGAGTCTTCTGCATTTGAAGAAACCGGTTGACCTGCTGGACGACCCGGCGTATCCCATACGAATTTTCATTGTAGTTGCGGCAATCGATGACAAGCTGCATATCCGGGCGCTAAGTGAGCTGGCTGAAATATTAGAGGTTCCGGAAAAACGGGACAAGATGTTAGCCGCAGAAAATATAGATGAAATAGCAGCTATCTTATACCATTAAGGATAGATGGGAAACTAATCCCGGAGTAAATTATAGTACCGTAAAAGGAGGCGGGAAGAGAAAAATTCGGGGTTTCACAAGCGGAAAAATAGGAGGGAGATTACGTGAGTGTATTAAACTGGTTTATTGATAATTTATTTACTCAAACTTCAGTTATTATTGGTCTAATCACTGTTGTCGGCTTAATTGCGAGTAAGAAGAGCATTAGTGAGATCATACAGGGATTTATTAAAACGCTGGTCGGGTACAGTATTTTCGGGCTTGGAATTGGTTGTTTTGTTGGGGTAATGAACTATTTCCAAGAGATGCTGGCCGTTGTATTTAATGTACCGGCGGTAACACTTTCCACTGAGTTTACAAATAGCTATGGCTATCTTTACGGACCAGTTATCGTATCGGGATTTTTGTTTCATCTGCTGCTTGAACGGTTTGTAGTTCCCCAAAAGTATCGTTTTGTTTATATGGGAGGAGGTCATTTTCTGTTAAGAGAAGCAATGCTGACAACTGGTATTGCGGCAATTGTATTCGGGGTAAAAAATGCAGGTGTCGTTATCTTATTTGGGACTATCTTAAGCGGAATCCATTATTCTTTTCAGCCGGCCTATGTCCATCGGTTTACAAAAGAGCTACGGGGGGATGACCTGTGCGGTTATGGACATCAGTCCTCCATCGCAGTTTTTGTAACCTGTTTATTGGCTAAAAAGCTAGGGAAAGCAGAAAAAAGTACAGAAGAAGTTGTATTTCCTAAGGGGGTTTCGTTCCTTCGGGATATGAGCTGTGCAATTACAATTGTACAAGTAATTCTTCTGGTCGGAATCGGTCTGCTATGCGGAGGAGAAACTGTGCAGAAGATTGCCGGTATTTCGACGGATCCTTATGTTTGGCTGGTGCTTCAGGCAATTACTTTTGCCGGAGGATTTATGGCATTTACGTATGGGCTTCGTACAATGATGAGCGAACTGATTCCATCCTTCAGTGGAATCGCAGATAAGATTATTCCCGGGGCAAGACCAGCACTTGATGTACCGACGGTCTTCCCATTTGGTTCCAATGCAGTAATATTTGGTTCGACAATTTCAATTGCTGTATTTTTACTGTGGATGGTATTATTTAACATATTAGGTTGGGGGGCTGTATTCCCTATGATTCCATCATTATTTATGTCGGGTGCAGGTGCTGCGGTATTTGGCAATAAGTTTGGCGGTATAAAGGGTGCCTGTATAGGTGGTGTTGTGGTTGCTACGATGATAGCCTTCGGTATGTTGTTTGCGACCTCAGTTGGAAGCTCGCTGACTTCAATTGAATATATGGTCGGACTGGGAGCAGAACCGGATGATTTTATGCTTCTCTGGCCATTATACTATCTGCTTGGCAAGCTATTCTTTGGGCGAGGTTAGAAACGGTTCGTTTCGGAAAGAGGTGTCTGCATGACTAAATATATTTATAACCCTCCTTTTAAAAGGACAACAACTATTAATACACTGTGCGTAGTCGGAGTCTGTACATGTATCATGATTAAAATGGCAACAGAAAAGGTTTTCAAGAGTATGGGAATTACGGATATTGACGTACAGGCGGCGACGGAATCCAATCCCATGGGGGATAGATACAAAGAACCCGACATTATCATGGTAGAAGGGATTCGGATTGATGAATTGCAGGAAAAGTATCCGAAGACCATTATGATTATGGTGGAGGATTTGGCTAAGGTAGATAAGATTAAGGATGAGGTGGTGAAAAAATTAACAGATGCCGGATGGCTGCAAATCGTTGATGAATAAGAAAGCAGTAAAGGAGGAGAGCTTGTGGTAAAGAGACTTTTAAATTATTCGCCAAAGGAAATGCTGGCGCTGAATTCAGATGAGCTGTTTCAGGCAATTAAAATGTCTGAGGGTCGTGTCGTTATCGGAGACGCAAGGGTGAGAGGACCGAATTTAGTGCAGTATGTGAGCAATGCCGAGGTGTGTGCCGCGTTTGGAAGTGATATTGTTGTATTGAATTGCTATGATCCCCGGAGGCCGATTTGTCCCGGATTGCCGTCCAAAAACCCGGAAGATGATGAACCCTTCAGGGAGATCCAGGTGCCTGTTGGGAGAGGATGGTCCGCAGGAGAGATTCGGGAACTGATTGGCAGACCGATTTCCACCGGGCTTGTGGTTCCGCCGGATTATGGAGCTTCAATGGTGGACACAGGGTTCATTGATACAAAGAACCCGACTCCTGGAGGAGCATCGCTGGCAACAGAAGAGAATTTCCGTCTTTGTATGGAACAGGGCTTTGACATTGTTGGAATCTATGGCTGGTGTAAACCTGAAAAACTGATTGAGGCCGTGGAGATTGCCAGCAGAGTATTTCAAGGGAAGGTTCTTATTGAATCCGGAGTGCCCCATGGTCCAGGTCTGGTCTATGCGCGTAAAACACCATATAATCTCCGGGACCTGTTTACACCGGAATTTGCCGGTAGACTGATTAATGCGGGGGCAAGGATTATTCAGATGCCGGCGGTGGGAAGCCTTCCCGGATTTACACCAGACTATGTGGGTGCCATTATTGATACTGTTCATGCACAAGGCGCTTTGGCTACGGTGGGAATTCATAATTCTCAGGAAGGGACGGATGTTCAGACGATTAGGAGAATTGCAATTGATAATAAAACATTGGGAGCAGACATGTATAATCTTGGAGATGCAGGATTTAACGAGAATATGGGACTTCCCGAGACTATTATGGCGTTGTGCATTGCTGTAAAAGGGCACAGACATACCTACAGAAGAGTGACAGAATCTGCCATGAGATAAAAAGTGCAGGAAACTGGAGGGGTTAGATGGATTCAATAAATAAAATTTTGGATGCAAAATCCATAAGGCTGAATTACGGTGCAAAAGATTGGGAAGATGCAGTAAGAGAGTCAGGACGACTGCTGGTAAAGGCAGGGCTTGTAGATGAGCAGTACATAGAAGCACTGGTGGAAATGGTTCACCAGTATAGCGCATATATGCTGGTAGCTGCCGGGATTGCAATGCCTCATTCCCATTCCAATAAAGGAGTGCGAAAAACCGGTATCAGCTACTTAAAGCTGAACCATCCGGTAATATTTCCGCAAAAGGAATCCAACCCTGTGGAATTGCTGATTGCAGTTGCTGCTGAAAATGATAATAACCACATTGATGCAATATCAAAAGTGGCTGCGATTCTTTCAGATGAGAAATCAATGGAAGAATTGAAACGTTGTAACGATCAGGAAACGATTTTAAGTATCTTGAACGGTTCAGGGAGCATTTAGGGAGTGAGGTAACATGTGATGGTGTACGAGCATAAGAGTGGTTTTTTGAAAAGATTATTTCTACTGCGGCAGTTTGAGCGGGTGTTGCCAGGCGTATTGCTGCTGATTGTGGTATATTTTAGAATCCATACTCAGCAGACCTTGCTGGATATCTGTATAGCAATACTGTTTATAGGGGTATTTTCCGGTGTTTTTCATACGAAGATTTATCCATCGTCAATCAGGATGGAGAACCAGACGTTCTGTCTGGAAACAGGGAGAAAGAGAACGGAATATGGCTATGAGCAAGTGAAGGATATCCAGTATTATCAGTATGAAGTAAAACTGTGGGAAGTGATACCTGTTTATCGCAGCTGGGGACTGATGGTAAATGTAGGGAGGAATAAATATTATTTTGATAAAACTTACCTCTCGGAGTTCGAACATTTAAAAGAGGATATGGAGCAACGCTGCATAAATGTGATTTTAAGTAGATGCCAAGGATTGCAGAGAGAACAAATCTCCTTAGAGCTGGGAAAGGGTCTTCAGGTGAAAAAGGGGAGACTGATGTATGGACAAAGTGCGTATGTATCTCTTGAGGATTCCATAATGAAAAGAGAAGATCAGGGCTGGTATGCTATCTATTATAAAATGGGGGAGACACAGCAGCTTTGGATGAAACTGAATCCGGAAAAATATTGTGGTATTTTTCAGCTAAAATGCGTATTACAGATGTTTTTTGAAGCTTAAATAAATAATCATAGAAAGGGGCAGTATCGTGGTTAAACAGAGCATGGTCATTCAAAATCCTCTGGGATTACACGCGCGCCCAGCGGCAAGATTTTGTAGTATGGTCAACACATTTTCCAGTAATGTAACAATTAGAAAAGGGAAAAAACTGATAGACGGCAAGAGTATTATCAGTGTTCTGGCTGGAAAGTTTGCTTATGGAGATACAATCGAAATATGCTGCATGGGGGAGGACGAAATATTTGCGCTGTTTTCTTTAGTAAAACTTATGGAAGAATGGAAGGATTGAGGCAGTTTAATCAGGATCTAGATAGTATGGTTAAGAGATTATTAAATGATTCACCACGTGAAATGCTTAGTCTGGCTTCGAGGGAATTGTTTCAGGCAATCAAGATGTCAGAAGGGCGGATTGTCATAGGGGATGCCAGGGTAAGAGGATGCAATCTGGTTCAATATGTATGTAATGCAGAAGTATGTGCTGCATTTGGAAGCGACATTGTAGCAATTAACGCCTATAATCCGCAAAGACCGATATTTCCGGGTCTTCCTTCTAAGAATCCGGAAGATGATGAGCCTTTTCGTGAGATACAGGTTCCTATAGGCAGAGGCTGGAGTGCAAGAGAAGTAAGAGCGTTAATCGGCAGACCGCTTATGACGTCATTATTGGCAGCTCCCAGTTATGGCGGGGGTATGGTTGATACTGGATTTACGGAAGCGAAAGGAGACACAATTGCCGGCGCGGCTTTAATAACAAAGAAGAATGTAGAATTAGTAGTGGAACAAGGGTTTGATATCCTTGCATTGTATGGGTGGTGTGAAGAAAAAGATTTGATAGAGCATGTCAGGGAAACGAAAAAACTGGTTGGAGACCGGATTTTGATTGAGTCAGGAGTGCCTCATGGACCGGGATTAATTTATGCTAAAAATTCTCCTTACCAACTACGGGATTTAATCGGACCCGATTATGCTATTAAGCTGGTAAAGGCCGGCGCGGATATTATTCAGATACCGGCTGTAGGCAGCCTGCCGGGCTTTACACCGGAACATGTGGGAGCAATTATCGATGCAGTTCATGCCGAAGGGGCTCTTGTAACTGTCGGAATCCATAATTCACAGGAAGGAACCGACATAGAAACGATACGGAGAATCGCCATTGATAATAAGACGCTGGGAGCTGATATGCAGATGCTGGGAGATGCCGGTCTCAATGAAAATATGGGACTTCCGGAGACAATCATGGCATTGTGTATTGCATTGAAAGGACACCGTCATACCTATCGCCGTATGACAGAATCAGTGATGAGATAAACGAGGAGGTAAGATATGTTAAAAAGGCTGTTAAATTGCTCGCCGAAGGAAATGCTGACATTAAAAGGAGAAGACTTAAAGGACGCAATCAGGATGTCAGAAGGACGAACCGTAACGGCTCTCGCCAGAAGCAGGGGGAACAATTACTTGCAGTATGTTACTAATGCAGAAGTCTGCGCAGGCTTCGGTGCGGATATTGTTTATATGGATACCTATAATCCGGAAAATCCTATGTTTGTAGGACTTCCATCAAAGAATCCGGTGGATGATGAGCCGTTTCGTGACGTTCAGCTTCAAATTGGAAAAGGCTGGACTGCAAAGGAAATCAGAGAGATGATTGGCCGTCCTATTGGTACAACACTGGAGCTGGCGCCTCCCGCATATGGTGGACAAAATGTGGATACAGGTTTTGCAGATGTAAAAGATGGAATTGTTGCAGGTTCTCATCAAAAAGACTGGAATTCGTTTGACCTTTGCATAGAGCAGGGCTTTGACATTCTTTTCCTGTGTGGTTGGTGTGAACCTTCGAAACTGGTTGAAATCGTTAAGGAAGCAAGGAACAGGGCCGGCAACAGGATAGTTTTGGAGGCCGGAGTACCCCATGGACCGGGTCTCATATATGCGCAAAATGAACCTTTTAACTTGAGGGAATTAATGACTGTGGATTTGGCAGCTGCACTTTGCGATGCGGGCGCAGATATCGTAGATATTCCGGCAGCAGGAAGTCTGCCTGGATTCACAACAGATTATGTGGGCAAATTAATTGATACCATTCACAGAGGCGGGGCAATTGCCAATGTAGGAATTCACAATTCACAAGAAGGGACCGACGTTCAGACGATACGACGCATAGCCATAGACAATAAGATTCTCGGAGCTGATATGTATATGTTAGGTGATGCCGGGGTAAATGAGAATATGGGCTTACCGGAAGTAATTAATGCATTATGTATTGCCGTAAAGGGACACCGCCACACTTATCGGCGGATGAGTGAATCTGTTCTGCGTTAAAATTTGATAGTAATGGGATCTATCGGTACCTGACTGTACACCCTTAGCTGGACGCGCGGTCAGGCACCGAAACACTATCGTGTCACTTCCGCAAAATATATAATGTTATCCTTCACCACGACATAAACATACCCCCGCAGATTTGCATCACCTGCAAACTCTTCTAATTGCAGATATTCCTTCATCTGCGATGTTGCCTGTACTTTTATAGCTTCTATCCTGGCGGCACTTGCCTGTGCCTTAGGAATATATTTTATCTCTAACAAATAATTATATTTTGTTCTGGTCTTTTGGTCTCTTCGTCTTCTGTCAAACAAGGCAATGTCAATGCGCTTGCCGTTTACAGGATATTCTGATTTCACAAGAAAAAATTTCTGATTCCCGAAGCACGATAACATAATTGATTTTAATCTGGATTCCCGGAAATCTTTATAATCTTCATCACTATGCAGCTTCAATATACTCTCAATTAGCTTATTGTATTCCCCAAAGTCATTGTAAAGCGCTATCATTCCGACCGCATTCCGCATTTCCTCTGGGTGTACCTGCAAGTAATTACTATAATATTGATAATAAATATCACGAATTACATAGTTGGGAGTCTGTAATTGAACATCATATAAAGTTCCCTCGCCCTTTATTGTTAATAGACCCAAATAGAAGAGTAAGGATAAAAAATCCGCTTTCCTAAAGTGTGAATGAAAATCAAAATTAGTGATAATGTCAGTTTCCAGACTTTCATTGCTCATAATCTGTTCCAGAACTGCTTGCTTTGTTTCTTCTTCTTCGAATAAATCAAACATGGCGGTCAGCTTTCGATAATCACTTGTCATGTTAGGGTCAGTTAGTTGATCGGGAATCCCTTTTGCCCGTTGGTATGCATCCAGGAAGTATAATACCATATTGCTGTTAAATACTTTGTTTTCTGCATTCTTGTGGAAACAATAACCATTATAGTTCTCAATAAGCAGTTCCATTGTTTCCTCGATACGTTCCTTACTGGTAACGGCTACCTCTTTCAAGAGAACTTTTGTTTCATCATTTGTAAATCCGGTCATCTCATTCAATTCGGGAAACATAGATACGTTCTGGGCAATGTTAAATCCACTGGTCAAACTATCCAATGTCAAAGAGGTTACTCCGGTAATAAATATTCTGTCGATACAACTGCCGCTTGTATGGGTTTTAAACACCTCATAAAAACTCCTTACAAACCCCTCTTTACTGGTTATCTTTGTAAATACCTGTCTGTTGCTGAGGATTGCATTTGCAAAATGATCGTATTCATCAATCATAATATACAATTTCATGCCAATGATCTGATTCACTTTTATCAAAAATCTATCCAATAAATCAGCAACATTATAGTTATTACTTTCTTTTATGGAAATATTGAGTCCATAATACACACAAAAATCGTCTAGTCTTACCCGCACAGAACTGTAAAATGATTCTTTGAGCTTTTCCTCACTTTCAGCATCAAGCTTTGAAAAATCAAACCGCAGGACATAATAATTATTTGCCAATGCTGTTTTATGGGTTCCAATGTACGTATCACCAAAAAGAGTATCGAATTTATCCGCACAGTTTTTATCATAATAGTATTGTAAAGTAGATACCAGTAATGTTTTCCCAAATCGACGTGGTCTCAAAAATACCGGATAGCTTGTATTCAAATTTTCCAGTATCTCGATAAATCGGGTTTTATCTACATATACATATTGTTCTTGCTTGATTTTCTGATAATCACTAAGACCATATGGGATCTTACATCTTGCCATATTATCCTCCTCCGCCTATTGTTATCGCTTAATCTACTTCTAAATTATATCATGCAATTTGCAATTTTGATAGTCAAAACTTGCCGCCGAACGCAGGAATGATTTTCTCCTGCATTTGACTCATGAATAGTATTTTCGTGTGATGGGATAGCGTTGGCTGCGAGATTTCCAGTTTTTCGAGCAATATACAGGCGCATTTTTCGCCGCTGTGGAGCATTTCCAAGATCATCAATCGGTTTTCATCGCAAAAGGATTTGAAGACCTGTGCATGGTTAAGATGATTGCTGCTTCTCTTGACAAACAGGTCGGAATAGATTAGATTTACATTGTGGATTGAAACATTCCATTCGCCGTCTTATAATGAACACGAAGGGAGCGGAGATAATGGATAAGCAGTTTTTAACAGTAAACGGATGCATGCAACGCATCAAGAAAGTGTTGAACGTTAAGGCACCGTCACAGGTGATGATCGCCGTGACTGTGGCGTTCGCTGTGGTGTTGGGCGTAGGGTTTGCTGTGAATCGTGCTAATAAGGCAAGTGACAGTGTAACAGCATCACCAGATGAAGAAATTTCTGATAATCCTCGAACCCTTGACGATGCAATTATATGGTATCTAAAGGAAAAAGAAGCTGATAAATACCTGAAAGGGCAATATTTTGCTTCATCATACAGAATTTTAGATACAATATTATCATCAGAAAGGGTGACTGTATTTACCCATATTTTGTGTGAATGGATATCTTTAGACGGAGAAACTGTATCTGGTGGGGCAGGACTGACTTCAATAACTTTTAGAGTAGGCAGCAATGGGTTTGAATATGAAGATTCCACATATTATCCGAAGCCTGATGCTCTCGATATTCCGCAAAAAGCTAAGGACGCTATCGCAAACCCTGTCTATTTTGCGGAAATGTGTGCGGAAGCAGACAAAGATATCAATGATTTTTTAGAATCATTACCGCCCTCGTCAATAAACTTAGAAACCGCTATAACGCAAGCTGTCCTCGAAGCGAACAAAAGCGGTTATAATCCCGGTGATTTTTCAACCGAATCGCATACGACGCTGGCGATTGCCGAGGAAGCTGAAACAGTTACTGTATATCTGATGGTATTGTATGAAAATTACGGTTTTTCGGACGGTGGTTTTTCAGAACTGGGTGGAAGCCATATGCCGGTGGCAATCACTTTTGACAAAAGAACAAACAGTGGGTTAACCATGATGGAATATTGGACGCCGCGTGACGGCGCATACTACGTTCCGTCGATCAAAGAAAAATTCCCGCCGGAGGCTTATGAGGACGCACTTGACACGCAGAAATATATTTATGCGCACAAAATGTCCTGTTATGAACAGGCGATAGAATATGGCGATGTTGATACGGATTCGCAAATCGCTTCGCTGATAGAAACCATCTGTTTATTCCCGGCACAAGCGTCGAATCCTGAAGTGTATATAGAGGCTCACAGCATTGATTTTCGGGAGCTTGTCTACTATGGCCGCTATACGCTGGACTACTGTTTTGATTTGTTTGAAAAAGGCGGTCAAACGGGGCTTGAAGGGCAGATTATGGCTAGCGCCTGCCGCGATATTATGACCATTTGGGGTGAAACGGTCGTAGAGGGGGATTATGATACAGGGCAGGAATGGTATGATGCGCAGCGTGCCGGATAATTTTTGCTTTGTTATTTAGTCATCTGTTTCGCCTCCCGCAAAGGCCGACCAGGAATGCAGACTGGCGTTTTTTTCTGTTTGATTTCCAGTTTGTAACGACGAAAACCAGCGCGGGCATGGCTGCCACAAAATATTGCCTTAATAACACACAAAATGTTATTATATTATGGTATAGCTTTGGCTTAAAATGGACATTACGACTAAAGATTGATATGCATTCCCTACTTTTATGCATTCCCTCAAAATACCTTCGCGTATAAAGCCTTGCGTTTCGTATACATGTTGCGCTCTCACGTTGTTTTCCCGCACATCCAGCCAAAGACGATGAGCTTTTTTGATCTCAAAACACCATTTTTTTATCAATGAAAGAGCGCTTTTTCCATATCCAGAACCCTTGCTTGCTATTACAATTCGCATTAACTCAATGCTGTCGTTCTGATTTGTCATTCCTTTAATTATGGCAAATCCAACGTTTTGTTCATCGGAATTTTTGATAAGCAAATGGAGTATGTCTGCGTCATTAAGTGCCTCTTCATGCTGATTAAAAGACCATTGCCCTACATACATAGCATTTTCTTGTTCCCGTTCTATTTTGACCACAAAAGGGATGTCCTGCTTTCTTGTATAAGCAATCTGGATGGAATCGTTTTCTATCAATATTTTCATAGCGTTTTCCTTTCCTTGCAAAATGTAAATGATCTACTTTATTATTATTCTATGCTTAGGTATTATGAAAATACTTCCATTTATACTGTAGGAATAAGCAAATTAAGTAACTTTTTCATCCTATAGGTACAATCCAGCTCACGAAGCTCTTTCCGCCGCCATGAATCAGAGAGAGGAAAATACACTTTGTCTATTACGCTGCCGCCCATATCCCATATCCCATTTACCATTTTCATTTTGTTGACTTATGATCCAATCGTATACAAATTTGAGTTTGCCTATATTTCTTTTATATGATGTCAATATCTCTACAGCGCCAAGATAACGGCTTGCCTGCTTTGAGGCAAACGCTTCAGGTAAAATTGATAAAGGAGCATCGCCATAAATATAATAAATTGCATTTTCCTTATTCAATATATAATCAAATACCATGTTTTCTGTTTTCTCATCATACTTATCGGCAGTAAGCGAAACTTGATAGAAAGATAAAAAATCAACCAGCCTACCGCCTCGCGGCTTCATTCCAAAAGCATCATAATATGCCGCGACGTATTCCGAATGATTATATTCACCATTCAAAAAAGCTGATGTTATCACTTTGGCCCATGTATCGGCTGTTTTATTGGCCAAGCTGTTTTCACTTGTGAACTTGCGTATCCATGTTGAAAGCATTAGACTGCTGAATATATCCCAATCGTGCAATTTTTCACGTCTGTCTGGTATTTGCTTTTTCCCAGTTAAACAATTATCCATATAGTCAACTGCTTTTTGAATTGGCTTATCCTCAATCGTGTATCCCAATATGGAGAGTCTGCGCAAAGCTTGCTCTGTTGTGATCGGGCGTTTATCAGGCTCGCTTAACGTATGAAAATATCCCCATGAACCAATTTCGTTTTGTAGAGATATAATTTCTGTTGCCCACTTGGACTCCTTATACATTTTCCCAGACCTCCAGTTTAAAATGTGTCCTTTTACATACATTGCCGGATAGTGCTACGCTCTTTTCTTGCCGACATGCTGCTATTTCGGCATTGATCCTCATCTTTCTTCTTGTTATATATTATCCTATTCGCTCCAATATACGATAGCATATATATGTCAAATAGGGTGACGGGTTTTTCTTTTGTCCAAAATCCCATCCCTTAAACTTTTGATAAACAGCTTCCGGCGTGAATAATCCGTTGTTGTCTTGTTTGCCTTTAATCATTGCAGCCATCTCCATGAAGCGCATATCGGACTTAACAGATTCAAAATGACTAAGCACATCCACAACGCTCACCAGGTCATACCACATTGCCGGGGCCTTAAGCTTTCTAAAATCAGATCCCATATAAAACATATAAGGATGACGCTCTAAGCTGTTTTCCCATAATGAAAGCAAGCCCATTGCTGTATTTACTGCAATTTCGGATTCGCAGTATTCGGGGATAGCTGATAGCAATTTCAGCATAGTTAAAGAAGCATATGGGCAGCAATCGTCTTTTCGACCCGGCCCCCTGAATTTCCCGAACTCCTGTGAAACGGTACAAGGAAAACCGGATATTTTATAGAAACCCATGAGATAATCTACGCCTTGCTTGATGTGTTTTTCATAATCAATTCCTGCTTTGAGTAGTGCCAATAATAGTAACGGTGCATCACAAAGACACCAACCGAAAATATCCTCGCCGCTCCCTCCAAAGTGTTTGGGGATGTTGGTGAAAGACTGATATATCCCGTCACTGTCTTTATGTTCCATAATTTTATCTGCGGCTGTCTGTATTTCCGAAACATCAGTATCAAATCCAATATCCAAAAGAAACAGGAGCTTATGAGCAGGCAAATCAGGGTCTTTATGATTACGTACCAGAATACTATGATAATCGGCAATGTCACTCAAGTAAGCGTTAATTTTGGGATTGGAAAATGCGTTCAGCCGCAAGTCCGTCAGGCTTTCTTTGCTTTCTTTAAGAATATTTATTCTTGTAGCATATTGAAGCCATGCTTCCCCAGTTTCCAGAATAAATCTAATTGTATCCATAATTGATATACCTCCGAACAGATATTCTGATTTCCTTATTACCAAAGTATAGCAACTGTGCTTCGGTTAGACAATAACAGTATTATTCTTATCAACAAACACAGCTTGACCGTCATTTATACGTGTAATCTGAATATTATTGCATTTTTCAAAGTTATCAATTCTCTCAAGAAATCTATCATACCGATTAATAATCTTAGATACATGGGGGCAAACATTTATGTTCGTTAAGCAAAGACCGGTAAAGTCATTTAGTCCAACTACATCATTCATCTGCGAGTCTAACTCATGAATCAGGCCTATGCTATTTCCAAACACAATACTACCTGCGCTTGCGCCAATAACAATTTTGCTTTTAATATATTCAGCAAACAGTTCTTTGCATCCCACCGCGCGATTTGATATAAAAGATAAAACGGGTTTCCGCCCATAACAAATATCACATCATATTGTTTAAGCAATAATGGATTTTGCTCGTCAATGTCAAACAGTTCAACTTTCAGTCCCAGTTTTGTCATCGCTCCTGTATGGCGAGGCACATTCCAGTCTTTTTCTTTATATCCAACAGATGCAGTAGTAATTAAAGCAGCCGATCTTGCAGACTTCCCCATCATATTTTTAATGTGTTGATGTAGTATTCAGAGGTAATTCCATTTGAAGTTAATACAAGCATTTATGCAAGCCTCCACAAATATAATTTTTCCACATCGTAATTATACTGTATGCAAAGGACATTCCATCGTTATCATTTGTTCGCTAAGTCCATGCCGGGCATAAAAGCGTTGAGCATTTTTATTATTCGGTAAAACTGAAAGTCTTAAATATTCCATGCCATGGATTTTTGCCCACTTTTTTGATTCGATTAAAAGTTGCGACCCAATACCTTTATTTCGGAAATTTTCTTTAACTATAAAATCCTGGAGATAAGCGTATTTACATGGAACCAATAGACTTAATCCTTTGATTTCCTTTATGTAAAGCAATGAAAACCCAACTATTTCGTTGTTAATCTCCGCTAGTAAAAAAACCGAGATATCATCATTGATTATCCCAGATAGGTAGTCGGTTGTTCTTTCCCCTCGTTGAAAGTGTTCGGGTTGGGAATTAATAGCATCCGTATCCAATTCCTGAAACAGTTCTTTTATAGCATCTAAATCATCAAGCGTTGCGACTCGAATTATCATGTGATTCCCCTTCGAAAAATATTAAATTTGTGACTTTTAACACAGTAGTCTCCTCCTTGTTCAGATGCAATAGCAACATAAAAACATAAACATTTCCACAAAAATAGGATGAGCCTTTCTGTGATCAATTTCGGCAAGCCGCAGGCCGCGTTTGTTGTACGAATCCTTTAGCTTTTCGCCAAAGGTGAATTTGGTTTTCACCACCATCCACCACCGTACACAAGAATGGGTTTATTCCAAATATTCGATAACTTGAGAAATGTCGGATAAAACAGGGACGTTACAGGTTAGCAGCTTATCTTTGCTCTGATGACCATTTGAAATTAAAACGCAATCGATCCCGAGCGCGTTCGCCACCTCATAATCATGTTCCGTATCGCCAATTAAGACAGCACCGATAACCTGTTTTCGGATTATATAGTCATACCCAATATCAATTTTACTTGCTGCATAAACATTTGAAAGGCCAAGAATCTCGTCAAAATAGTGCTGAATATGAAACTCACTCATTTGCGATATTAAATTACCTGTTTCTGATGCAGAAAGAAGGAGTTGTGTTATTTGTTTGTCTTGCAAGGTTTTTAGAACAGACAATGCGTTCTTATATAATTTGCAATTACCGCTTTTCTCTGCATGATAAAGAGAAATATACTCATTAGCCAGTTTTTCGAAAGGTTCCTCAGCAAAATTGAAGCCTACATTTCGATAATAATTAATAATGGGAAAACAAAAAGCCTTTTGGTATTCTGCAACACTACTAAGCGTTTTTATTTGACGCTTGTTCAGCATAGAATTGATGACAGATATACACCAATTTACATCATCGAAAAGTGTTCCGTTCCAATCCCAAATGATATGAGTATATTTATTCTGTCCTGTCATCTTGCCACCTCATAATTAATCCTTTAGTGTCCTTTTTGTAAAGCAATGAAACCCCAACTATTTCGTCATCAATTACCGATAGTAAAAAACCCGAGTTATCATGATTGATTATTCCGGATAGGTAGTCAGTCGTTCTTGCTCCTATCACTCAATCAATTCATATCCCGCCCAACTTACCGCCAACGCCTGTCCACCGGTCAACGGGATATGTGGCAGCGGTAAATCCGTCCTCGCCTCCGTCCCTTTAGGGCAATGGAATGAAAGATAAGCGTTAACCAGACAAAGTCCCGCCGTTTCTTTGTTATATGGATTACCGATATTCGGAGCGGCAATCAAGCTGCCCGCGCTCGCACCAACATAGACCTTGTTTGCATAAACTTGGGCGAGATTTGTCACTATTTGCCGCTGTTGGGATGAAGAGAACCTTTGCTTGCGAGGCAGGTTTTCCAAGCATATCCCAAAACCGGCGAAGGACATTATCAGGATTGCCGCCATCAAAACTGCCGCTCCATCCGCTGTCCGTCAACAACACATTTTTCCACGCTTGCCTGCCCGACTCAGCCGCCCAGCGGCGGCAAATCTCTACTCGCGCGCCCTGCGGTTTATCACCATGTTCCGGATCGAGATAGGAGTAAGCATATAGCTTATCACAGGGAATAATATTGCATTCGCCACAATGGGTGTGTCCTTTTTCCTGACAACAAACCGCAATCGAGCATACCCCATGAAACGGATGCCCGTTAGTTTCGATACAACCGCCGCAGCCATGAGAATCCTTCCAAGTGGCAGTTCATCTCAAACACATGTTCTGAATACATTGTATCAGAATATACGTTCGGGCACAAGGGGGATTTCAATTTTTTGTGTATTGGTACAATCTTTGCGATTTTGCTAACATATAACTTTTAGAAATTTCATAATATATTTCTCGAAACCACCCTACAAGTAAGCGCCGCCTGAATGGACAAAGGGCGGCGCTTTGCCGTTGGCGCGAGGGGAGGTGCCTTGCTGAAAAGCAGAGACCCTAAACCCCCTGTTATGCAGGGGAAAGAAGAAACTTATAGTTATTATTAAAACCTCCAGCGTGTCCAGATGGACAAGAATACATTGATAAACATCGACAAATTATTAAAGCGAAAACTGGCATGAAAGAAGCCGATGAAATGGCTAGGGCCTTTTGCAGCCCTCCGCTGTCGCTTCCATTGGTAGAGAGTTATTCTTCGTCTATTTCAGAAACTGCATTACTTTTCAATAATTTTTTAGACAAACGTATGAATAATTCCATTGCCGGAGTAATCCACTTGTTTTTATGATAGACACAAACCG
>Ga0153941_1000283_pt1 | contig 23048 bp, 25 predicted proteins | sample TSNJ025MetaG_FD_104733 | JGI IMG/M metagenome (GOLD analysis project Ga0153941, IMG submission 104733) | Attine ant fungus gardens microbial communities from New Jersey, USA - TSNJ025 MetaG | ecosystem: Host-associated > Fungi > Mycelium > Unclassified | place: USA: New Jersey, Brendan T. Byrne...
ACTTAACCGAATCCGGTGGGCAGCGCCGGGGCAGGGTTGGGCCTTACCGCAGCGAAGCCGACGCCGCAGCCATTTCCGGCTCCGCCGGCTTTCGACGTTCCGATCCCCGAGGCTTTGCGGCCCCTCTTGCGCCTTTTCTCTCTATGAGTCCGTCGGTGATGTAACGCGCCGGCGTTTCGCGAAACGATTCTCCATCGTGCCGGGCAGGTCATCAACCGCGAAGCAAGTCCATCCGGAATTCGATCGCGGGCGGGGGTCCATCCCATGCCAGCCGCGCGAAAAATTGTTTTCCCTGCGTGAAAAAATAGTTCCCTTTTCGGCGCGGGCGTGGTAAGCGGCTCGACGTCGGCCCTCCTCGTGAGCTCCCCGACCCGTAACAAGAACAAAAACAAAAAGGGTCGGCGATGTCCGATACAAGCATAACCGAAGCTGTTTCCGCGCCGCATCCGGCGCTGGACTCCGCTGCTGCCGGCCGCGTATTCGAGACCGGAAACGAGCACGAGAATTTGCGCCAGGCCGCGGCCGAGCTCACGCAGCGCCGCGAAGCGATCGCCGAAGAACAACCCGGCTTCGAGCGTCGCGCCACCAAGAACTTCGCCGCCAGGGTGGTCGGCGACTATGATGCCGATCGGCTGCTCGGAATCGCCCAGCATTTCAACCAAGAAGGCGAGGAAAAGCCCGGCCGCAACATCGACCAAGCGCCCCGCGGCCGTGTGCTCGATAAGCAAGAGCTTTCCCGAGGTGAACTCCGCAACGTCGCCCGCGAGGTCAGCGATAGCCGGGCGCGCGGCAATCTCCAAAAAGTGATGGCAGCGCTGCAAGAGCGGGCGCAGGCCAATCAGCAGAGTATTTCCGATATCCTCGGCGCGAAGCAGGTCGGTTCGGAAGCGCCGCCGACCGACGCGGCCGGGCTGGCCGCAACGCCTGTGTCTCCGCAAGCCCCGCAGCCTGTGGCGGATCCGGCCATCGAGCAGGAGCGGGCGCGTCTTGCGGCGGCGCGGCAGCAATATGAGGCCGCCGTCCCGCAGTTTGCGGCCCTTGCACTGCACGAACTCGCCGAGGAGACGGCGCAGCTGCGTGCGCGGGGCATAAGTTCGATGGAGCAACTCGCGCAATCGGACCCCGCAGCTTATGCGCAATATAGTGCCAAGATGCAGAAGTTCGGTCTCCTGGACCAGCAAGTGCAAGCCATTCGGCACCGTGCTGCGCAGGAACAGGCGCAGCAATGGGCCGTATTCGCGGCAGGCCAGGACCGAGCCTTCATCCAGCAAAACCCGGACATGGCCGATCCCGGCAAGCGCGAGGCAGCGCACCGTGACGTCTTCGCAACCCTGCGCGAGATGGGAATCGGCCATCGCGAGTTCACTGCCGCTTTCAACAGCAATCCCCTCTTGCGCGACGCGCGCGTGCAGACGCTCCTGATTAAGCTTTCGCAGGCGCACCTAACGCAGAAACGCGCCGCCGAGGCGCTCAAAGGCCGGCGCGCCAATCCGGTGCCGGCGGTGCAGCGGCCGGGCGTATCGGGACCGCGGCCCGATCACAATCAACAGCGTCGTGCCAGGCTCTCCGAAGAGCTCGATAAAGCGACCGGGCAGAAGGCCCTGAAAATTGCTGCCGAGATGCGCGCGCTCGGCCGCGGCGGCCGCCGCCGCGGTGGAACGCCGTTCGTGTGATTTCTTTTCAGGAAACCGGACCGTCATGACCGCAATCTCGCCCGACAGCTACGGCCTGTTCGGCAACCAATTGCCGCCGCGCCGCCCGGCCGATGCGATCGAACGCAGCCGATTGGGACGGCCGGCGGAGCCCGATCTCGTCGATCTCGTCAAGCTCGGCGCCGAGCGCAAGACGGTGCTCGAGGTCGAGCTCGAGGAAATCCCCGACGAGCTGCTCGCGCTGCTCGAAAGCGATCTTGTCGCGGAGCTCAAGCGCGACAAGCGCGCGGCCACCACGCGGGAGAAATACAAAGCCGATTTCGTGCGGTTCAAGAAATACGCGGAAGACCACGGCCTGCGGTATCTGCCGGCGAGCCCCGCGGCGGTCGCGTATTTTCTACTGCACGACATCGGCGAGGCGGCGAGCCCCGGATACGTGTACCGCGTCCTCAGCGCGGTCGCCTATGTGCACGAGCTGAGGATGCTGGCCAATCCGTGCCGCACGCCGCTCGTGCGCGCGGCGCGGCGATATCTGATGCGCGCCCGCCATGCCTTCGCCGAGGCCAAGCTGCTCGCGGCTGCGTGCGGCGAGAGCGTCGAAGCCACTGCGGCCCAACGTGAACATGGAGAGACGGCAAACGCATGAACGACGAAACGATCACGATCGACGAAGGCTACCGGTCGCAACTGAAATTGCTGCTGATGCAGCTTGGCCCGCAGCGCGCGGCGCTCGTCGCGCAGCTTGCGGGACTCGACCGGGACATCGCCAAGCTCAAAGCCGAGCTCGGCGAATCCGATGCGGCAACGCAGGCGGCCGTGCAACAGCCTGCCAAAAAAACCAAGAAAGCGAGAAACTGACGATGCCCAGCAAATTCCGCAGCGATCCCAACACCGGCCGCGCAAAACCCGCAGCGCCGGGGCTCGGGGCCTACACATCGAACGAAGAGGTCGTGAAGAGCCGCGTCGGCGCGCGGGACGGCGTTCGCGGCTCGATTGCCGAAAAGGTCGGCACCGGCAGCGACCCCAGCCGCAACTCCGGGTTTTCCGCAAAGATCAAATGAGCGCGCGAGCCCGGAAGGGAGGCCGTGACGCTACGGCGGGCAAGGGGGGCCGCGCTCCCTCCGCGCGCGCGCGGGCGCTGCGCAAAGATCCGGTGGGCGCGCCCGCTCCGAAGCCGGGCCATTCTGAAACCGCAAGCGAGGCGCCACGCCCCCGCGGCGCCCGCACCGCGCTCGGCACCGCGTTGCTCGAGGCGCTGCAAAAGCATTTCGCGCAGCACGGCGAAGCGGCGATCGACAGCGTGTTGCAACAAAGCCCGTATCAGTACCTGAGGATCGTGGCTGGGCTGACGCCGAAACTGTTGCACCTCGAGGACACCATTTTGGACGAAATGAGCGATGACGAAATCCGCGAGCTGCTCGCAGCCATTCGACTCTTCCGTGCTCGAGCGCATGGCCCGCCTGGAGCGGCTGCTGCAAGCCCGCTTGGACCGGAGGACGATCCGGAAGCGGCTCGACACTGATTATGCATTTTTTGCCAGCGAGGTTCTGCGCATCCGCACCAAAAATGGCACGATCGCGCCGCTCGTGTTCAACCGAGCGCAACAGCACATCCACCGGGCGCTCGAAGCCCAGCTCGCCAGCCTCGGCCGCGTCCGGGCGCTGATCCTCAAAGGCCGGCAGCAAGGTTGCTCGACCTACATCGGCGGGCGTTATTATCACCGCGCCAGCCGCAGCGCCGGGCTCCGCGTCTTCATTTTGACGCACGAACATCAGGCCACACAAAATCTGTTCGAAATTGTCGAGCGCTTCCATGCCAATTGCCCGCATGCGGAGCAGCCGTCGACGGGGACCGCGAACGCCAAGGAACTCTTCTTCGACGGGCTCGACAGCGGCTACCGGGTCGGCACCGCCGGCACCAGGGGGGTGGGGCGGTCCTCCACCATTCAGCTGTTTCACGGTTCCGAAGTGGCGTTCTGGGCGCATGCCGAAACCCACGCGGCGGGCGTCCTGCAAGCGGTGCCCAACGATACGGGCACGGAAGTCGTGCTGGAGAGCACCGCCAACGGCGTCGGCAATTTCTTTCACAAGAAATGGCGCGAGGCCGAGACGGGCGCGAGCGAATATATCGCGATCTTCGTGCCGTGGCATTGGCAGGACGAATACCGGTTTCCAGCCGGTGCATCGTTCAAGCTCGACCAGGAGGAAGCCGAATATGCTGGTCTCCACGCGCTCGATCCCGAGCAGATGGCTTGGCGGCGCGCGAAAATCGAGGAGCTCGGTGACCCGCTGCTGTTCAAGCAGGAATATCCAGCGACGGCCGCCGAGGCGTTCCAGATGAGCGGCCACGACAGCTACCTGGCGCCCATGCTGGTCGCCAGGGCACGCAAGGCCCGGCAAGTGGCGGCCGGTCCGCTGGTGATCGGCTTCGATCCCGCCTGGAAGGGCGGCGATCGGCATGCGATGGCGTGGCGCCAGGGTCGCTGCGTGACGAAAATCGTCAGCAGGCGCGGCCTAGACACGATGGAAGCAGCGGGCTGGGCCAAGCAGGTGATCGACGGCGAGAAGCCGAGAAAATTCTTCGTCGACGTCGGCGGGGTCGGCGCCGGCGTCTACGACCGCCTGCAGGAATGGGGCGAGCCGTATGCGTCGATCGTGGTGGCGGTCAATTTCGGCTCAGCCCCGCTCGAGCCGCCGCCCCTGGACGAACGCGGCAGGCCGAGCGGCGGACCGCTCAACCGGCGCGCCGAAATGTGGATGAAGTCCAAGCAGTGGCTGGAAGATGAAGCCGGCGCGCAGATCCCAGACAGCGACAGCCTGCAGGCCGACGCCTGCGGGCCGTCCTACAAATACGACAGCAACACGCGGCTGCAGCTGGAATCGAAGGAGAACATGCGGCGGCGCGGCGTGCCGAGCCCCGATGAATGGGACGCAGTCGCGCTGACGTTCGCCGAGCCGGTGACCGCGGTGTCCAATTTCCACCGCAAGCTCGAATACGGCAATGCGGGTACGATCGTGTGAAGGCGAGCGATCCGGGGCTGGCGTATAGGTCGCGCAGAACGCCGAACTTATGGAGCGATTGCGCTCGACCTTCGGCTCGGGAGATCGTGATCGGGCGCAAAAGATCATACATGAGATAGCCAGATATACTCAGCGTTTTGATCCAGCTTTGGCTTAACTGAGGGCACTGACGTTGCTCTGATGGTTATGACTACCTCGGGAGCCGGATCAACCAATTCAGCCGCTGGTTTCACGGAACTCGAAGCGGCCAAGGAGCTGGCGCTTGGCTTGAACGTGCTTATTGATCGGGTTGACGTGGCGGGCCGGGAAAGCATCGGACGTACTTCAGCTTGTTGTACACAAGAGTAAATGCAAAACCGCCGCTGAACAAAACGAAGATGGCAAATTCGGCGTAGTCGTGCTCCGGCATGGGCATGAACATCCGTACCGTCAATAGGCTAAAGCCAATTGCCCAGAGACAAATCCAAAAGCGATTAATGAAGTTAAGTTGCACTCAGTCCTCTCCACTCATCAGCCAGGTAAATCGCAGCAAGCTTCAGCTTCGCCGACGCCGCCGATCGGCGTCCCGATCTCTGAGGCCTTGCGGCCTCTCGTGCGCCTTTTCTTTCCGTAGGCCCACCAGCGGCTTTCCCGCGTCACTTGCGGTGAACGGCAACCGCTTATCGATCGGGGTGAGGTGGCAGACCAGAAAAGCATCGACCGTACTTTAGTTTGTTGTACAAAAGAGTGAATGCAAAGCCAGGCGAGGTCGAATCAACCAGTTCAGTTGCTCCACTCCGGGGAACAGGCTTCTACGATGCTCATCGAGCTGGTGGTGTTACGGACCGTGAATCCAGCGCCCGTACTTGAGCTTGTTATACACAAGCGTGAACACAACACCGCCGCCGAAGACAACGAACAGGGCAGTTCCGGCATATTCGCGCTCCGGTGTAGGCATGAAGGTTTGGGCCACCAGCAGCGCAAAGCTAATGGTCCAGAGACAAGCCCAAACGCGCTGCATGAAGGTAAGGGGTGAAAATCCGCCATACCAATATCTTAAAAATGCAATCGGTAATGCAAAGAAGATCAAGAACACCAGGCCCGTGGCCAATGCAACGTAGTCGTGATAGCGCCCCGGCGTAAATAGCACAATCCCAAACGATAGTGCGCCGCCGCCAAAAAAAAGACCGATCAGGAAATAGCGCACGATCCGGCTACCTGATTGCAAGCTAGGGGGAATTTTCATTTTTGCCATTTGGAAAACCCATCGTACCGATTTGCGATAATTGCAACGGGTAGGGCAACGAAACCTAATAACACCAGCCTCGTGGCCAATGCTACGTAATCGTGATAGCGCGCCGGTGTGAAGAGCTCGATCCCGAAAGACAGTGCGACACCTGCGATCCAAAGAGCAGTCAGGAAATAGCGGACCATGCGGCAAAACCCGTTTGAAGCTTCGCTCGGAGTCCCGTTCGAGCGCAAAAGAAATTGTCGAATGCGGCCGGTCGCGAGTCAAGGATCCGAGGCAAGGCGCATCATTTTCCGTACCACTAACATCCAGAAAGGAACCCGATGTCATTTCTGACCTCAATGCTGGAAGCTTCGCTGGAGGCTGCAGGTGAAATCGTGGCCAAGGGCCAGATCAACCAATTCAGCGCCTGGTTTCACGGAACTGCCTTCTACGTAGGAGCGGCCAAAGAGGCGTACGATCACGCGGAACGCAAGGGCGATCCACTCGAAGCCTATGTAGCGATCGCCGGCCTGGCTCTGGGGGCGGGCGCCGCATTGGTCACTGCGCCCGTATGGGCTCCCGGGGCTGCGACGCTTTTGGCGGCGGCTGGAATAACGGGGGTCACGGCGGAACTCGCCATGGCCGTTGCCGCCGGTGCGTACAGTTTCTGGGTGCAGCAAGGCATCAGCGGCGCTGCCGTCGATACCTATCGTTTCATCAATTCTTTCTTCTCGCTCGCGGGGATGCGGCCGCCCGTTACTGCCCTCGGATCGAGCTTCGAGCTCGCCCCGAACGATGTCGTCGCGCGCGATTTCCTGACCCTGTCGCAGGACTCGACCCGCCGCACGGCCGGTTATCTGTGGAATTTTCCGTCGGGGGTAACTGCCGATTCCGTCGGACTGACCGTCGTCCCGAAGGGGAACAACGAGTTTACCTTGGATGCGAACACTTGGTCCAATCTGACTCTCGCCAACGGGCAACTCTCCGGCGGGCTGCTCGATGGAGGCCGGACAGCGGGGGCTCTGCTGTTCAACCCCGACCTCGGCACCATCACGCTCGCGCAGCCAAACGGCACCGTGGCCAATTTCGGCACGGGCCAAATCACCGCAATATCTTCGACCGACACTGGCCTCACGTTCTCGTTGGCTCCCTCGCCCGACGGAGTGCTCCGGAGCATCACCACCGATAGAAATACCGGCACGACTTCGATTTCCGTCGGTGGAATCACGCTTTACAGGGCCCCTGCAGGAAGCACTATCAACGGCACAGATGGCAGGATCACTGCTACCGAAAGGATTCCCGGCACCGATCTTACCGGAATTACGCAGATCGCTCCAAACGGCGTGGTTTCGCAAGATTTCAGCGCGCTCGGTTTGCCGAGTCAACCAAGCGGATTCAACCAGTCCGATTCCGGCAATCCGTTCCCCGCAGCGGCGATGCTCACGTCGGGCTCGATGTTGGGCCCGGGCTATTCCGGTGGCACCGCCGGGATTTCCCCGCCACTTGCCGATGGCGGCGCGGAATCGGCTTATCCCGCCGCGCAGCCGGGTGCGCAATTTCCGAGCTTGCTGCCGCTCCACGCCGGCCAGCCCGCAATCGATCCCGCCAACTTCCTGGGACTATCGCCCGCGCAGGAAGGATTTGACAACTCGTTCGGGTTGCTCGACGGAACGCTTCCTCTATTGCGTTCGCGTCCGCCGGCTCCGCTCAGCCGTTTGGTCGAGGGGCTGCTACAGAATCCATGGGGTGACGGTGGTGCGGCGCCGGGTAACCTGTTCGACTGGCCGCAATCGAATCCAACCGGCTACGATTGGCTCGTGCCGCCGCTCGCGCCAAGCTGGACGATACCGCAAGCGGATCTGGTCGGCCGCGTCGGTACCCTACCGGTGCCTCCGCCGCAAACGCAGATGACGCCACAACAAGTCCCTGCACCGCCGCCGCCTTTCAGCGTCCCGGTCCCGCCGGCGTTGTTGCCCCTTGCGCGGCATTTCTTTCCGCAGGGCCTCGGTACAAACGATACTCAGGCGTGGCCCTCGGCAGGGACCGCAGATGATGCGGGTGTGCAATTGAATGCCGCCGGCAACGCCGGCGCAGGTCTGAGCCTCGCTGCTGCAGGCCAGAGGCCGCAGCCATTCACGGCACCTCCGCCGCCGCCGTTCGGCGTCCCGGTCCCGCCGGCGTTGTTGCCCCTCGCGCGGCATTTCTTCCCGCAGGGCCTCGGTACGAACGATACTCAGGCGTGGCCTTCGACGGGGACCTCAGACGGCGTGGGTACCCAACCGGATCAGGCGAGCAGCGCCGGGACAGATCTGGATTTTACTCGATGGCCGGTACCGTCGCAGGAAACCTCAGCGTCTCCAGCGCCGCCGATCAACGTCCCGATCCCTGAGGCGTTGCGCCCTCTCGTGCACCTGTTCTTTCCATAAGTCCTTGGTGGCTTCCCGCGTCACTTGCGGTGAACGGCGAAATCCTGCCGGGCCTTTTACGTTTCCCGCAGCGAGAGCCGCGCCTGGACGTGTCGAATGCATGTAGGAGAGGGCTTCAATGCTCCGCGCATCGACTGCGGAGCGCGGCGATCCGAAATAGCCCTCGTTTCGAGCCGTCAAGGCATGATCCATTCGGATGCAGCAGAAACCTCACGGTGCGCCACTCACCCGGAACGCGCCAGTGTTCGGGCCGGAGGCCAAGGAGCGAGCAGCATAGGGCTGCGCAAGAAACGAACACCCCTGTCCGAAAACGGAAACACATCACGACCTGCAGCACAATTGCTCGAATCGCGACTGGAATCGAAGGAGAACATGCGGCGGCGCGGCGTGCCGAGCCCCGACGAATGGGACGCAGTCGCGCTGACGTTCGCCGAGCCAGTGGCCGCGGTGTCCAATTTCCACCGCAAGCTCGAATACGGCAATGCGGGAACGATCGTGTGAAGGCGAACGATGCGGGGCTGGCGTATAGGATGGCGGGTTCGAGCTGGAGCGGAAAGCGAGATCGGCATACCCGGACGGCTTGATCCTGGTACGCCACGGGAGACGCGGACATGTTGAAGCCGGGGCGATGGCGACAGACGGAAGAGCTGGAGCCGATGGCAGACAAGGTCGCGCAGAATGCCGAACTCATGGAGCGACTGCGCTCCGCCATTGCATCAGAGGATCATGATCGGGCGCAAACGATCATCCATGAAATAGCCTTGTACGCCCAACGTTTCGATCCGACCTTTGGTCTGCTTGATGGAAGCCGGATCGCTGTGATACTGCTCCTAAGGTTGCGCCGATCCGAAGGATCGGAAGGAACAAAGTAAGTAAGTGCCGGAGCGCAGCTTTGAAAGCTGATGCTTCGAACGTCACTATATGGAGACCGACAACGAGATAACATTATAGCCCACCGATTCGACGCATCCTTTGGTCTCCTTGAGGGAAGCCGGATTGCCCTGATGCTGCTGCTGAGGTTGCGGCAATCCGAAGGATCGGAAGGCTAAAGTGATTGCCGGGCCGCAGCCTTGAAAGCCGAGACTCCGAATGTCGCTACGTCGAAGGAGATGGAAAATGAAGGCGGGACGTTGGAGACAGACCGAAGAGCTGGAATCGATTGCCGATAAGGTCGCGCAGAACACCGAATTGATGGAACGATTCCGCTCCGCATTCGGCTCTGGAGACCGTGATCAGGTAGACGCGGTTATGCATGAGATTTGCCTGTACGCTCAGCGCTTCGATCCAACGGTTGGTGTACTTGAGGGCACCCGACTTGCTTTTATGCTCGCTCAAAAACTGTACCAACCGCGAGGACCGGAAGTAACGGCATGAGTGCAAGGATGCAAGATTGTAAAGGTGAAATTTCTACGTCGCTACATAACACAGAGACGCGGACATGTTGAAGCTGGGACGATGGAGGAAGGCGGGGGAAGTGAAACCGATCGCAGACAAGGTCGCGCAGAACGCCGAACTTATGGAGCGATTGCGCTCGGTCTTCGGCTCGGGGGACCGTGACCGGGCGCAAAAGATCATACATGAGATAGCCAGATATGCTCAGCGTTTTGATCCAACATTTGGTCTAACTGAGGGCACCGACATTGCTCTGATGCTGGTCCAGAAGCTGTGTCAGCCTCAAGGACCGGAAGGAACGAAGTGAGTGCCAGGGATGCAAACTGGGAAATTCGGCTCGTGCTGGTGTGCATGACAGTGCTGGCGGTCCTGAATAGGGGAAGTAAATGGTTGATCGCTTGACGGTGTTCCCGAATGTCGTATCCGGCGGCAGCAGCGCATCCGGAGCTATATTCGTCGATGCAAATATACTCGCCAACTTCGATCGGATCGGACGGGCCGGTCCGAAGGACGGGAAGGAACGAAGTAAGTGTCGGGGTCGCAGCTTTGAAAGCCGAGACTTCGAATGCCACTACATAGATGGAGACCGAAAATGTTGAAGGCGGGACGATGGAGACAGACGGAAGAACTGAAGCCGATCGCAGACAAGGTCGCGCAGAACACGGAATTGATGGAACGGTTGCGCTCGGTTTTCGGCTCGGGCGATCACGCTCGAACGCGAGAAGTAACCCGTGACATCTGCCTGTATGCGCAGCAGCTTGATCCAACGTTTGGTCTACTGGAGGGCACTCGGATCGCTTTTATGCTCGCTCAAAAGTTGTGCCCACCACGAGAACCGGAAGGGGCTAAATGATCTGGGTACCAGGAATAGGAAACCCGCGGCGACGGGAGGCATCGTCGCCTCGTATGGCACCGCCCACAGCTATGAATTGGAGAAATGAATGGATGATCAACTAAAAGTGTTTCCGAACGTCGTGTCCGATGGCACTAGACTTGGAGTTATGTTTGTCGATACGAACATACTCGCCAACTTCGAGCGCATCGGGCAATTGGACGCGCTCCTTGCCGCAAACCGTCTCATCATCATTACGCCGGAAGTATACGAGGAGGCAGTGCATGATGCGATCGCAACTGGCGATCCGCAGAAAATGGCATCCGGGCAGCGAATTGAAGGGTGGGTCAACGCGAACAAATCGCAGGGAAATGTGCGAATCGATCCCATCAACCCGGATCGCGCTTTGAAAACCGGGAAGGATGCAGGTGAGGAATCGATTTCGGCGGATGTCGGGTCGCTGAACGGGCAGGGCGACCCGGTTGTTCTCAGCGACGATAGATCGATGGGGTTGCAACGTGTAGCCGGGAGTGCCATGCCGGCTCTCACTGGGAATTATTATCTGGGCAGCCTGCTGATAGGCGGAGCAATCACGCCAAATGACTATTTTCAAATGTCGGCCGCGGGTGCTGCTGCGGGTTTCAATCAGAGGGCATTTCCATCGGATACGTCGTCGGTCTATCTCAACGGGCGTGAATATGGCCTGATCATCGACGGGCTTCAACAAGGAACCGTCCGGTATACGAACGTTGGGTCCTCGTCGATCACCCTGGATGGTCGACCTCCCGCATATAGCGCTCCGTACGAACGTGTCGGCATCCAGAACGGCGAAATCGTTCGATTCAACAGCGACGGGAGCAGGAAGATCGACCTGAACGAGAACGAAGTTCCGTCCGACCAGACCGCTGCCACAAACCCCTGGCAGGATTTCGGCGCGCTCAGTCTTCAGGATCAGCCGGGCGGGTTCAACCAGTACGATTCCGGCAATCCGTTCCTCGCAGCGCCGATGCTCACGTCGGCCTCGATGTTCGGCCCGAGCTATTCTTCTGGCACCGCCGGAATTTTCCCGCCATTTGCCGACGGCAGCGCGGGACCGGGCTATCCCGCCGCACCCCCGGATGCGCAATTTCCGAGCTTGCTGCCGTTCTATGCCGGCCAGCCGGGCGTCGATCCGGCCAATTTCCTGGGACTCTCGCCCGCGCGGCGGGGATTTGATAGCTCGTTCGGGTTGCTCGACGGAACGATTCCTCTATTACTGTCGCGCCCGTCGAATCCGCTCGGCGATTTGCTCGCGGACCTGCTGCAAGGTCCACGGAGCAATGGCAGCGCGGCGCCGGGCAGCCTGCTCGACCGGCCACCATCGAATCCGACGGGCTACGATTGGCTTGCGCCGCCGCTCGCGCCAAGCTGGACGATGCCGCAAGCGGATCCGGCCGGCAGCGCTGCTGCGCTATCGGCGCCCGCGCCGCAAATACAGGTGACGCCACAACAAGTTCCTGCATCGCCGCCGCCTTTCAGCGTCCCGGTCCCACCGGCGTTGTTGCCGCTCGCGCGACATTTCTTCCCGCAGGGCCCTCGGTACGAACGATACTCAGGCGTGGCCTTCGACAGGGACCTCAGATGATGCGGGCGTGCAACCGAATCCGGCGGGCAGCGCCGGAACAGATCTGGATTTTACTGGATGGCCGATGCCGTCGCAGCAAACCTTAGCTTCTCCAGCACCGCCGATCGACATCCCGATCCCCGAGGCATTGCGCCCTCTCGTGCGCCCGTTCTTTCCATAAGATCGTCGGCGGATTCCCGCGTCACTTGCGGTGAACGGCGAAATCCCGCCGGGCCTTTTGCGTTTCCCGCAGCGAAAGCCGCGCCTGGACCTGTCGAATGCATGTAGGAGAGGGCTTCAAAGCTCCGCGCATCGACTGCGGAGCGCGGCGATCCGAAATAGCCCTCGATTCGAGCCGTCAAGGCATGATCCATTCGGACGCAGCAGAAACCTCACGGTGCGCCACTCACCCGGAACGCGCCAGCGTTCGGAGCGAAGGCCAAGGAGCGAGCAGTATAGGGCTGCGCAAGAAACGAACACCCCTGTCCAAACGGAAACACATCACGACCTGCAGCACAATTGCTCGAATTGCGGCCCGAGCCTATCATAGCCGAGGTGAAGACCGAATCGCTGCGAGGGATGTATTTTGGTGCGAGTGCTGCGACGACTTTGCTTTGCGCCTCTCCGCCTGCCGTTCGTGTGGCCTACGGCGACGATGGCCGATGTCGATTTGTCGAAGATTGGCACGAGGTTCGGCACGGCATCGTTCGTCCAAAAAAGCGCGGACTGCTGCACTGGGTACATTCAAGTATATGACCGAGCTATGTCCCAGAGACTTACGTCGCGTCTTTGAGTTGGAAAGCAGCGGTAACCGCTGGTGCCGCACTTGTTTCCTTACGGCTTCAACCCCGACTGGAGTCCGGCATCGCCGCCGGCAGGCGCTGGAGTCAACGACGGTGACGCGGCGATGTTCTCTCCGCAAGCGTCGTGACCTGACCCGCGAGCCTCACTTGGAGCTCGCTAGGCTCTTGCCAAATCTATCGACAATTTTCTGCGCGATCGGTCATCAAGGAGTACAAAAGTTCCGTGAGCCACGTTATAATCCCGCGGGGAAATTGCGATTGAGATCGGGAGTGACGTGCAACGACCTCATGGGAGATGGAAATGGCAGGATGGGCCGCAGTTCTTCAATCCGGAAGGTGGATCCGAGCAGGGGCCCTTGTGGCGATGACGTCTCTGATCTACTCCGCCGAAGTCCGAGCCTCTTGGAAATGTATGCTCATAGAGGACTTGCCAACATCGTCGGACATCGAAACCAAAAGAGTAGCAGAAGCTCTTGTCGCTCAGCACGGCGACGGAAAGCCGTTCCATATCCGTAGCATAACTAGCGGGCGTCGGGACGGGAATTTGTATTACATCGCCTGGCAGCATGACAAGCCGTGCATAGTATCCGATTGCTATTACCGGATCTTGCAGCAGCGAGACACGGGAATTGTCGAGTTATTTGCGTTTCGGAGCAATGGGTCAATTCAGTACATGCCGTTTTATATGGGAGTTTACTGGGAATGGCTCAAAGATTACTTTGGTGTCTATTTCTTCGAAGGGCCAGAGAAGACCAATATCGCCATAGGCTTCCCAAGTGCAAGCAATAATATCGTCATTGATCCGTATGCTTCCGAAACCACCAAGCTGCCGCGGTGCGGCCCGTAAAAGTTATCCAAGAAAGAGCCACCATGCCAGAGGTAACACGTCGATTGGGAGAACTCACAATCCATTTTATGGGAGATAATCCTAGGCGACTCGCTGCAACGTTCGACGGCGCCTATGGCCGCTCGCCCAGGTTCCAGGCGGAAATGGCGGATGCCGCGAGCAAGTTTAGGAATTTTGATGTAGGTAGTTCGCTTGATGATGTGGCGTCGGCCCCCGATTACGGGAATATCGATTGGAGCCGGGTGCCGACGGGTGCGCAAGCTTTTGGCAATGCTGGCGGACCAGATAGTTACTTGAGCATAGTGAGTGGGGCAGCGCACAATCTTATTCAAGATGGTAAGAGTTTCACGGGCACCCCGGAACTCGAGCTGGTGCATGAATTGCTCCACCCCATGCAGATGATGCGGGATTTGGCCGAAGCGCGCGGTAATTCGAACTCGGAAGGCCAAGTTCAGATGCGGGAGCAACGAATTGCCGAGGAGTTGGGTTATCGCACCGGCGAAACCTTTCCCGATGTACTAGGAACCGGAATTCCATACCAGGTAGTGTCGCCCGAATCCGATCCGTTGATCCATCCAATGCGATATGGGGCGCCAACGGGCGCTGCCCCAATGTTTCCGGGTCTGCAGATGGCACCGGGCCAGGGCCCGCTCGCACCGCCGATCGACGATCCGCTCCTCGAGGCGACGAGGCAACTGCTGCCCTTCTTTCTACAGGGGCTTAACCCTGATGGCACTTCGGCGTCGCCGGCGGATGGTGCCGTGCCGTGCTTCCTGTCCTCGCCAACCCGCCGGTTCGGCGGCGGGCCGATGCCGGACGGTTCGTTCGCTCCGCCGCCATTCAGCGGCGCGCTCCCGGCTGGTCGTCCGCAAACGCAAGTAACACCACAGCGAGTCTCCACGCCGACGCCATCGATGGAGGACCTGATCCCCGAGGCGTTGAAACCGCTGGTGCCGCGCTTGTTTCCTTACGGCTTCAACCCCGACTGGAGTCCGGCATCGCCGCCTGCAGGCGCCGATGCGTCGGCCGTTCCTTCGCAGGCAACATCCCGGCAAGCCTCGGCACCGGATCCGGCAGTGGTCGATCTGCTGCCGCCCGAGCTGAGAATCCTGGTGCCCTTCTTTTTCCCGCAGGGCTTCGACAACGGGTGAGCCGATTCGATCCAATCGGCGCGTCCCGCTCTGCCGATTTTATACCGCAGCAGGCTTTTGTTTTCAGGAACGAGCACTGGATGACGAGCGGTGCAAAAAGGTCTTGACGCGACCCGAGCCATCAGTTAGTTGGGGAATACAGGTCCGGCGAAATCCAGCCGGGCCTTTTGTTTTCCCCGCAGCGAAAGCTGCGCCTCGTTCCCGGATCAAGTCCGGGGCAAGATCTGCCGGACTTAACGCAGGCGAGGGCAGATTCAATGCTCCGCGCGCGGGCCCGGACGCCTATGGCGATCGCCCCTTCGCGATCCCTTGCCCCGCGACTTGCCTCCAACTCCGGCACGTTGTCCCGGACGGTTCGTGGTGTTACACTCGTCGCCGACACGGGAACCGGATCACTGCCATCGGTAGGTGTCATAGGCGGTATTTCGAAATTGAGTGAGGTGGACGCCTCATCATGGTTAACCTCGTCAAGGTGCTTGCGATCACTGCCGTAAGCTTCGCTGCGGTATCACGTCCAGCTCTGAGTCGTGAAATCGGATGCGCACCAAAGACCAACGCTGCTCGCATTCTTCAGAGTGCCCATCCAAACGATCTCCACTTAAAGTGGCGAGGGGGAGACAGGATCGGATTATCCTGGAGTTTCTTCTCGAATAAAGCCGCCATGAACGGACCCGGGGGTACCTACTTCAGGGGTTACTTGGTCTCCCCTCGCGGCGGAATCATCGACAAAAACGTCTTCATCTTTACGAACGAATGGAATTGTGCTCCCGCGGATACCAGTCGATCGCAAACACTTCCAGGGTTAACAGCGCGTCGGAAAGCGGAAGTTGAGAAATGGTTTGGCTCGCTGGGCCAAACAATACCGCCCGCGCAAACACTCGCGCCAGGCAGTCCGGCCGGCCGGTCGTCAGGGGATCAAGCCGGCAACGCGTGCACACCGAGGACCGTGGCCGCTCGTATTTTGCAGAGCGCTCATCCCAATGATCTCGACCCAGCTTGGCGGGGAGAGAGCACGATAGGAATGTCATGGATCTTTATGCCAAAAGAGGCCGCCGTGAAAGGACAACCTGAGGGTAGCGACGGTACTTACGTTGAGGGTGATCTGATCTCGCCTCGTGACGAGACTCAGAAAAATGTGTTCATTATTGCAGATGAATGGAATTGTGCTCCGGTAAAACGCGCCGTATCACGGACTAAGTGATCGAGCAACGATTGTGACGGAATGCAGGGTATTTTGGCGTGCGTGAGTTTGGTGACGACGGCAATCGGCTGAGCCGGCACATACTGCGCCGGGGAAACAGCGGCCGACGTGTCGAGCCATCCGCGCGAATAAGAGGAGCGAGAAGCGTCGAACCGCGTCAGCGATAGGGGCTTGGAAGCATTTCGGTAACCTGATCACGCGCCCACGGTTCTCGTTTCGGTACTTGGGCAGAAGGGGACAGATTCAATGTCCCGCCGCTTGGCCCGCAACGCGCCGGTCGCCCGGTAGATGCGGCCTTACAATCAGCAAAAAATCAGGAGTAAGCGCATGGACCCATCCGGCGAAGCGACGGACGTATCCCCTGATGACCTAGCCGGTGTAGGTCCGGCCCCCGACGATGGCTTGTCGCCGGAGGTAATCGAATTTGCGAAGAGGTTCGAGCCTTTCAGCGCTATACCGTACTGGGATCACCGGCAATGGACATCGGGGTGGGGTACACGCGCTTTATCCCCGAATGAGCAAATCGACGAGGCCACGGCAGAGGCACGATTACGTGCCGAGCTGGGCCAGTGGCAGAGATTCGTCAACTCGGTTGCTCCCAATGCACCTGAGGGGATAAAGAAGGCGCTGACTGACCTGAGCTTCAATACCGGCCAGTCATGGGCGAACTCGGGATTGGGGGCCGCGGTGCGAGCTGGGGATTGGGCAACTGCCAGACAAAAGTTCCTGCAATACAACAAGGCGGGAGGAAAGGTACTTCCGGGACTAGTCAATCGCCGGCAGGCGGGAGTTAATAAGTGGTTTGGCTTGCCTGGCCAAACCGTTCCCCTACCGCGTCCACGCCCGCCGTCCGCGCCCCGCAGCTCGCTCGACCAGCCGCAGAACGATCTGGCGGACAGCGGCGCGCCGCTGGGGCCGAGTAACCTGCTCGGGCCGCCGCAGCCGAGCCTAGCGGACGGTGACGGCGGATTTCAGGCGCCTCTTTCGCGGATGCAGATGGCACCACAGCCACTCTCAGCATCGTGGGTGCCCCCGACCAGCGCGCCGATCCCTCCGGCGTTGCGGCCCCTCGATCCATTCTTCCCGCCGGGACTTAACGCTGGCGATAGCCAGGCATGGCCTCCGATAGGCGGCGGCGACCGTTCGGGCACGCTGGATATCTACAACAGCGAGGTGCTGCCGTTCCCGTGGTTGCCGAGCGGCCCGTTCGGCGGCGGGCCGCTGCCGGACGGTCCGTTCGCCCCGCCGCCATTCAGCGGCGCGCTCTCGGCGGGTCGTCCGCAAACCCAAGTAACACCGCAGCGAGTCTCCGCGTCGACGCCATCGATGGAGGACCTGATCCCCGAGGCGTTGAAGCCGCTGGTGCCGCACTTGTTTCCTTACGGCTTCAACCCCGACTGGAGTGCGGCATCGCCGCCGGCAGGCGCCGATTCGTCGGCCGTTCCTTCGCAGGCAACATCCCGGCAAGCCTCGGCACCGGATCCGGCAGCGATCGATCTGCTGCCGCCCGAGCTGAGAATCCTCGTGCCGTTGTTCTTTCCGCAAGGCTTCGGCAACGGCTGAGCCGATTGGATTCAATCGGTGCGCCCCGCTCTGCCGATTTTGTACCGCACCGAGCTTTTGTTTTAGGAACGAGCACTGGATGACGAGCGGTGCAAAAAGTTCCTGACACGATCCGAGCCATCAGTTAGTTGGGAAATACAGGCTCGGCGAAATCCCGCCGGGCCTTTTGTTTTTCCCGTATCGAAAGCCGCGCCTCGACCTTGCGGATGCAGACGAAGGTAAAAATTTCACATTTCTCGCACTCTTTACCCATAAACTCGGTAGTATCGGTAGGTGAAGACGCGATTAGCAAGGTTACCCAAGAAACGAACCACCCCTATCCGAAAACTGATACACCGCCGGGAAGCTTCAGCACATTGCCTCGGCTCTCGTGCAGCATTATCGTCACGGACGCTGGGCCGAACCGTGCCGGACTAGAGGAGCGGACTGTGTTGCGGCTATTTTGCCTTACGATTCTGTTCCTGTCGTTCATCTGGCCCAATCCGACGGCTGCCGATACCGAGTTACTGAAGATTCGAACGAGATTTGGGACAGTTTTCGTCGTGAGGAGCAGCGATGACTGTTGCTCGGGTTACATTCGGTTCCGTTTCGAGAAGATTGAAGTCCCGTCGACGGGAACCGTCTATGCGCACCTGGAGGGCGTGTATTGGGTTCCCGAAGGTGACCTCGTCGTGCTGAGAGTGCCGTCCGGCGTCAAAGGAATGCCGCCTGACCCGTACGTGCTTGTCGTGAATGATAATGGGATTACCGACATCAGCGATCATGAAAGAATGGAGCCTGGAGAGGATACCTTCCGAATCGTTCAAAAACGAAACGAGGTCCAGTTCGATCTCGGCTTCGAGAACCGATTGCGAAAGAGAGCTATCTATCGCAATGGCGTCTTGTACATCGGCTTGGAAAAGTTCCACATCGAGAGAACGCTGCCGAAATCCGCATGTGCCGACGTGCTTCGCATGCTGGCCGGTTGTAAACGCACGTCGGAGTGTCCGCATGAGGGGGTCTTGCAGGGCTGGTCCATGGCCCAGCAGCGAGCGTTCAACACATACGAAAGAATGCCGGTCTTCGACCGAGGCAACTACTACAAGGCTTGCGCAAGGGTATGTGCCCGGAAAGTTCGACCTATCGAGGAGCGCAAGCTGCTTTGCGGGTATTGATTTAAATTCCTGCAGCCACATGGGATGTGCCGAGCTTCGCGGGATCGTTATAAGCCAGCAGCCGCCCCGAACAGCGGCACTCACTTCACCTGAAGAGTAACCCACCAGGACCGTTTGCATGGAATTCACACCTTCCGTTTCGGACGCAATCAACGCCACGGCTGCGGAATACGGCATCGATCCGGCGTTCATGGGCCGCGTCGCCGAGATCGAAAGCAGCGGCGCTCCTTCTCTTCCAAAGGGAAGTCATCGGGGCCTCTTCCAGTTGTCGCCAGAGGTCTGGCAAAAGTTCGGAAGCGGCGACATTTACAATCCGCTCGACAATGCACGAGCCGCAGCTCGGTATCTTGCAGCCAACCGGGCACGATTCGTGCAGCGGTTCGGTCGCGATCCGAGCCAAACCGAGCTCTATCTTGCGCATCAGCAAGGCATGGGCGGTCTCACAGCGCATCTGACCAATCCCGATGCTCCCGCGTGGCGCAACATGGCCGGCACGGCGGACGGGCGGGCGCGAGGCGAGCAATGGTCCAAGCAGGCGATTTGGGGAAACATTCCTGATCCCATGAAGTCGCTATTCGGTGATGTGAGGAACGTCACGGGACGTAATTTCATCGACTTGTGGCGCGCGATCATCGAGGGCGGAATCTCGACTGATCGACCCTTTCCGTTCCCGCGCCCGCGGCCGCCGTCCGCTCCCCGCGGGGTTCTCGAGCAGCATCTGGCGGACAGCGGCGCGCCACTGAGCGGAGCGACCGATTCGAGCTGCCGCAGCCCAGCCTAGCATTGCACAAGAAACGAACACCCCTGTCCGAAAACGGAAACACATCACGACCTAAAGCACAATTGCTCGAATCGCGACCCGAGTCTATCATAGCCGAAGTGAAGACCGAATCGGCGCGAGGGATGTATTTGGTGCGGGTGCCGAGAAGACTTTACTGTGCGCTTCTCTACCTGCCGCTCGTGTGGTCCACGGCGACGATGGCGGACGTCGATCTGCTGAAGGTTCACACGAGATTCGGCACGGTATCGTTCGTGAGGGGAGATGAGGACTGTTGTACCGCCTACTTCAGGTTCCATTCTCAAAGGATCGAGATTTCGTCGGCGGGAAGACTCTCGGCAATGCTGGAAGGCGTTTACAAGGTCAAGGAAGGAGACGTGGTGGCAATCAGCGTGGAAACTGGGGCAAAAGGATTGCCGCCTGCTTTTTACATCCTTCTAGTGGATAGAAACCGAATCGTCCACATTGACGATGACGATTTCGTGAGCAAAGATGTGACGTTTCGAGCCGTTCAGAAGGGAAATGATATCCATTTTGACCTCGGTTTTGACAACGGACTGAGAAAGAGAGCCATCTATGTTAACGGCATCTTGTACGTCGGATGGGACAGGGTCCACATTGCGAGCACGGTCCCGCATGAGGAATGTGGTTACGTTCTGAAAATGTTGATCCCCTGCAAAGCTATGCCAGATTGTTCCGACAATGGTGTCCGTGATGCCACACCCCTAGCTAAGGTGTGGGCGATTCCGAGACTTGAGAACATGCCGGCATTCAAGGGCGATAATTTCTACGCCGCTTGTGCGAAGATATGTGCCGCAAAGAGCCACAAGATTGCGGGGATACGCAGAACGCTCTGCGGTTATTAAGTGATAGTTGGATTCAACCAATCGACTCTTGATATGGTCGACACGCTCTTTCGATAAGGAGTGCGCGTCTGGACACAGGCGAGGATAGATAATTAGTCCATCATCATTACGCCCTCAGCACCGCATTCAACGGCTCTCGTAACCCCGTTTAGCTGTTATCCTCACTTGACACGCGGGCGCTCTTGCTGTAGTTGGAAAAAACTGGCTCGGCGAAATCCCGCCGGGCCTTTTGCTTTTCCCCGCGTCGAAAGCCGCGCCTCGACCCCGGATCAAGACCGGGGCAAGACCTGCCGGACTTAACGCGGCGAGGATAGATATTGGTAGGGTGGGCAAAGCGCGGAGCGCATGCCCACCAGCAGCGGCGCGGCAGTGCCTGAGCTGAGGGCATGAAACGCGTAGTCTCGGGTTGGTCACGGAACGAGTCATCGCTGTCCGAAAATAGACACACCACGCGAACTCCAGCACGATTGCCTCACCTCACCCGCGGCATTATAACTCTCGCCACGACAATCGGATCGTCGCCACAACCCCGTCGAGGTAATACTTGCGAGTGTCCGCCGATGTGCGCCTGGCTGCGCATTTTAAAAGTCGAGGAGCATGGAAATGATCAGGGCAATCGGCGCAGCTCTTCGGTTTGCCAGACAGACAGCGGCCGTCCCGTGCATGCTGTTGTCGCCTCTGATCTGTTCCTCGACAGGCCAGGCTTGGGAAATCTGCCAACGGGTAGAGCAACTACCCCTAGTTTCCGAGGCGGAAAGAAAAAAGGTAACAGAAGTTCTTGCCGGTCAATATGAGGAATCGGTGTCACTCGACATTCGTCGGATGGGCAAATCGTACAAGCAGGAAAAGTCGCATTATCTTGCTTGGGCAAACGACAGATTGTGCGCACAGTCACGTTGCGAGTTTCAAGTGCTGCAGGAGAGAGGGGACGTCGTGGTCGACCTATTTGCGTTCCAAGGCTCGGGAATTGCTTGGTACGAGCCGTACCGGCAAGGAGCCTATTGGAAGGCGCACGAGGACTCCTATGAATTTTACGCTTTCGAAACTGCGGACGGGGCTCGCATTGCTATCGCCTTTCCGCGTACGACGAACAAGATTTTCATTCAGGCGCTGCGCCTCGATGCGAGTAAGCTGCCGCCCTGCCAGCGGTAGCATAAACGAAGGCACATAAAATGCCGGAGGTCACGCGCCAATTCGGAAACCTAACTATTCATTTTCTGGGGGATAGTGCCCAACAGCTCGCTTCGACGTTCGACAGCGCATATGGCCGCTCGGGTCGTTTTCAAAGCGAGATCGGGGACGCGGTGCGCACATTCAGGGATTTCTATGTGGGTAGGTCTCTCGACGATCTGTCTCGGAGCCCCGGTTATGAAGGCCTCGACTGGAGTGGTGTTCGGGAAGGTGCGACGGGATTTGGTCAACTTGGTGGACCGGATAGTTATTTCAGTGTTGTGACCGGGGCAGATCACGAGCTTCTCCATGAGGGTCACCGTTTTCCCGGGACCACAGAGCTCTCGGTTGTCCACGAGCTCCTGCACCCTATGCAGGAGATGCGGGATCTTGCCGCAGGAATCGGTTACAACGAAGGCAGCGAAACTTCAGTCCAAATGAGGGAGCAGACGATCGCGGAAGAATTGGGTTATCAGATCGGCAGAACTTTCCCGGACGTGGTGGGGACTGGAGCGAGATATCAGGTGGTTCCGCCCCAGCGCGATACCGATACCCATCCAAATAACGGGAGCGGATTCGCTCCGCCGCAACCCAATGCGCCCGACCGCGATCGGCTGTTCGGCTTGCTGCAATTGAATCCAGCCGATGCAAGCACCGCGATTCCGGCGGCTCTCTCGCAGCTGCAGATGGTTCCGCAACAAGTCTTGGCCCCGACGCCGCAAGTGCACGATCTACTGCTTGATGGGACGACGCAACTATTACCCTTCTTCCTTGCGCAGGCGCTTAAGCCTGACAGCACTTGGGCGTTGCCGGCGACGTCGCCCGCGGATGGCATCGCACCCGGCTCGCTATCTTCCCCCAGCGGCCAGTTCGGCGGTGCGGCGATGCCAGGCGCTCCATTTGGTGCGCTCGGAACCAGCAGCGGCGCGCGCTCGGCTGGCCGTACACAAACGCAAGTAACACCACAGCAAGTCTCCGCGCCGACGCCGTCGATGGAGGACCTGATCCCCGAGGCGTTGAAGCCGCTGGTGCCGCATTTGTTTCCTGACGGCTTCAACCCCGACTGGAGCCCCGCATCGCCGCCGGCAGGCGCCGATGCGTCGGCCGTTCCTTCGCAGACAACATCCCGGCAAGCCTCGGCACCGGATCCGGCAGTGGTCGATCTGCTGCCGCCCGAGTTGAGAATCCTGGTGCCGTTCTTCTTTCCGCAGGGCTTCGGCAACGGCTGAGCCGATTCGATTCGATCCAATCGGTGCGCCCCGCTCTGCCGATTTTGTACCGCACCGAGCTTTTGTTTTCAGGAACGAGCACTGGATGACGAGCGGTGCAAAAAGTTCTTGACACGACCCGAGCCATCAGTTAGTTGGGAAACACAGGCTC
>Ga0153941_1000284_pt1 | contig 23041 bp, 22 predicted proteins | sample TSNJ025MetaG_FD_104733 | JGI IMG/M metagenome (GOLD analysis project Ga0153941, IMG submission 104733) | Attine ant fungus gardens microbial communities from New Jersey, USA - TSNJ025 MetaG | ecosystem: Host-associated > Fungi > Mycelium > Unclassified | place: USA: New Jersey, Brendan T. Byrne...
CTTTTATTATGAAGATACACCTGCTTACTGCCAGGAAGAGAATCTGCAGTTTATGGTGCCGCTGTATACACCTTCCAATGAGAACTTCACCATAACAGTACGTGCGTATAAGGAAGGGAAGCAACTGGAAGACCACCCGTCCATCAGCATTATTGAAATAAATGAAAGTGTGCTGGGAGAGATTCGGACAAGGCTGCGGTGATAGGTATACGCTTATTTAGATAGGCGCAATCGCTCAAAAGTGATACACTGTCGTCAATATCTCATTAAAAAATACTGCATGAATATATTTTTTGACATAGAATACAATATATTGTACAATAAATGTAACAAGAAAATGTACGATATGAATTAAGAAAAGGAGTTGAATTTATGTTAGCAGTAAATTATTCTACCATTCGCAACAAGCTAAAAGACTATTGCGACAAGGTAACAGACGAATATGAAACAGTTATTGTTACTCGTAAAGGCGAAAAAAATGTTGTTCTCATAAGCCTTGAAGAATATAATTCTATGATGAAAGCTGCAAAGAACGTTGCCTATTTGGATATGCTGGACAGGTCAATGGAACAACTTGCCAGAGGTGAGGGAAAAGCACACGAGCTTATAGAGGTAGATAATGACTAAGATATGGTCAGATAAGGCGTGGGATGATTATTTATCGTGGCAGACAGAGGATTTTTATAATTCCGGGTTTTCGTGGGGACTGTTTGTGTCGCCAGAAGCGGTATGTTTGGAAAGTGAAAAGATATGAAAATATGCGGATTTGTATGTGCGCAGAGTGCACAGATGGGAGTTATTATGGCAGTTACTTTTAGAAATTATATTGCAGGATCGCGATACGGAGAGGATTATAATCGGTTAAGAAGATTTTATTTAGAATTAGAGGCTATTAACTATCCGTTTGGAAGATGGGATTGGATGATTTCTCACACATACCTGAACGAGGAGGGATTGTCGAAGATAGGAATGTGGTTTGATAATGATATAATTGTGGGTGTCTCTACCTATGATACGATGCTTGATGGGAAATGTTTCTTTGTGCTCAAAACCGGGTATGAATTTTTACAGCAGGAAATGATTACTTATGCGGAAAACAATTTGGCAAATGATGGAAAGGTGCAGTTGTTAATTGGAGATTGTGACACTTCCTTTCAGAAAGCAGTGGAAGAGATGGGTTATGTTGCCACGCAAAACAAGGATTGTGATGCTGTTTTTGATATTGACGTTAATAAAATTCAATATAGTTTACCCGAAGGTTTTTCAATTACAAGTATGAAAGATTCATATGACCTTTTTCAATATGGAAAAGTGTTATGGAAAGGATTTAACCATGAATTGAATGGCGAGGGTGTTTTTGCGCCGACAGCAGAGATGTTGGAAATGTGCAGGAGAGAGTTTGAGCGTCCTAACATTAATCTTGAATTGAAAATCGCTGTTGTAGCTCCTGATGGTAATTTCGCTTCTTATTGCGGCATGTGGCAGGATGGTGCTTCACAAAATGCTTTGGTTGAACCGGTTGCAACCGACCCCGCATATAGGAAAATGGGACTTGGCCGGGCGGCAGTATTGGAAGCAGTTCGTCGTTGTGGTCTGCTTGGAGCGAAAAGGGCTTATGTGGATTCCTCACAACAGTTTTATTATAATATTGGGTTCAGACCATGTATAACTTCGACATTTTGGGAGCGTAAGACTGTACCGAATAATAGCAAGTCCTAAGGCAAATCCAGAGAATGCTTCAAAGGCTTGAGCTGCTTAGATATGGTTTGATAACCATTCACATTTTTTATGTTTATTGCAGAGAAACACTCCTCTTGCTCCTCTCACTGAAAAGTGCTATAGTAAATTCATACTATGCCTTCGCAAAAAGGAGCCGCACAATGGATAGAAACGATTTCCCTGAAAAAGCAGACAGCCGTCATGCCTTATTCGGACTTTTCTTCATATTTCAAAACAGCCTGCAGATTGCGGGAGACGCATTTTTTCAGGAAATCACCTGCAAGCAGTTTTTTTTGCTGTTATGTCTGAAGCAATTTGGAGATACGCCGCCCACAATCAACCAGTTGGCAGACCGTATGGGAAGTTCCCACCAAAATGTCAGGCAAATGCTGAACAAGTTGGAAAGCAGCGGATATATCCACCTTGGTAACGACAAGGATGACCGAAGAAAGCAAAGGATTATTCCCGCTAAGAGGCTGAATCAACTCAAGGTAAAATACGAGATAAAAGAGAATCAATTCCTGAGAAGACTCTTTGATGATGTCACGGAGGAAGAAGCGGATACACTGTTTCATCTACTGTTAAAGCTGGAAAGCAACCTTGAAACGATCAAAGAAGAATGCAGGTTACGCAAGTAAAGGAGATTATTGATCAGTACCTGTGAAGAAGATACGACTAATAATAACGACAGGAGCTCCCAATGAGAATAATTAATAATTATGATGATTTTATAGCAAATCTGTTAGAAGCAGGTATGACCATAGGCGGCGGAAACGCAGAAGGCACCTTTTCCCTGTGCAGCTATTTCGGAGAAAGTATTTGCTGGCATACAGATAATCCCGATACGGATCCCTGGGAATGGAAAATGCGGGTACTGAATGAACGCAGGGATATTGCATATGGCAAATTCTTCTATAAAAAAAGCGGCTTTATTACAAAAGAGTGGTTTCCGTACTTTTACGCAGTCAGAAGGAAAAACATGATATTTGAAGAAGCTTATTTAGAAGGAACCCTAAGCAGCCATGCTAAAAGGATTTACGATATTCTGACAGAACACAAAGAACTTCCGCTCCACCTGATCAAGCAATACGGCGGATTTACAAGAGAGGAGAAGTCCCGTTTTGACGCGGCTATTACGGAGCTGCAGATGCGCATGTATATAACCATGTGCGGCGGAGCGCGGAAATTATCTCAAAAAGGAGAGGAATACGGATGGTTTTCCACAGTATTTTGTCTGACGGAAGATTTTTTCCCCGAAGAAAACCTTTCTAACAGGATAATAGAATATGAAGAAGCCTTTCAAAAAATAGAAAAACAGCTATACAGCCTGAATCTCTCTGCAAAGCCTGCAAAAGTCAGAAAATTTATTACAGGATAACAATAAAAGTTAAATCTAAATAAGATTGGAGTATGGCATTATGGATCTGACAATAAAGAACTTGCATACAGACTGGAAATTTCATCTGGGTGAATGTGACAGAGCCTGGTACAGAGGATATGATGACAGTCATTGGAATCAGGTAATGCTGCCTCATGACTGGTCGGTAAGTCTGCCCTTTTCGCCTGCGTATTCCAGCGGGACCGGCTATCTGGCTGGCGGGATTGGCTGGTATCGTCTGAAATTTGCATTACCGGAAGAATGGCAGGGAAAATCCATCCGGATCGTATTTGACGGCGTTTATAAAAATAGCCAGGTCTGGTGCAACAGCTATTACCTGGGTAAGCGCCCCAGCGGCTACACATCGTTTACCTATGACATATCGGATCTGGTTAATTTCGGCAGCACAGAGAATGTCATCAGCGTAAAAGTAACCCATACGGACCTGGCAGACTCCAGGTGGTTTACCGGAAGCGGAATTACCAGAAAAGTAACCCTGGTGGCAGAAGAAAGAATCCATCCGGCAGAGTACGGTATTTTCTTCCAGGCAAGCCGGATATCACGGGAAACGGCTCAGCTTAAGGTGACGCAGGAGATTGTCAATACCTTACCGGCAGAGAAGGAAATTGGCGTTGAAACCGTATTTTCAGACCGGGAAGGGCAGGAATGTCTGCGGCTTACAGGCAGTATTATGATAAAAGGCGACGCAGGGGATCAGTTTGTGATGGAAGGAAATCTGTCTTCCCCTCAGCTTTGGTCTGACCGGACCCCCAATCTGTATAAAATGAGTACCTATTACACGGTGGACCGGGAACGATATCTGGCGGATGAGACCAGAGTGGGAATCCGTGATATTCGTTTTGATCCGGAGAAAGGATTTTTCCTGAATGGCACAGAGCAGAAGCTGAAAGGGGTATGTGTCCATCATGATGCCGGATGCCTGGGAGCGGCAGTGACCAGGGAAGTATGGATAAGACGGCTTGAAACATTGAAAAAGTGCGGCTGTAATGCCATACGCTGCAGTCATAATCCCCACATGCCTCAGTTATATGAGTTATGTGATGAAATGGGATTCCTGGTAATGGATGAGGCTTTTGATGAATGGGAAAATGCAAAGAATAAATGGTCAACCGGGCATAATGTATATCCGCCGAAGCATCAGGGCTATTATGAGGATTTTCCACAGTGGCATGAAGCTGATCTGAGGGCAATGGTCCGCAGGGACAGGAACCACCCCAGTGTGATCATGTGGAGTATCGGAAATGAAATCGATTATCCCAACGATCCCTATTGCCACCCTATGTTTGATACCATGACCGGTAATAATGATGCCGCCAAACCGGAGGCAGAACGCTCTTATGACAGCAATAAACCCAATGCCGAACGGATGGCGGTCCTGGGGCAGAAGCTTGTGAAGATTGTAAAGCAGGAGGATATGAGCAGACCGGTAACATTGGCAGCAGCTTTTCCGGAGCTATCCTCCAGGCTGGGACTATATGAACATCTGGATGTGGTGGGTTACAATTATAAAGAGCATTTATATGAAGAAGACCATAAACGCTTTCCCCAAAAGCCTTTTATCGGAAGTGAAAACAGCCACAGTTATGAGGCATGGATGCATGTACGGAATAAACCATATATCAGCGGACAATTCCTCTGGACCGGTATTGACTATCTGGGGGAAGCCAGAGGGTGGCCGGTACGGGGGTCCAAAGCCGGTATCATTACCTGCGCCGGTTATGAGAAACCGGAATTTAACCGCAGAAAAGCCATGTGGACGGATAGTAAGGTCTTACATATTACGACCTGCCCGGATACCGGAGAGGACAGACGCTGGACTCCGGCGAAAGATTCCTGGAATTATGTAGAGGGAAGGGAGATCATAGTTAAATGCTATTCCAATTTACAGGAGGTTGCTTTATACTTAAATGGTGATGAAATTGGAAGACAGAGAGAGTATCAGGAAGATGGGGCATATGTGTTTAAAACAGCCTTTCAGCCGGGGATGCTTACTGCAGTCGGGTATGATGAAAGGGGACAGGAGCAGCAGCGCCGCACGCTTACCACAGCAGGGAATGCGGAAGTGTTAAGCTGCGAACTCTGGAAACCTGAGAATGTAAATATAAGTTCATATGCCGTTAAGGAGACGGAACCTGGCTTCCTTTATCAATTGGAGATAAAACTGGAAGATAAGAATGGTAATATTCCCGTACATGATGACAGAATGGTATGTGTCACCGTCTGCAGAGGCGGAGAGCTTGCCGGTCTGGAAAGCGGGAATCTTGAGGATGTGACTTCCTATGCATTAAATTACCGCAGGACTTTTGACGGCAGGCTGATTGCCTATATCAGACGCACAGGAAACGGAACAATATATATCACAATAGAAGCAGATCTGATAAAACCGGTTACTGTGGAAACAATGATAAAACCGGGAGAGGGGTTGCTGATCTCGTAGTATGAACAGATTGTAATTTATATTTCTTGACAGATTCCCAAAAGCAAAATACAATAAAAGAAAGCGGTTTCAAAGAGGGAAGAGGTGGAGTGATGGATACGCAAAAGCAGAATGAAAGCAAAGTGATAACCATATACGATATAGCAAAAGAGGCTGGGGTATCCGCTGCTACTGTATCACGTGTACTGACAAATAGTGCCAATGTCCGGCCAGAGAAGAAAGAGCGTATCCACCGTCTGATTGAAAAATATAATTTCAAACCCAATGCCCTGGCGAGAGGGCTTTCGGATACCAGGAGCAAAGTCATCGGCATCATTGTGGCAGATGTCCGCAACCCATTTTATGCGGATCTGTTCGTTGCTTGTGAAGTTGCCGCCAGAAAAGCCGGGTATACCGTACTGCTGTTCAATTCTCTGGGAGAGACCCAGCAAGAGGAAAAATTACTGGAAAAGCTTCAGGAGCAGCGGGTAGATGTGATTATACAGGTTGGCGGCCGGGTGGATGATCTTCAATCCAATGAGGAATATGTGGAAAAGGTGAAACATCTGATGAACACCATTCCGATGGTGGTAACCGGCAAGCTGGACGGGACAGATTGCTGTCAGGTGCGGATTGATGCTACGAAATCCACGGAGCTTTTAATGGAACATCTGATCGGACTGAACCATACAAGGATTGCCCTGATTGGCGGAAGCATGAGTGTCCAGTCTACTTATGAGAAATGCCAGTGTTATAAACAGATGCTTGCGAAGTACAATATCCCATTCCGGCCGGAACTGATAGCCCAGGACGGTTTTTATAATTTTGAGAATGGTTACGACAGGATGAATAAAATGATTGCTCATAAACCTTCTGCTGTAATAGCCATAAACGATTTTACTGCTGCAGGTATTATGCGGAGCATAACGGAACATGGACTCAGGATACCCCAAGACATCTCTCTGGTAAGCTATGATAATACCTTTATCTCCAATGTTCTGGCACCAAAGCTGACCAGTATTGATTATAATTATGAAGCATTTGGTAAAAAACTAGTAAAGGCAGCACTTGGTATGGCGGCTGGAAAAGAAATATCCAGGATGCAGATGGTTACACCGTCTCTTATTATCAGGGAATCCAGCGGCCCCGCTGTGAATCCATAAAATGAAAATTGAAGGAGATAATTTATGATCGTAACAACAACAAACCAGATTGAAGGCAAGGAAATCGTTGAATACAAGGGCATTATATTCGGTGAGGTAGTAGCAGGCGTAGATTTTATTAAAGATTTTGCGGCCGGTATTACGAATATTTTCGGAGGCCGATCCAATTCATATGAAGGAGAGCTGATCCAGGCCAGAGAAAGTGCTCTTCAGGAGCTGCAGCAGCGTGCGTACTCAATTGGCGCTAATGCAGTAATCGGTGTGGATATTGACTATGAAGTGCTGGGTCAGGGTAACAATATGCTGATGGTCATTGCTTCAGGTACTGCAGTAGTCGTTAAATAATATCATACAACACAGGTAGAATCCCACCAAGTATGCTTGCAGCTTGGTGGGATTTTTTTGCCCTGATATATGTCAAAATTAACAAAAACGACTCATCATAATTGTCTGAAGTCACAAAAATGAAACCGATTGCAAATTTATCATTGACATGGATGGGCGAAAAGACTATAATGAAATCATGAAACCGATTGCAAATTGTCGAATAAAGCAATGGAATCAAAACCAAATAGGAGGAGTAAGGGAAAATGTCCAAAAAACAGCAAATTTCCAGATCTGTCAGTGCAGTAAAAAAGCAAACTTTTCCTCAGAAACTATGGCGGTACAGAGTATTGATTATGATGTGTCTGCCGGCTATTGTGTTCTTTTTTCTATTCAGCTATATGCCAATGCCGGGAATATGGATAGCATTTGTAAAGTTCAACTACCGGGACGGTATCTTTGGCAGCAAGTTTATAGGACTTGATAATTTTAAATTTTTGTATACTTCCGGTAAATTATTCCAATTAACGAGAAATACTATTTTGTATAATCTGGCATTTGTTCTTCTTGGGAATCTGCTGGCTGTATTTATTGCAATATTGCTGAACGAGCTTAGGAGCAGGTTGTTCAAGAAAGTATCCCAGACCGTTATGTTCCTGCCTTATTTCATTTCACAGGTTCTGGTAGGGATTCTGGTATTCAACTTATTAAATTATGATACGGGTTTTGTGAACGGTCTGTTAAGCAGTCTTGGTCTGGAACGATGGCAGCCATATTCGGATCCCAATGTCTGGCCGGTGCTGCTGATCATCATATATCTATGGCAGCAGACAGGTTATAACTCAGTGGTATATTTCGCGGCTATTATGGGAATTGACGCGGAAATGATGGAAGCGGCAAAGGTAGACGGCGCCAATGGATTTCAGCGGATCCGATACATTCTGCTGCCAAGTCTGAAGCCAACAATCGTTATTCTTCTTTTATTTGCTTTGGGTGGTATTGTAAAAGGCAACTTTGGTTTGTTCTATAATATAGTTGGCACAAACTCGCTGCTGTTTGGTACTACAGATATCATTGAGACATATGTTTATCGTGCGATCATGACAGAGTTTAACTTCTCCACGGCTTCTGCTGTTGGGTTGTATCAGTCACTCATAGGCTTCGTGATTGTTGTGACTGTCAACTTTATTGTAAAGAAAATTGAACCGGATTATTCCTTGTTCTAAACAGAAGCGGAGGTTGAATATGGCAGAGAAACGTTCAATTACATACGAAAAGGGCTCCACAGTAAGGATTGGTACATCGGATAAGGTAATCAGGGGATTTGGCTATGTTTTTGTTACATTATATGCTATTTGCTGCATCATTCCTTTCCTGATTATCATAAGTACTTCATTTACCAGTGAATCCACAATCAGGCTGGAAGGAGTACAGATTATTCCCAAGGACTTCAGTGTGCAGGCATATACAATGGTATTAAAAGGCGGTGCAATTTTCAAGTCGTATATACTGACGATTACATTAACGGCAGTTGGTACATTTTTGGGGTTATCGATTATTGCCATGACAGGATATGCCCTGCAGAGGAAAGATTTTCCTTTCAGAAATGTGATTTCCTTTTATATCTATTTTACCAGCCTGTTTTCAGCGGGGCTGGCACCATACTACCTGATGATGACCCAGACCTATGGTCTTCAGGACAGCTATCTGGCGGTGCTCCTGCCGCTTATGATGTCACCGTGGCTGATTATACTTATGAAAAATTTTATAAAGGCTATTCCACATGAAATTACAGAATCGGGCAAAATTGACGGAGCAGGGGATCTGAGGGTGTTTATATCCCTGATTCTTCCCATGGTAAAACCGGCACTGGCGACCATAGGACTGTTCCTGGCACTGGGGTATTGGAATGAGTGGTATCAATCATCCCTGTTCCTTAGCTCCAAGGTAGATGTAAAGCCCCTTCAGTATACATTATATGAAATCGTGAACAAAAATGATGCATTGCGAAATTCCGTGGCAGGACAGTATGTTAATCTGACTGATATACCAACGGAGAGTGTTAAGATGGCAAATGCGGTGTTGGCGACAGGTCCCATTATCATGCTTTATCCCTTTGTACAAAAATACTTCGTCAGCGGACTTACAGTTGGTGCGGTTAAGGGCTGATATTGACTAAATTCCAAAGGTTATTTTCCTGCTCCGGCAGGTGAAAATAATAGTTGCTATCTACAGTTTATGCTGTTCTTGGTAACAAATAACAAATTTTGAAATGAATGGAGGAAATGCATGAAAAAGAAATTACTTGCAATACTATTAGCTGCTGCAATGGTGATCGGGTTAGCCGCGTGCGGCAATGGTGATTCAACCACGTCAACCAACACAAGCAGTTCAGTAACAAAAGAAAGTACGGCGGATGCAGGCACAGAAGATGCAGGGGATACCGATTCCCAGGCTGCAATTGATACATCCGAGCATGTGGTTATCACTTATATGACCACAGGAGATAAACCCACAGGTGATGTGGCAGCTACCATGGATGCTATGTTGGAAGAGTTGAATGCAATCCTGACCGAAAAGGTAAATGCAGAGATTGAAATCTATCATATTCCATGGACGGATTATCTTACCAATTACAATCTGACCCTGGCACGGATGGATGGCAGTGTTGATTTGGTAGGTACCGCATCTGACTGGCTGGATGCATGGCCGAATTCCAAAAATGGAGCATTCCTGGAACTGTCTGAAGAAATGCTGAAAACTTATGCACCCCTGACATGGGCAACTGTTCCTGCTGACAATTGGGAACTGTGCAAATATGAAGGTGAAATTTATCTGATGCCGGAAGATAATTATGCACAATGGGTAAATCATGGTTTTTCCTATCGTCTTGACTGGGCGCAGGAAGCCGGACTGACAAACGGTGTGCATAGTTGGGCAGATATGACTGAATATTTCAGATGGGTAAAAGAGAATGTAGACGGCATTCAGATTCCCTGGGATTCAGACGGAACAGGACAGGGTACTCTGGTAGGCGGATATATTGCTTCCAATACCAACTATGTATCTATTGACGGTATTTCTGCCAGCGCTATGTGGGGCGGAACCAAAGATGATCTTTATACCATTTACTCTCCTTATGTGACAGAAACCGACTTGCTGGTTGAGTTTGCAGAAATGATGAAGGAATGGGATCAAATTGGTGTATGGAAGACAGATGTTCTGAATAATACCACATCTACCAACCGTGATGATTATAGAGTAGGACTGGTTGCAGCAGAGCAGCATCATACCCAGACCTGGGGTGATTTGGTAAGCCGTACGGTAGCAAACAAGATTTATGAAACTGATCCGGATGCAGAAACAGGCTTCTTCTATTTCGGTGAAGAAAGTAAGAATGTAGTGGCTATGTCCATAACACATGGTGCTATGGCAATTTCAGCCGGCAGCAAGAACCCTGAAAGAGCATTGATGGTATATGATCTGCTCAGAAACGATCTTGAGTGTTATCTGTTATTCTGCTATGGCCAGCAGGGCGTATCCTGGGATTTGAATGACGAAGGAATGCGTATCACACCGGAAGGTTATAATTCAGATACACAGAATGTAAACGGCATGACCAATTACTGGTGGGGACGTAACGATGATATCGATATCAGGGATGCAACCCGTAACTGGGATGCGATAGATGCTTTATATGAAGAATATGACAGTATGAAAATAGAGTATCCGTATGGACAGTTTGTAGCGGAAGTGGATAGTATCGAGGCACAAATTAAAAATATCAGCGAAATCCACACGAATTATATGAAGCAGATTGCTTATGGCAAGTACAGCGGTACTGCTGAAGACATCGTAGCGGAATATCAGGCAGCTATTAAGGCAGCAGGTATTGATGATGTTACGGCTGAGCTGCAGAGACAGTTTGATGAATTATACAAATAAATCAATGTAAAGTAAACTAAGGAGTGCTGCTACTTCGGCAGAAGAGTGCAGTACTCCTTTTCTAATCAAAAGAATGAACAGACCCGGTTACTATTTCGTGAAACAGTAACCAGATTGCAAACAGAAAGCAGGTATGGAGAGATGAGTCGATTTGAAATCAGGGATGATTTTTATTTGGATGGCAATTCTTTCAAAATTATCTCCGGAGCCATTCATTATTTCAGAGTGGTACCTGAGTATTGGCAGGATCGGCTGGAGAAATTAAAAGCCATGGGATGTAACACGGTAGAAACCTATATACCATGGAACATGCATGAACCCGTAAAGGGACAATTTTGTTTTGAAGGTATGCTGGATGTGGTGCGCTTTATTCAGACAGCCTGGGAGCTGGGACTTTATATGATCGTACGTCCCTCCCCCTATATCTGTGCAGAGTGGGAATTTGGCGGTCTTCCGGGCTGGCTGCTTGCCGAAGACGGAATGAGGCTGCGGGTTAACTATCCCCCTTTCTTAGTGCATGTGGCGGCATACTATAAAGAACTGCTCCCCAGGCTGACGCCCCTGCAGATTGATAATGGAGGCCCCATTATACTGATGCAGGTAGAAAATGAATATGGATATTATGCAAATGATAAAACTTATATGACAGCGATTCGTGATATGATGACAGCGCATAAAGTAACAGTTCCGCTGATCACTTCAGACGGTCCCACGAAAGAAAGTCTGAATGGAGGTGTTGTGGACGGTATTCTGCCCACCGGCAACTTTGGCTCCAGGACAAAAAAACGGTTTGATGTGCTTAAGGAATATACCGGAGACAGACCGCTGATGTGTGCTGAATTCTGGGTCGGCTGGTTTGATCATTGGGGAAACGGCGGACATATGACAGGCAATCTGGAAGAAAGCGTGGCTGATCTGGATATGATGCTTAAGCTTGGGCATGTGAATATTTATATGTTCCATGGAGGAACAAACTTTGGCTTTATGAACGGCTCCAATTATTATGATGAACTGACACCGGATGTTACTTCCTATGACTATGATGCATTGTTGACAGAAGACGGGCAGTTTACAGAAAAATACCGGCGTTATCAGGAAGTGATTGCCAGATATGCTGAGATTCCCCAGGTGGATTATTCCAATGAGATAAAGCGCCGTGATTATGGTCGGCTTACCCCATCAGACAAGGTTAGTTTATTTGCCGTACTTGACTGCATCAGCACACCGGTGGAAAGTCCTTATACACAGTGTATGGAGAAGCTGGGACAGAATTATGGTTATATCCTGTATCGTTCTGCTTTGGATACGGAGGAAGATATCTCCGGTATCCGCTTATGGGGAGCGGGGGACCGTGCCAATATTTTCGTGGAAGAGAAACCGGCCGCCACATTGTATGACAGGGAACTGCTGGAAGAGAAGCAGCTGGATGTGTCTTTTGAGAAAGGTGCCTGTATTGATATTCTGGTAGAAAACATGGGCCGCGTCAATTTTGGACCAAGAATGGAGCAGCAGAGAAAAGGAATCGATCATTGTGTTCAGATTAACGGACATATTCATAATCACTGGCTGCAGTACCCGCTGCCCCTTGATCATGTGGATCAGATTGATTTTACAAGGGATTATAAAGAGGGTTTGCCCGGATTTTACCGTTTTCCTTTTACTGTGGATGAGCCTGCTGATACATTTCTTGATTTTGAAGGATGGGGTAAAGGCTGCGCTTTTGTAAATGGTTTTAATATTGGACGCTTCTGGGAGATTGGCCCTCAAAAAAGGCTTTATATACCGGGACCGCTGCTTAAAGCAGGTGAGAATGAAATCATAATGTTTGAAACAGAGGGGAAAATAGGGGATGGGATCTACCTAAAAAGAGAACCGAAGTTAGGAAATGTGAAAAGAAGTTCTAAACCGCCAGAATACGGCGGTTAAGAACTTCTATGTTTCACATAGGAAGAACAGGAAAATGAAATCCATTGGAATTTCATTTTCCTGTTCTTCCGGGTTTTCGTGAGGGCTGTTTAGGGCGTTGGAAGTGGTGGAGTGTTTGGGATAGGTGAAGTGGAGATTGGGGGTAATTATGAAAATTGATTTTAGGGAGTTGGGTGCAGATTCTTATAGGGGGTATAGGGCAGCAAGGTTGATAGAGGCAGGTGCTGGCAGTTGTATTGTGGTCTTTGGTTCTCAGGGGGGAGGAATTGCTTTGCCCTGGGTAAATAGTGCAGGGAAGAGATATTTAGTCGGGGATGTGGAAATAATGGAAGATCATAGTGCGGCGATGATGCTTCGGTGTTATGTTAAGGAGGGGAGTTCCGGTTTTCCTATGGGATTACAAGACTTGGGAGAAGAGAGAGAGCGGATTTTTATGCGCTTTGGGCTGCTGCCGGGGCTGCGGACCAGGATTTGTCTGGATTTTGAACTGCTTGACAATCATACGATATTTACGAATCGTACGCCGGGAACGTTAAAGCTTGTGGTGCATGGACAACGTACTTGTTTTGATGAGGTGGAGCGTTTTGAACTGGGAATAGAAGAAACCTTTCATGATGTTACGGTGAGATTATCAGATTTTTACCTGACGGATGAGTTCCCTGGGGAGTTTCCTGTGCCCGGGAAGAAGCTGGTAGATGAATTTGGTCAGTGGAAAGAGAAGGAATGGCCTGGGAAAGTACATTCTCTGGAAGAATTAAAGGATGCCTTCCGGAAGAATGAGGGAGAGGCTAGATATCCTTTTTCCCATTGGAATCAGTTTGGCGGCGACAGCACAAGGAAGCTGAAGGAGGGAAATGGATTTTTTTCTACCTGTAAGACAGAAGACGGCCGGTGGCATTTGGCTGATCCCCTGGGTTATGATTATTTTTCTTTGGGTCCTTGTCTGACACTTCCAGGTGATTTTGGCAGGATAGATCATTTTAAGGAATTGTGTGACTGGCTGCCGGAGGAGGAGGAATACCAAGAATGCTTCCGGAAAGGGAGCCGCAGACGGACCGCCTATATGCCGGAGGAAGATTTCGAGATGATCTCTTTTGCGGCAGTAAATTTAAAAAGAGTATATGGGGACAACTGGCAGGAGAAGTGGGAGGAGGTATCCCACCATATCCTTATGTCAAATGGTATCAATTCCCAGGGGAATTTTCCGGGATTGTCAGTGAATAACGGAAAAACCAAGATTCCCTATGTAAGGGAACTGTTGGGATTTCCCACAACCGGGACATTGATTTTCAGGGATTTTCCAGATGTTCTGTCGCCTGAATATGAAGAAAATGCAGAAAAATATGCGGCGGCACTGTCGCAGTGGAAAGACGATAAATGGCTGATCGGCTATTTCCTGCGTAATGAGCCGGAGTTTAATTTTGTAGAGGATCTTAGCGTTGCGGAGGAAGTATTGCATAATCCGGCGGATACATGGTGCCGTAGGGGGCTGGTTACTTATTTGACAGATAAATATATCACAGTGGAAGCAATGAATGGGGTATGGGGCTCGTCCTTTACGGAGTTTGCAGAATTGATGAAACCTGTAAGCGGCTGCTGTAAGGTATATCCCGGCTCAACTGATGATATCCGGGATTATTCCGTATATTTGATTCGGGAATATATTCGGGTACCGGCGGGTGCATGCAGACGTGTTGACGCAAATCATTTGAATCTGGGTTTGCGCTGGTCAAAAGCGAATAATGAAAATATGATGGCAGGCTGGGAATATTTTGATGTTTTTTCCATCAACTGTTATGACTTTGATCCCACAAAGGATATGGATTTTGTAAAGAATGCAGGTGTGGATCTGCCGATCATGCTGGGAGAATTCCATTGCGGTGCTCTGGACAGAGGACTTACGGCCACCGGACTGAAGGGCGTAACGGATCAGAAGCAAAGGGGTGTTATGTGGCGTTATTTTGTGGAGAAGGCAGCGTCTCATCCATACGGAGCAGGTGCTCACTGGTTCCAGTATAATGATCAGTTCTGCCTGGGACGGTTTGACGGAGAGAATTACCAGATCGGCATGGTAGATGTCTGTATGCAGCCATATCCGGAGTTAATGGAGGCAGTCAGGGAAACCTCCGGCGTATTGTATCAGGTGAAAAATGGGGAAATAGAGGCTTTTGATCAAAGGCCGGAGGCAATTCCCATGATTGGGTATTGATAACACATACCATTATGCGAATTTGGGTTTGTCCCCTGCCATTCTCCATAATCTTCGATGTTGATCGGCAAGTCAAGTGACAACCCCAGGTTACTGCATCATAATATAGTGCATTATGATAATCTAATGAAATCTATTGAATTAATTTTCTATATATAGATGGTGTATTCTATATCTGGTAGTTGACAAATGAGAACAATTGTTCGATAATATAATTATTAGCGAACAAGTATATTGAAAAAAATATTGATTGTGATATAATACTATCGACATACAAACTAAAAGCGAAAAAACACATACTATATAGTATGACTGTTTTTATGGAAGGAGTAAGGTTATGGCAAGCGTATATGACGTAGCTAAATATATTTTACAAAAATCTGGCTCCATGAGTGCGTTAAAATTGCAAAAATTGTGTTATTACTCGCAAGCGTGGTCTATTGCCTGGACAGAGAAGCCCTTATTTGAACAGGAATTTGAAGCATGGAAAAATGGTCCTGTCTGCAAAGAGCTTTTCAATGAGCATCGTGGTATGTTTATCGTTAATCAAGATAATTTAAACTTTGGTAATAGCGGCAACCTTGATTCTGATCAACAAGATACGATTAATCATGTTCTTACATTTTACGGACATAGAGACCCATATGATTTAAGAGAGCAGACACATAAGGAAGAACCTTGGAAAAAAGCAAGAGAAGGGCTTCGTGAAGATGAACTGAGTAATAATATCATTACAAAAGAAAGCATGGGCGAATACTACGGGAATTTGTAAATATGGCAAAAAAAGTTAAACAAAAGAATAACTCCGGCAACATAAAAAGGATACCAAATAGTAATATCAAAAGTACTGACAGTGAAAAAATCGTTTGGTGTTTTGACAGAATAGACCGGGATGGGTATTTCCGCTTTGACACGGGTAGAGGCGATTTTAATCATAGAGAAGTATTACAAAAGATAATTGATTATAGCAATATGACATGGAATGAGGTAAAATCACAAACACATGACAAAGGAAAGTCCAAACATCATTTTTTATCAGTTGATGGTATTAGTCAAAAGGGGATTGAGCGCATACAAATCAAAAAACTGTTTGATGATGCAGATTCTATTTTTTCGTTTGCATTTCAAAATAAATTAAGAATAATCGGAATCAGGAGTAACGAAAAGTTTCATGTTGTATGGTACGATCCATTTCATGAGTTTTTTGAATCAAGTAAATAGCAGTAACAACCAGCCCGAAATCATTGCCATGTTTTAAGATCAGAAACCTTGAATGTCCATTCAGGTGTGTCCAATATATCCTCTATATTTGCAGAAAACCAGGGTGATCCTTCGTTATCTCCCTGCAAAATCTGAATATCCTGCGCCGGCATATAACTTTGGGCCAGCATGAAGATCTTCTCCCCGGTATTTTCATTCAAGGCAGCATCAACAACAATGACACAATGACCTGGAGAGCCGCCCTGTATAAACACATCACCAACAGCTAAATCTGAAAATGGCTTCGCATCCAGTTCTTTTTCCAAAGATAATGTTGAAGCATAGGCATAGACCATGTCAAGGTATTTCTGGAAGCTCTCATATGAACTGTTATTATTACCGTTACTGGTCCATGTGACTGTGTTTCCGTTTACGGATATACCATTGCCGTCAGCCCATCTTGAAAATTCCGCATAAAATCCACTGACGAAATGGAAATTGATTTCATCGTAACGATTCCCGGCATATAAATATTCTGCCCTTAACCGTATGACAGCATCTGCGCATTGCTGCAGATCACGGTCACCCAGGCTGAAATCAACTACGGCCAGATAAACATCACGCAGCTTTTCTCTTCCATCATAGTATTTTACTTTGGTTCCATCTGGTTTCAGGGGAAGATTCTGCAGATAATACGCGAAGGATTCTGTTTCTGATTCCAGCCTTGTAAAGCCCTGGGGAACATGAAATCTCTCTGTGATCGTTTGCCCATCGGTGTTTATCAGGGGTTCTTCAACTGCCTCGGCTATATTTTCTTCAGTTTTCTCAGTATCCTGATTCTTTTCAGGCTCCGTAATAAGCAAAGCCTGTGTCTCAAAGCTTTCATTTTCAGATTGTTCAGCAGAATATTCTGATTGCCTGTTTGTCCCGCAAGCTGAAAAAAACAATATACAAATACATAGAAAAAATACCTTTTTATTCATGCCATCACCATTATTCAATATTCTTAGATAATATTATTTATACGTCAGATTTCATCATACCATGATTCCCCTATGATTTCTATTGCTTTTTACCGTTTTAGTTTCTTTTAAAAAAAGCATAAAGGCAGGTGTATTTTAAATAAGTTTCAAGTAACGGTTGCAAAAAAGGTAGAAATTTCTTATGATAGTTATGGGTAGGTGAAAGGATGGTATAGACATGAGAATATTTTTACTGCGTCATGGTGAAACGGACTGGAACAGGGAGGGGCGGCTGCAGGGACATACTGATATACCAATGAATGAAAATGGGACCCGTCAAATCAGGGAAGCCGGTGAATATCTGCTGAAGGAAGGCGAATCGGTTAATGTGATTATAACAAGTCCTTTGGACAGGGCGAGGATGAGTGCAGAAATTATTGCGGATCAAATAGGATATAAAAAGGAAGATATTATTATTGCGGAGGATTTTATAGAGCGCAGCTTTGGAGAGGCAGAGGGGTTGACCATTCAGGAAAGAAGAATGAAATATCATGGCCGGGATTATCCAGGTATGGAAACTGTGAAAGAATTATGCGAGAGGGCAGGATCTGCCATGACTAAATATATAGATAAATATACTGCCGGAAATATACTGATTGTAGCACATGGCGCTATACTAAAGGCCGTTTTGGCGGCAACCAGCGGGGGCAGTATGGCGTATGAAGATGCCAGTCTGCTTATTGAACCGGGAAGTATATGCATGCTGGAATATGAGGAGGGTGTTTTTATAAGGCTGAACAGAACTTATAAAGTCAGCTACATTCACCCAAATACTTATTGACTTTTGGGTCTAAAAGGATAATAATGAATAACAAAAATATTTGCAGAATAAACGATCAAAAGAATCAGAGGAGAGGGTAAACCTATGGAAAAGAAAAGCATTGACTGGAGCAACCTTGATTTCAACTACATTGAAACGGATAAGCGATACGTATCGAACTATAAAGATGGTGCATGGGATGACGGTGCACTTATTAAGGAATCCAATGTGGTCCTGAATGAAAGTGCAGGAGTGCTGCAGTATGCACAGACTATATTTGAAGGATTGAAAGCTTATACGACAGAAGATGGCAGGGTGGTGACCTTCCGTCCGGACCTGAACGCAGGGAGAATGGCTGATTCTGCAGTCAGGATGGTAATGCCGGCTTTTCCCGGGGAGCGTTTTATAGATGCGATTACGCAGACTGTAGCTGCGAATCTTGAATATGTGCCGCCATATGGCAGCGGTGCCACATTATATGTAAGACCTTTTATGATTGGCACGAATGCGGTTATTGGAGTGAGACCCGCCGATGAATTTCAGTTCAGGGTGTTTTGTACACCTGTAGGTCCGTATTTTAAAGGGGGAGTAAAGCCGTTAACTCTTTGTGTCAGTGATTACGACCGTGCGGCACCCCGGGGAACCGGTAACATCAAAGCAGGACTGAATTATGCCATGAGTCTGTATGCTATTACGGAGGCTCACAAAAATGGATATGATGAAAATATGTATCTGGATGCACAGACCAGATCAAAAGTGGAGGAAACAGGAGGTGCCAATTTCCTGTTTATTACCAGGGATCATAAAGTGGTGACACCGCAGTCAGACAGTATCCTTCCTTCCATTACCCGCCGTTCCCTGATGTATGTTGCCAGGGAATATCTGGGGCTTACCGTGGAGGAGAGAGAAGTGCATCTGGAGGAAATAAAGGATTTTGCAGAGTGTGGTCTTTGCGGTACTGCTGCAGTTATTTCACCGGTAGGTAAGATTGTAGATCATGGAAAAGAGATCTGTCTGCCAAGCGGTATGTCTGCTATGGGAGAGATTACACAGAAACTGTATGATACTTTGACAGGTATCCAGATGGGAAGGATAGAAGCTCCGGAAGGTTGGATTCATGTGATCGCATGATGAAATGCGGCAAAACCGCAGAGAGGTTAAGAAAAGGGAGTCATGTTCAGCGAAGCTGAAAATGTGGATTGAGAATATCCGCTATGATAAAATCGAATTAGCCTGAGATGGAGATTGGATATAAAAATGAATATTTTGATAGTGGAAGATGATGCAGCCATTAATAATCTTCTGGCAGAGATATTAAGGCGTGCCGGATATCGGCCGATGCAGGCTTATTCCGGAACAGAAGCAGGAATGGTCATGGAGATGCATGGTGGATCCAAGTCTGAAAGGCCCGGTTTGGTCATTATGGATCTGATGCTGCCGGGGATGTCAGGGGAAGAGCTGCTGCCGGTGATTCGTAAGAAGGGAGCGGTTCCGGTGTTGGTATTGTCGGCAAGAGATACGCCGGGAGATAAGACCTCGCTGCTTCGGGCCGGTGCAGATGATTATATGACGAAACCCTTTGATGATGAAGAGCTGCTGGCAAGAATAGAAGCGCTGCTTCGCAGGGCAGGTCAGGGACCTAAGATGCAAGCGGCCGCATATAAGGATATAGAACTGGATCAGGAAGCCCGGATTGTTACGAAGAATCAACAGGAAATATCTCTCACAGCCAGGGAATTTGCCATTTTGGAGCTGTTGATGTCCAATCCCCATAAAGTATTTACCAAAGCCAATATTTATGAAAGTGTCTGGAATGATGAATTTTATGGAGATGATAATACAGTCAACGTACATGTCAGTAACCTGCGCTCCAAGCTGGGAGAAGGAGATTACATACAGACTGTTTGGGGGATCGGGTTTAAATTATTTGATTTATCAAAGTCTTAAGGATTTCCTTAAGACTTTCTTTATGTTTGAGGATTATAGTAAACATAGAAAGAAAACAGGAGGATAAAACAGAAATGAAGGATATGATATTAGAATGTAAAAGCATTACAAAACAATACCCGGGAACAAAAGCGCTGGACACAGTGAATATGAGTATACGCCGGGGGGACATTTATGGATTTATCGGTGAAAACGGCGCCGGCAAGACAACACTTCTCAGAGTAATAAGCGGCCTGATCACACAAAGCAGCGGCGAGGTAAGATTATTCGGCGGAAGCGACGAGCGGGAACTGGCACAGGGAAGGAAACGGATGGGATGTATCGTGGAAGGTCCTGCCTTTTTCCCCAATTTAACGGCAAGGGACAATCTGGAATATTACCGGATACAGAGAGGATTTCCAGATGCAGACTGTATCGGAAAGGCACTTGACAAAGTCAGGCTGACGGATACCGGCAAGAAGAAATACAGTCAGTTTTCTCTTGGTATGAAACAGAGGATGGGTGTTGCCCTGGCCATTATGGGAAATCCGGATTTTCTCATACTGGATGAACCCATCAATGGACTGGATCCAACCGGTATCGTGGAATTTCGTGATATCATCCGCAGTCTGAATGAAGAATATGGTATGACGATACTGATATCCAGCCACATTTTAAGTGAGCTGGAGCAGGTTGCAAAGAGATATGGTATTATCCACAAAGGAAGACTGGTGAAAGAATTTACCGGCGAACAGCTGGAAGAAGATACTCGCAGATGTCTGCAGATCAAAGTGAGTGATGCAGCAATGGCAGCAACCGTATTGGAACAGACCCTGGGCATATCCAAATATGAAATACTTCCCGGTAACGAACTGAGAGTATACGAGTATCTGGATAATGCATCAGAGGTAACCTTCAGATTATCCTCTAACCAAATCAGGGTAACAGCAATATCAGAAATGGGCAATACACTGGAAAGTTATTTCCTTGCAGCAATCGGACAGAACAAATAAACAGGAACGAAAGGAAGAGTGGAAAATGTTAAATTTAATCAGTTCAGATATATTCAGAGTACGGAAAGGTAAATCAATAAAGGGCGTAATAGGGGGGATCTTGTGTATGGTCCTGTTTATGGCGATTATGTTTAAAGTAATGGGCTCCCTGTCTTTCATGGAGTCAATATCTGTAGGAGAAAATATTCTGATAGAAAGCGAAGCGGATTTACAGGATGTAAAGGAAATACAGGGTTTTATACCGGCAAACGGCGGAGAATTTACTTTAACAATGTTTACAGAGGCCTCTAACTCCTTATCATTGTTTTTACTGGCATTTATTATTGCAGTATTTGGAGCAGAATTTTCATCAGGTGCTTTCCGTAATTTACTATCCTATGAAAGTAACCGGGCTAAAATTTATTTTGCAAGGCTTTTAACTATCATATTGTTTTCTGTGATTGCAATATTATCCATGGTCATAATCAGCATGATAGCAGGAAGTATCATCTTTGGATTTGGCGGAATGGGAAGCGGATTTTTTATTCAATTATTTACAGGCCTGTTGCTGCAGCTGCCAATATACATTGCATTCATCAGTTTGGGACAATTCATCCTTATATTTACGAAAAAGACCAGCTCTACCATAGCATTTTATCTGGTAGGTTTGGTAATCTGGACACTGGTGATTGATATCCTTGCAATGCTCAGCAGTTCACTAAACTGGCTTATGAATCTGGAATTAATGACAGCACTTAATACTGTGGCAGATTATCCAAGTGCCGCAAGTTCAGATATTGCAGTTTCCCTGATTTTCTCAGCTGCATTGATTATAGCATCGACCATCTTTGGAATATTCAAATACCAGCGTACGGATTTTGACTTTGCCTGACCGATGTTGTTTACTTAAGGCAACACAAAGAGTTACTTGTGCCGCCAACAGCGGCAGAAGGGAGCAAATATGACAGCAGCAGTCATTGTACTAACCATATTATTGATTATGGTAACGCTAAGCAGATTCCTTCTGCAGCAGGAGATACGTAAGATAACAGAATTTATTAATCAGGATATTACCAAAAACCCTGCCCACACTCCGCGGATGCTGAGTGTGGGCACTCAGAATAAAGTGGTGGCTGATCTGGCTGTCGCCATTAATGGATTGTATCAGGAAACATATGAGAAGGATGCACAACGCATCAGACAAGTGAAAGAAGTGCGGCAGAGTATGGCGGATATTTCCCATGATCTGAGAACGCCGCTGACAGCCATGATCGGTTATCTGAAGCTGATGCATAATGAACATAACACAATAGAGCAAAACCAACAATATCTGGAAATAACCTATGAAAAAGCAAATGCCCTGCATCAGCTGGTTAACTCTCTGTTTGATTTAAGCCGCCTGGAATCAGGTTCCTATCACTTCAACTGGGAAATTATTGATATCCAGACCCTGTTATCCGACAGACTTGCATTTTTCTATGACCAGTTCAGACTGGCAGGAACTACGCCAACGATAGATTTAGGAACAGAAAGTCTTAGAATCAATGGGGATCATAATGCATTACAGCGAGTATTTGATAATCTTTTACAAAATGCACTTAAACACGGCAACGGAGAGATTGAAATATCTGCCGGGCAGAAAAATGGGAAAGTACACGTCGAAATAATAAATGCCGCTCCGAATCTGTTAAAGAAAGATATCCCCAATTTATTTACCAGGGCATATGTGGCGGATACCTCCAGAAGCAGGAAAAATGGCGGCCTGGGACTGGCAATTGTAAAGGAGTTTACAACCCAGATGCTGGGGGATATAACGGCGGAATGGAAGGATGGTAAACTGTATATGCACCTTGATTTCCCGGAAACATGATTGAAAAAATAAATTCCGGCCTGTTGGTTTAAGTCTACTGTACTGCTGTTTATCGTACTAACGGGGCAGACTGTCCGAAAACTAGAGTAAATAGCAAATGCCAAAAAGACGTTATTGCGGTATTATATGTTGACTATATCGCACATATGTGGTATAATGGTATACAGATA
>Ga0153941_1000285_pt1 | contig 23040 bp, 3 predicted proteins | sample TSNJ025MetaG_FD_104733 | JGI IMG/M metagenome (GOLD analysis project Ga0153941, IMG submission 104733) | Attine ant fungus gardens microbial communities from New Jersey, USA - TSNJ025 MetaG | ecosystem: Host-associated > Fungi > Mycelium > Unclassified | place: USA: New Jersey, Brendan T. Byrne...
ATAAAAAAAGTAATACTGTAAGTCTAAACTTAAGTAATACTATTAATCTATATTTTAGTCACTAAAATATTAGTTTTGTAGTTAATATATTAAAAAAGTAGTCTATATATTTGCAACAGTAGCTTACTAATTAGCAAATCTAGTAACTCAATATTAACTATATTATATATAATTTTTTATTTTATTTATTTTCTGCTAATAATTTAAAATAGCCTTTTTTGAATAATCTTTTATGGTTTTAAATTCTAATTCTACAAAAGTATATTTTTATTTTATTTTAATGAATAATTTTTGTATTTTAGTTTTTTGACTTTCTAGATTTAATCTAGTTTTATGTATATTTTGTTTTGTTTATAGCTATATTAAGTTTTATTTTCCAGAAAGATCTTTCAGAAATAATATTAGCTTGATTTGAAGTAAAACTTTTATATATACTCATATAACTTCAAAAGGAGAGTTTTGGACTTAACCTAGAACCAAATTTATAGCTGCTTTACTCTTAGAATATAAGTACATAAATTTTATTTAATATAATTTTTTAACTTAACTTTCTTTTTTAGTTTTTCATTTATATTTTTCTATTCTTTATATATTTTTCTATCTAGTAGATATGCTATATTGCGTGTGGAATGATAAATAATACATATATATACCTAATTATTCCCACACTCTCTCTCTTTACTCAAAAAATCCAATAAATTCATTAAAAATTAAAAAAAGTTCAGGAAAAATTTGGAGAAATTATAATAAATTATACAATAAAAATTGAAACAGACAGCAAGCAAAACAAGCTGACTGTGATCTTGCAGACTATTATAGAAAGAGAGTAGAGTAACCTAATAGACAATACTATATGCTATTACATAGACTGTTGTAGAAAAAAAGCACAATGAGCTGACAAATAACATTACATACTGTCCCATAGACCATTGTAGAAAGAGAACATAGTAAGCTGATAGGCAATACTACTTGCTGTCATATGGATTATTGGAGAAAAGGAGTATAATGGACTATATACAATACCATTGATTATATATACTGCAGACAAGAGTATATTGGAGAAAAGAAGTATAGTATACTGTAGACAATACCAAAACTATTGGAGAAAAAGAGCGTAGTAACCTAATAAACAACATTATATACTATTACACAAACTGTTGAAAATAGATAGCATAGTAACTTACTAAACAATATAATATCAATTTTACTTAGAATTAGTAAAGGGTTCAAGTTGGGCTAGAGGTCTAAATCAAAACCTTGTTTTTTATTATAGAGTACTTAAAAAGAAATAACCAATTCTTTTTCTTTTTTATTTTTTATAATAGTTCTTTTAAACAAAAGAAATCACTATAACAAATATATAAATTTATAAAGTCATAAGTTTTTTTTAAAATAAAAAAACTATACTTATTACTATTTAGTAATTATTTCTGGCTAACAATAGTATTTGTTAACATAAACTTTTATCTGACTATATATTATTCATTTTTAATAAATCTTATTAGAAATATTTTTGTTTTTCAGAACTCTGTTATTGTTTTGAGTTTTCTTTTAGCTAATTCTAATCTTGAAGCTAAAATAGAGTCTATTATAATTATTTAGCATAAAAAATAAAATATTTGTTTTTTGAAATGGTCTAATCATCTATACAAACCACTTGGTAATCTTTATACTTATTTATATAAGTTTTACTATGTTTTAAATAGATAGAAATTAGTAGAAGAAAAAAAAGAAAAAAACTATTATATAGGTATATTATTAAACATATTGATTGCTATATCAACTAACTATTGTAAAAAATTGTTATTAATTACTCAAGTTTGTAGTAATTTTATTTATAGACAAAGAAAAATATTTTATTCTTTACTTCATACATTTATAGTTACCAATGATTATCCAAAGCAAGATTCAGTACTAGAAAAAAAAATAAGATTATAAATTGGACATTATATTGATAAAAATGATTTGTCTTTGAATTTTCAATTATTTTAACTTTGATTTTTTTAAATATATATATCAAATTAATTACAGTATTTATAAAACTAGATCTTTTCTCTTTCTCAAGTTTTATCTAATAAAAGATGGTAGTAGAACTTGAATTTTAACTACTACTATCTTATTATGTTTTTGCTTTTTAAGACTCTTTTCTTTTGAGATCTTTTCTTTATAGATCTTGGCTTAGAAAGTCTTTTTAATTAAAAATAAGTACAAAATACAAATATTTTAAAATTGATATATTTATCTTTAAATCAACTTTTAGTTGAATTTTCTACTTCTATAGATCTTGTATATCTGTAAAAAAAACTTCTTTGACCTTTTATAAAATAGTTAACTAATATTGTAGGAGTTGGATACTTATTAAAAATAAGAGAGTATTAAAAAAAGTCAATAAATAGTGATAATAAAAAAAGAGTCATAAGATCTACAATGTTTTCTTTTTTTTTCTTAGAAAAAGAGAAAGCTAGAAAGATATAAGTATAAGAGAGATAAGCATATTTATCAGTTTTGGTAGATACTGAGTTGATTTTCTATATTCAGTACTCTGGTTATATTTTTGTAAGAAAACCCTACTAACACCATCTCTAAAACACTAGACTTATATCCTGAAATAACCTTGTACCTAATTAAATATTACTAGATAATATTCAATTCCTCTTAGCTCAACTCAAACACTCCTAACCCTGGCTGATAGAACTGTAGAATCAGGGATATCTCAGCTATAGTAATATATATATTATAGAGTATACTCCAAGAGCTTTATTCTAAATTCTAAAAATTCTTCTAGAGCTAAGTTATAATGCATCTAGAACTTGTAATATTACTAAGGATTCTCCTAGAGTCCACTCTGTTCTGGTCATTCTTACAATTTTCTTTAAATCTCTGATATAAAATTTCAAACATAAGTAAAGAATCTCTAGCTAAGAATAAAATTTCTAGCTTCTCTTGACATTTCTTGATATATTATCTATAAAAGCAACTTTGAGCTCTTCTTCCTCTATGAAGTCTATAGATAACATCATATCAAAAATAACCAGGAGATAACAAAGGAAAGATGTCAGAAAGATGTGTTAAAGAATAAAGGTTAGAAACTTGAAGAACTCTTCTATAAGTTTGTATTCTATCATATATTATTACTCTGGTAATACTTTTATCTTAATAGTATACTATAAAGTAATTTTGGACTTCATTTATAAGTCCAAAATCTATAAGATCATAGATAAGTTTTGATTTCTTGATCTGGTCTAATTCTAAAAACTCTAGATGTTGGGAAATATTCTAGTCCAAAAGAGTTTTATCATCATCAACTAATAGCTTAACAACAAAGATAAGTGGTAGATTTAACACCAGAGAATTGATACTACTTGAAATTCCAAAGCATAAAAGAGAATTGTTGTGTTGTTTCCAACAAGTTGTATTGGAAAGCTTTGTTTTAGTTTTCATTCCAATCTAGTATTTAAACTAGTTTTTAAAACTGTCATTGAAATATCAATGGCTGTCAAAAGAAGCAAGTATATCAGTGACAATAAAAGACATTTTTGTCAGTAAGTTCTATATGCTTTTCTCCAGTTCTGGTATTACCAGTGTAATATTGGATATTGAGTATTATAGGAACAAAGAATGTGGACAAGACTATTAAGCTGCCAATGTCACAATCTGTGATACCCCAAGTCACTTATTAGTAACAATGGTTATACAGTATTTATTTTGTAGTCACTAGTTAGTTTTTTCTAGTTTTGTTCTCAATATAGCTATACCAATCTTGATACTTTCTGTATACACTACCACCCTCTAGAATTCTTTCCCTAATACTCTCACCCAAAAGGGCCAGCACAGTGGTGGTATAGCCTGAACACTAAGGCCAAGCCCTTCTATTATCCTCTGAGACTTGACAATAGAACAAAACTTCTTACCTCTGTGTCTCTTTGTTCAAAGAAAAATCTCTCTCACTCACTTATATTATAGTCTCCTCCAAACCCAGACCCTTTTCTTGAGCACCAAACAAGAAGAGAACAAGTGTGTACAACAGAATTGAGAGAGTTATCCATAACTCTAGTTGAAAGACCTCTAACAGCCACTCAAGCCAGAGAATAATGTTTAGCCAGTCTAGAACCTTTACATAAGCTGTCTGAAGGCCTACTAAAAATCCTCCCCTACAAACTCATTACACTACCAGCAAGAGACTCTAAAGAATCTGTTATCTAGGAATCTCTATAGGGAATATCTGATCTAGAACTTTAAACCACATTATTAGCATTAGCCTGCTAGGCTGACAACCACCCAAAAAAGAGAACCCACAATATCAAGGAACCTAATCCCTTTAGTAGAGACAGTGCAAATGACCTTTGGGTATTCCTGTTCCAATACTAGATCTACTTCAGGACCTATAATGAAAAGTTCTTAAAGAATTCAAACAAAATTTTCTTTGCAATTTCTTATCTTTAGAGCATTGTACTCAACTATTTTCTCACCAATTTCTAGACTTTTTATTAAACTGATTAGCTTTTGTATAGAAGCTAGCTAATATTTTTGGTTTATATTTACCAGAAAATAATAACAAAGATACCATCATATCTATTCTCTTCCTTTCAGATAGAAAAGCAGTAAACTACTTTATCTAGTTCACTAAGTACCAAAATCACATTTGATGGAACAACTACTCTCTCTGGAAGGTAGTCAAGGATACTATCCCTCAATGTATTAGTGATGACCTTCAGTATAGCAAGAAGAATTTGTCAACCTTCAAAGAGTTCAAGTAAGTAGTATTGAAGATAGACAATAACTACTAAAAGCAACTTTAGAAAGAACAGTAAAAACAACAGCTAGTATAGACCTTATAGAGTCATTTTTCTAAATCCAGTAGGACAGATTCAAAATCATTGTACTTAGATGCAAAATTACTTTCTCTAAAAAAGTATTGGGATACTTACTAGGGATTCTCTACTAGTATCAGCAAAGTCCCTCTATACCAAACCAATTATTGTTCTCATCAAATATCCTAGATCCAAAAAGTAGACTAATACTAGCAAAGCACCAACAGTGTATAAGCCTAGGACTATGCATGTAGTATAGATAGTCAGATCATCTTATAAGGAGTTGTTCTAAACAATTGCAGGGAGTTGCCAACATGTTGTTGGGTAGATTAGCTCAAGTATAGCAACTTAGCCTAAGATGACTTAACTACATTTCTGGTCTGAGTTGACAAAAAGAACTCAATAGAGTTCTCATTCAATTCTGTATACTATACAGTCTATGCACTACTTTTCCTATACTTATTATATGACTCCATTTATGTGATGTCATATGACTTTGTAATACATTACCTGTGACATATTATATAATACTTTCTTACATTCCTTCTTGTATAATAAGTTTAAATAAAAAAAGAAAAGAAAAATAATGACTTAACTATTTTGCCAAGTTATAACATCAAATAGAACTGAGAGTCTCTCAATTCAAATCTTTGAAAAACATTAACACAGTCCTTTTACTTTCTAGGAGAACAACTGTGCAAATCTCTTCTGGGAGTCTAGACTTTGCCTAAATGCTATCTTATTACTGACCACACAAGTACTACTACTTCTTCTTATATTGTCTCTAGTATCTGGAATCTTTAAAGTGTTGTTGGACTCAGGATTTTTAGACTGTTCTCTCTTTTTCATGTTACTAGATAGTGTCATGAATTATATTGTGTTAGAAAGCATATTATTGCCAATAAAATCTATGTATGACTTGTACTTCTTGGCTAAGTTCTTTGTTATGCCCTTGGGGGGTTTCTGTATAGCCATACTCAGATACAGTTGGTTATATCACACTAATCCTTGAATAGACTGGAAAAAAGAACAACTCATGTTTTCAACCAGAAAACCTAAGCTACTACTGAGAAAAAGCAAACCAGAGCCACTAGATTAGGAACTCTAGCTACCAGAACCATTAAGTTTCAGAGCAGTACCAAAGATTGCCTTTGTTGATGTAGTAGCATACAAGTCAGTATGTAGACAAAAAGGCTCAAAACCTTTTCAGCTCATCTTGAATACAGATACTATACTAGAAATATAAGCATCACATATAGAGGAACTGTTACCAGACCTCAATAGAGTACCTAAAGAATACTATCAATTTAGTGATATATTTTGTAAGTAGCATACCAAACAGTTACCTAAGCATTGCCCTTATAACCTTTCAATAACAATGGTTGATAAAGCAGTTCTCTAATCTAGGCCAATATACTTATTATCCCTCCTAGGGCTATAACTTTTGTATGAATTCATAGACAAAATTTTAAAAACTGGAATAATCTAATCCTCTCAGTTATCTTGTAAAGCACTAGTTCTATTTGTAAAAAAAAAGAATGGAATGTTGTACTTATACATCAATTACCAAATCTTAACAGACTTATACATAAGGACTACTACTCTATTCTATTAGTCACTGACCTCCTAGATGCTCCCAAAAAGGCCTGTATTTATACTAAGATTGATCTACAGAATGTCTACTATATTGCCAATAGCGACAAATGAAAAACTGTTTTTTATACAAGATATGATTTCTTTGAATGGCTGATCATACCCTTTGGACTATCCAATATACCCTTGGCATTCCAGTGTCTGATAAATGATATTTTCTCTAATATGTTGGATATTTGTATAATCATTTATCTAGATGACATTCTAATCTACTTAGACAATCTGGCAGAGCATAGAAAATATATCAAAGAGGTCCTGAGATATTTCTGAACTAATGAGCTATTTGTATTCCTAGATAAATACTCATTTCACTAGAACCAGATAGAATTCCTTGGGTTTATCTTGAGCCTAAAAGAATTAATAATAGATATTAAAAAGGTTTGTATTATTCAGAATTGACCTATACCCTAGAAAATAAAGGACAGACAAGTCTTCTTAGACTTTATAAACTTTTATCAAAGATTTATTAATAACTACTCTGAGGTAGTATCTTCTCTTACCCAACTAACACAAAAGGGAATAGTATAGAACTGGTCAGAAAACTACTAATGCTTCTTTAATGACCTGAAGAAAGCATTCTCTTCTGTATTAGTTTTAGTATACTGGACATCCAAGGTATCTCTGATACTGGAAATAGATATGTCCAATCATGCAATTATAGTGATCTTTTTGATAATGCTAGAGAGAGAAGTCTATCTTATTACCTTCCACTCAAGAACCCTCTATGCTGCCAAACTAAATTATGATGTGTACAACAAAGAGCTGCTTGTAATTTTTGAAGCATTTAAGAAGTGATGCTACTATCTGGAAGGAGTAGTAATACCTATAGATATAGTAACTAATCACAAAAATATAGAATACTTCTCTACAACCAAGTCTTTGACAAGATACTAGACTAAATGGTCTGAATATCTGGCTTGGTTCAATATCAGTATAAGATTCTGACCTGGAAAGTTGGATACTAAGTCTGATATACTGACTCAACAATGAGTTATATATCTGGAAGAAGCAACAGTACCAAAAACTACTAATTTATCCCCCAATCTTTGCTCTATCTTTACTTCCTAACAGTTAGTATTCTGGGATATACAGACCAGTAGTGGTAACTGTTATGTATTAGACCTAAACTCATTGAACAGGAATATCAAAATGGCTTGAAAAGTAAAGAAGATACTAGTCTCTGTTGACTTGGACCAAGGGTTGCTAGATACAGATGGACTATATTAGCTGGACAAGAAAATTGTTGTGCCTGATTAGAGAGACTTACAGATATATGTACTATATGCTTTTCATGACCATATGCTAGTAGATTATCTAGGTCAGTCCAAGATACTACAACTAATCAAGAAAAGTTATACCTGGCCAAGATTAAAGGACTTTGTAATTGACTACATCAAATCTTGTAATATATACATACAGAGTAAGACCAAATATCATAGACCTTATAGATTCCTGAAACAACTACCAATATTTCCACAGCCCTAGAAGTCTATCTCAATGGACTTTATAAAACACTTTTTAGTTTTTGATAGATATACAGACATACTGGTAGTGATGGACTGACTTACTAAACAGGCTATATTTATTCTAACACATGATATATTGAATGCTAATGGATTGGCAGTATTCTTTATAACCCATATATTCTTTAAGTACAGCATACCATTGCATATCATTTTTGATCACAGCTTTGAGTTCGTGTCAAAGTTTTTCCAATTGCTAGCTATAGTATTGGATATGAAACTTTATTTCACATTAGAATACTATCCAGAAGCAGATAGGTAGACTGAGCAGACAAATCAAACCTTAGAACAGTACTTATGAGTTTACTATAACTACCAACAATCTAACTGGATCTGCCTACTGCTCCTTGCAAAATTTGCCTTCAATAATAGTCTATTAGCCACCACAGAACTCTTTTCATTTTTCACCAACAAAGGATATCATCTTTGATTGCAATTTATACCCAATTATAAACTGCCCTCTAGCATAGCCTATTTCTTTGTGTCTAACTTAGAAGAGATACATATTCAGTTGAAGCAGTTGATTGTGAATGTACAGGAATGTTACCAAGTTGCAGAGGACATGCACAGGTCAACCTCCCTTAAGATTGAAGTAGGGGACTCAATGTTTGTATTAGCAAAATTCATTAAGTTTACTCAACCCTCTAGAAAACTAGCAGAAAAATACCTAGGACCATTTGAAGTCACTAGTAAGCCTAGTATACACTCATACCAAATTTAACTACCCAAATACCTAAGGGAGATTTACTCTATCTTTGAAATATCCCAACTTGAACTGTCTATAATGAGCAATATTCCAAATTGCGTAAATACTCTACTTTCTCTAATTGTGATCAAAGAGAACCTAGAATTTGAGATAGTACAAATTCTAGATTCAAAAATTGATTACTACAGAAAAACCCTACTAATGTACTATGTACAGTAGGTAGACTATGAAGGCATAGCCAAAGAACACTTCTGGCTCAATACCTTAGATCTAAAAAATACATCTAAACTAGTATAGGATTTCCATTCTCAAAACCTGGATAAACCAGATCCCAATCTCTAATTTTTTTTAGCTATTTAGATATCTTAATGAATATTACTCATAATAAATCCTAGGTAGAAGCACTGAAAGCTATAAGGGCATGGTCTTAGAAGGGAGGCACTGTCACAACATGTGACACCCCAAGTTACTCATTGATAACAATGGTCATACAGTATTTATTCTACAGTCACTAATTAGTTTCTTTTAGTCTTGTTCTCAATATAGCTATACTAATCTTGATATTTTCTATATATACTACTACCCTCCAGAATCCTTTTCCTAATACTCTCACCCAAAAGGACCAGCACAGTAGTGGTATAGCCTGAATGCTGAGACCAAGCCCTTTTGTTATTCTCTAAAGCTTGACAACCAATCTGTTTTTGCTTTGTTTTTTTGGTAATTCCTTTCCATAACCAGTTCTATGAAAAAATGTTAATAATCTTTATTAATAAGAGAAAAATTACTTACAAATAATGACTGAAAGCCAAATTCATTTTCTATAAGAAAACTCATCCAGGATATATTGAACTATATTTTGAAATTCATCCAATAACTTGATTTCCATGAGTTTTTGTGCCTTGATGATAGACTTGTCCCTTCTAGAAATAGGAACTATACCACTAATCCTTGAACATCTTGTAATCAACCTTGTAATCAATCTTCTGAAATGCTTTTTACATTCTTAAATCAATTTCTCTCCTATATCTCTTAGCTTCTCTCTATTTCTAGGATTTCTATTTGATAAAAAGAGATCAGTAAATGCTTCAATAAAACCTTTTCTTTGATTCATTACCTAGATCATAAACTATTAGATAATTGATTGAAAAAAACAAAAATAAGAATGCACAATTGCAAACATAGTATCTTTGAGAATAATTCTCTTTTACAAAGCTTGAGCAGCAATAGTTCAAAGATTATAATAAAATGAATTCTATAATATTCTGTTAAGCCACCATTCATAAAAAACATTAAAATAAACATTTATCTCTTGAGGACTGGTAAGAAAACTGAGGTTATTATAAAAATCTTACTTTTATTCTTCCAAAAACCATAAGCTATATTAGCAACCATTCCATATACAATATCTTCTTCAAGTTCATTGTTGTCATAAAGAGCTTGGAATACTATAAAGGGAGTTTGCATACAGATAATGTTCTTTAATTCAAGTTGTAATATTCTGTCTTAGAGGTACTACTTTTTTCTCTCAATATACACTAATATCTCTTCTTAGTATTTGTAACTCAAAGAGTATACACCCTTATTCACAGTTACTAGCTCTTCTCACTGACATCTAGTACACTTGGTTGAAAAGCTCTCTGAAGTATCATTACTTAATCTTATAAAATGCTTTAATCCACTCTATTCTAAAGCTTGCCCAGGATACAGGTTGTTAGACAGCTTTTCTAATCATGTCTCTTTTTATTCTTGTGATTGTTCTAAGAAAAGCACTATTAAGGCTCATTTTCAGTCTTTTGACTGTCTTTATCATAAAGCTTCTACTGATCCTTTTATACTTGTCATTGTTACTGACACAAGTGACATTCCTCCTAGGAATATATAGGCTGTATCTACTGCTCACTTTTGGAGACTAGAAGAACAGATATTATCATCCAAGATACTTATAGACTATTCAACAGCTCTGGATGCAAAGTTGTTTACAATTAGGTTTAGTGTTGTTAAAACCACTTTCTTTGATATTAAGTACATTATACTCATCACTAACTCTCTAAGTGTGGCTAGAAGAGCAGTAGACACTTTTGTCTATCAGAGTAGACCTACTCTTTTGTAGTTGTATATGCTCTTAGAGACTTCTTTACTAGTTACTCAAACCATTCTATTGACTTCTGGGATTGCCCTAGTAAAGCCTAATAGTCTTTTCACTTCTTGGTATATAAAAATGCTACCAACACTCAGATTGCTACTAGTTGATATCCATTTACTTCTTTTAATACTCTTTGTTCTAAGAATACTACTTTATGTTTAAATATCTAGAGAACTTCCTTCAACTATCTCTTATACCAAGATTGTTACTTCTTTTTCTTCAAAGATAGTAATATATAAGCCCCTCCAGCCCTTCTATACCAAAGGTAGTAGCTGGCTTTTGTTTATTGGTGAGTCAGCCACATTGTATACCAGGGCAACTCAAGTTATTTTCAACCACATTCTTATTAGAGAGTTCAAATAGTGCTTTTTCCCTGTAGAGTGTACTTAGTATCTATATGACCATTACTAGGTAGAAACATATTAACATATATTTGCCAACTGTTGTTGGTTTATTTATACTTTTTTGATTGATCCATTGCTATTAGTCAAAGACTTTGTGAAGTTCTTGAAAAAGTACTCCAGTACATTTGCCTTTACTCTCTAGAATCACTTGGCTCTTAAGCCTTCATAAGCTTTCTTGGTTTTTCTTTTTTATTTCTATAGATAGTTTCTTAGTTTTATCTTTTTCAGTTTCTCTTAACTCTGTATTCTAGGCATAATAGGTCATTAGACCTAAATATGTTATTTGAAGATTGGTTACAAGCAACCTATATCTAGTTTTCTCTTTTCTCTTAGATTAGATTTCTTTTCTGATACTAATAGTATTTTCTGTCAGTGATAGGACAGCTATGGTCTCTAAGGCTCAAGTAGACTATTTGTTGTAAATAGTCTGCTATAGACTATGATCAAGCACTGTGTTATAAATTTTTGAACAAAAAAAAAAAATCTAGTTGTAAACTAAAAAGACCAATATTAGAATAGTTAAGTATCATTTTATCAAACTGAGTCTCTTTATCAGGATTTAAATAAATATTAACAAAAGAGAAAGTATAATTATAAAAACTATCTTGTACAAAGTATTTTCTATCTTTCTATATATAAACTATTGTCCAAACTTCACAAGAGATATAAAGAAGAGGTTTTTTACATAAATATCCTTGTTGAATTTAAGTTTCTTGTTCAGATCTTGTAGTCCTAGATTGTATAAGAACTTTGTAGTTATAGCTTGAGCATTGGATAATTTTCAAACATTGTTGTATAAATTTGAATTCTTCTTGTTAACAAAAAGCCTTTTTCTATCCATTCTTCTGGTTACAACCTCTCTTTACTTCATAAGTCTAATGAATAGATGGTCACTTTCCTTCAATAAGTTCAGCCTTAGTAAAATTCCACTCAAAATGGCCATTAGAAAAATAAGAGTATGATTTTACTAATGTTATTGGTAATAGATTAGTTAATGGAACTGGAGTAGAATAGAAAAGTTCAGGAATATGTTATACTACTGAAATGTTTTGGACTAAAGGCATTGAAAGAGACTAGGAAGAGAAAAAAGAATATAGATTGACTAATGTTATAAGTGGTAGTTTAATAAGTAGAACTAGAGTAAAAAACTTAAAGATATAGTAAACTACTGGCATAGAAAGCTAAAAAGATTGAATAGAAATATTTAAAAATAAAAATGATAGAAAGGACTGTAAAGGAAAATAAGAGTATGTTTGAGTAAACAACATAGGTAGTAGTAGAACTAAAGTAGAATAGACAAATCTAGGATTATATTAGACTGGCAAAACAAACTGGAAGGGCTGTAAAGGAATATTTGAAGCTGAAGACAATAAAAAAGACTAGAAATTTTGTTGTAAATTCAAAGACTGGAAAAATTATATCATAGATTAAAGTACTTAAATCAAAGCTTAAATATTAGCTAGTTCTATAAAAAAGTATAAGAAAAAAATTAACTAAGAAAAAGTATAACATACAAAAAGATAATTTTGTTTCATTTTATACTAGTATTAAAGAATTTTCTTGAGATAAATTCAAGAAGTATTGTAAACAATGTTTGAGAATTTTCTAAAATGGGAAAACTTAGCAAATGGCTTTTAGAAAAACTATAATTTATAAATAAAGTAGAGCTAAAAACACAATATTTGGGTTGAAGTTTTAGAAATAATATAGATTTGCAAAATTTTACAAATTCAATATTGGTCTTTATATAGTTGGACCAGAATATAGTTAAAAATAAAACTTGAAAACTTTATTAAAGAGATAAATAGATTATAAGACTACTCAGAGATCATCAAACAACCAAGAAGCCAAAAATCTAATAAAGGAAACCAAAAAACATGGTAAAGTTGCTGGTATGATAGTGATATATCTCTAATAAAATGACCAACTCACTTGTAAAAATAATTTTTATTTGAATAGGTTGTAAGGTTATCCAAGACTACCAGAAAAAACAAAAACAAATATACTAGGGTGCTTTTTTTAGAAACTTGACAAAGTTCTTGACCAATGGTAATAGATTGGTCAAGGGAGTATAAGTAAACTAACAACAGTTGGCAAAGATATATTAACATATTTCTATCTGACAATAGTTATATAGACACTAGTACTCTACAAGAAAAAAGCACTTTCTGAACTTTCTAATGGAAATATAATTGAGAATAACTTGAGTCATTCTAGTATACAATATACCAATAAAGGAAAGCCAGCTGTTACCTTTGATATAGAAAGGCTGAAGAGGTTTACAATTACTACCTTTAAGAGAAAAGAAATAATGACCTTAGTATAAAAAATGGTTGAAGAAAGTTCTCCAGGCATCTAGATATGAAATAGTACTCTTAAAACAAAGAGTGTTGAAAAAAGTAAATTGATTTTATACTGATTAGTCTACTTTTAAAATGATTATAACTTTTTAGAACAACTTTGTCCTAGATATACAAAAGAAGTGCAAATAAAATTTGTGTATATAATTTCTATAAAGTGGTCTTTTGTCATAATCTTTTTTACTTTGGTTACTGTAATAATCTACCATATACTTCTAGAACATGTCAAAAGGATCAAACAATGTTATAGAAACAAGAATACACTGATACAAGTCATTAACATATATAAGACAGATATCAAAAAGATAAAATTGGATTAAGAAAGAGAACCTACAATTGCCAAGTAGTTCAATATACTATATTGGACACTTATAAATCATATAAAAAATAAGCAAATGTAATTTATAAATGATTCAAATACTAGCAAAAAAAAATTATTGCCTGTTAAAAAGCATACTTTAGTCAATTTCATTGTAGAGTCTACTAATTAAGGATTTTCTCTTAATTATAATAACACCAAAAAATATTCCAATATTCTTCTTTAGACCAGAAAAGAACCCAATAATGGGAATATAAAAGATTACAAGAGTAATATAACAGGTCAAAAAAACAAAATCTCCAAGCTATTTTACAGTTGTATACAAACAAGTAAGCACAAAGAAAATAAATCAGAAAAGAGAGAGCTCACAAGTGAAGATGAATAGTAGATTGATTTAATGAAAACTAGAAAAAAATACTATTTTTGGTATTCTCTCAAAAAAACTCTAATTGATTGTAGATTTTAAAGGTATACATTTGTCTCATACTATAATACTACTTTTCTCAAACTAGTCTAGTAGCCTGGCTTGCTGTCAATACAACAGTACTGTCTAGAACTTCCATGCTCTTGTATAGGCTCTACTTTAACTAATTGTATAGTTGGAAACCTACTCTAAAAACATATAGTGAGTAGTTAAAATCCTAGTCAAGTGAATGTTCAAGTTCTTTTCAAAGTGAGATATTCTCTTGAGAGATGTTTTGTATAGGTTTTTTTATAAAGAAAAGCAAACAGACAACTCAGTTACTTAAAAATAGTAGTAGAGCTCTAAAGTAACAAAAAGAAAGAGATAATAGAGATAACTTGTTATTAGGCCCTTTTGTACTACTAGAGTATATATTAGAATTACAAATTATAGAGTCAACAAATAAGAAAACAAGAGAAATATTCTAATGGCCTATTATAGCAGGAAGTAAAATAATAAGATAGGGTCTTCTTTCAATTATATAGCCAGTGCTTTTCATTTCTCCTAATCCTTCTATTTAGTCTTCTCTTATGTCTATTCATCAAATCCAATCTTCAAGTATGGCTCAAGATATTTTTATCAATCCTCTCAATTCCAACTTTTTTGATTTTTCTATCTAATTTTTCAATACTTCTAATCTTCTTTCTTATTTCTAGACATTCTCTCCTTTTTAGATATTCTAACAGTATTGCCTTCAAAAGAACTGCTTTGATATTTCTAATTATAGTAGTTATCAAAAGTAATTGCCAAGATCTGATAGTAACTCTAAACCCTAATCTATCAAGTAAAACAGTTGCTAAGCTATAATGTCATTTTGTCAGAGGATACTAGCCTCTCTAAGGTTCTGATTGCTCTTGAGAGCACTTCTAGAGGAAAAATCTAGGTTGTGTTTAATATAAAATGACTGGACAGACTTTATGAGGTTGGTATAGTAGTAATCACAGCTACTATTTTGCTACTTGAGTAGTATATACAAGTCCAAGTCTAAATGTCTAGTGGTTGTATTTGAAGAGTTACATTCACTTCTTAAGCTGGGTTATAGTATAGTTCTTGTGATAAATATCATGTATTTTATCTAAAAAGACTGTCTGGCATAACACTAAGTTTGAACTTATAGAATATTAATGGGTATTTAATCTTCTAAACTATTGGCACAATAAACTATAAACTCATTAAAGCAAGTCTTTTGATATATAATATAGGATATCTCTTAATCTAGAGGCAGTTAAGGGATAGTTTAATCTTATAGAAAAATTTGTGGTAAAGACTAGTATACTACTGAAGAACATGTATCCAATGGATAAAAGTGGATTTCTATCTATAAATCAGAGACAAAACAGAGTTGTAGAATGATGAAAAACAAAGACTCAATATAAGCAAAGAAGTAAAGATTGTAAAAATGTCATAGCTCTAGTTACTATATATGCAGATGGATTTTTCTTACCTTTTTTGATTATTTTTAAGAGTTATAATTTTATGACTAAATAGGGTGATAATAATATTTTAAATACTGTATATGTTGCTTTTATAATATAAGGATATTATACAACTACTTATCTGTATCTTTAGTATTTTTTATTCTCTAGATAAATAAACTGATAGTAAACATATACAAGAGTGGATTGAAAAAATATTTAATAAATACACTGAGAAGAAAACTAATAATTAGTCTTGTATTCTCTTTTTTAATAAACATAGTTTATACTACACTATAGAGGTTATTTAGTTTATCTATGTCTATAACATTATTCTACTAGCCTATCTTTCTCATTGTATTTATGTTTTTCAAGGTCTTGATATAACATGTTTTGGAAAAATAAAAATAGTCTAGAAAAAAGAAATCAGTAATTTACTAGAGTCTTTAGTCAAGTATATCTTTGTGTTTTTGATTGCAATACTATTCTTATAGTTTTCTTCTGAATAGAAATCTAGTTCTTCAACCATAATATTATCACTCTATAGAAAATGATACCAAGTATCTCTCATTCTATTCAAGGATCTTTTTTTTTTCTACAGCCAAGTTCTATATGTACTATTATTGCTACTCACAGAATTTACTTAGTAATATTATTTGATATCAAAGAAAGTATACATACTTTACCAGAAGAGTGTTCTATAACCTCAATACATAACTACTGTTATATTTCAGACCCTAATATTAATCCTAGCTTGTATATATCCTCAAAACAAGTTTGATCAATACATTTTGTAATAATGTTAACCTTAACTAGGTTTCTTCTACTCTCAAAAGCCAAGCTTATCTTAACAGATGCAAATTAGTTTATTTTGGCCTTTATTATTGATAATCTCTTTACTTTTCTTCAACTAGATTAGAATTTTTGTTTTGATAAAGCAACAAAATATGTTAGTAAATAAGACTGGAAAACTCATTGTTAGAACTTACAAGAAAGTTTATGCTGTATTTATAATATTGTTATTGTTATGCAAATAATAATAGAGTAAGCAAATGCCTAACTGGTTCTTTAGTATATGATCCTAAAAAAGTTGAATGAGTTATTTTAATTGAAAAAGAACAGAAAAAAGAATGATTGTTTTATCTTATTTAATAGAAAAGGGATTGTACTGACTTTTAATTAGTTTGGTAAAGTAATAAAGCAACAAAAAGAGTACAGAGAGCAGCAACAGACTTAAAAAAAAAAACCACCAGTTACAAGCCCTGAAAAAGAATATCAAGGCTATGATAGAAATTTGATAGGAGGTTAAAAAAATCATAAAGAAGCAGTTAAAAAATAGTAGACAGAGTATAAGATGTTGGAGACTAGTAATATCTATAAAAAGAAATAGCCAAAAAAGTCTACAAGATTTCTTTAACATAAAGTAGAGATAGAGTTTATATTTGAAAAAAAGCAGAAAAAAAGTAATAGTAACAGTGATGAACTAAACAAGAAGTAGATGTACATGTTATATACTTGTTATAATTATCAATTAGTTATATCTGACTAATGACATGCTTTTTTTCAAAATTAATCTCTATAAATTTGACAACTTGTTCAATATATCCAGTATTATGGATTTAGAATACTTAATATATGTATTTAAGATTTGAAAAAGATAGTTGCTAGTCATGTGTCTTACATTGTATTAGTAATAACAGCTTTAACTTGAGTCTATGTAATAGAAAGAGAAGAGTTGTTATCTCAATAAGAAACATCTAAGATCTTCAAAAACAACCTGGACTGTAATAGATAAGGCTCTACCACAGTACTAGCAGTTAAGCTAGCAACTTTCTTAAGCTACTGCTTGATAATCTCTAGCTCTATTGCTAATGTAACAAAGTTGGTAGATATGGAGACACTATTCCATGTCTTATATACTGACTCAACTTTTAACTTGGAGTGAGCCTCAACTAAGCTCCTATTTTAAAACTTAACTACAGTACTAACATTAGCTACAACAATCTCTACAATAAGAGCACTGAGTAAAATCAAACACTTAATATCTTATAGGTCTATATATTATCATTTTAGATACTCTTAAAATAGCAGAATAAATAACATCTTTTTTGTTAGAAAAAGCACTTATATCAAATTCAGACTAATACATAGCTAAAACCTTCTTTATAGGAAGATCAGAGAATATATCACAGAAACAAAGAAGGTTCTTATACTCTGGATGAACAAAAGCTGGGATAAACCTTGGGATGGACTGGAAGTTTCCACTATATACCATTTGGGCAAAAAACTTAAATACTTGCTTAAATACCTAAGGGATGGTAGCCACCTTTGTAGGAGTAGGCTTAACAGTAACTATCTTAGCTGGCTAAGAAAGAAATAGTGCTTTTAAGACTACCATTGCTGGTAGTGGTACCTTTTGAGAAAGTGCAAAAGTGTTAGTAAAAGGAGAGAGCCTTTCTTTGCCCTTGTCCTTTTTGTTAGTTATAGTAGTAAAGAAAGCTTTCTTTACTACTAGTAGTTTATCAACCACTATCTCCATATCCAGAGATAACTCCTAAGATGAATTAGAACTATAAAGGGTTTTTATTGTTTTTACAAGAGACAGAGTGTCAGCTTGAGATAAAATCTTACAGTGATCCTATCCTACTACTGATATAGCTTGGAACAAATACTATATAATAGAATCTGCTCCTATAATAGAAAAAAATTGTTTAATAAAATAGCTCTCAATAGTATGTTTCTGAATAAAATATGTAATATACAATACAAACAAAGTAAGAACTCTAGCACCAGTCTCTAAATAACTAGGGTAACCTAAAAGAAATATGATACAATAGTTACTATTCTAGAAATCATAATCATATGTGACAATATCACTTATTACTAGTTGTAATACCTAAGATAAGTTGTTGCTATTATGGATAACTAGTATATTATAGTTACTTATCACATCATAGGTACCTAACCCTATACTACCATCTCTTACCTGGGAAAATAACTCAGCCATTCCATAGTATATACTATGAGGTATTCAACTAATTGACATAGGAGTCTAGAGAGCAAAGGCCACCCCAAAGATAATATTTCTACTCAGAAACAACCTAGTCATTCTAATTCATAAAATGTGTTCTCCCTTTAGGAAAGAGAGTAGCAAAGAGCTAAAGAGGGACAACTTTGTAAAAAAGCTTGCTTATAGTAACTCTTGAGATAGTAGATATTCTAGGACCAGAACTAACCTTTTTTTCAAAGGTAAAAAAGAGCTTAGAAGATACTTTCTTAGAGTTTTCAATAGCAGAAACATTCCTGGAGAAGCATCTGATAGTGTAACAAGCATGCAAGCATTTTCTAGAGTAAACATATTTGTCAGCTCTAGAACTGGTGCAAGAGATGACATTGAGTGAGTCTAGAAACTTACCAGTACTGGAAAAGATAGCCTAAGGACCAAAGGAATAAGTATTAGTAGTAGACAATTTATTTTAAATATTCATTTTAACTATAATAGCAGTTATAGGGAAAAAAAAATAGAAAAAGTTGGGGTTAAATAAAGGTAGTAGTAGTAGTAGAAGAGCAGCTACTACTAGAGTCTTGAAAGGACTACCAGAGTCATTAACATCTATAGAAAATGAAGTTTAATAAAGAAGTTATATAGAAGAGTATAGACTAACATATATCTATGAAAAAAAATTCTTAGCAATATTGTTAAAAGAAGTATATATTATAATCTTTACTTTATATTTCTTATTAGAGTTATTTCCAGTATTACTATCTAAAAGGTTTTAAAGAAATGTTTAGTCTTACTTAAGATTTAAACATAATTAGCCTAACTAAGAGCAACAGTATTAGACTAAAGATAATCTAGGTAACTTTACAAGAATAACACTAGCTACAATAAAAGATATTGGATATAGTATCAGAGAGCTTAAAATAAACATTATAAGCAATCCCAAGAACAATAGAACTGATAGTAAAAACAAAAAAAAGCGGAATAAAAACAAGAACAAGGTCAAGACTAGTTTAAATAGAAACTACAACCTCAACTTTACATATGAAAAAAAGTAGAAATAAATTAAACCATGAGGAAAAATACTAAAGCCATTTGAAAAAAAAGCAACAAAAAAACAAAAAAAGAGATACTTAATTAAAAAAAACAAATAAATAAAATTCTATCAAAATAAAAATAAAAGAATAGTAAGAACACTAGTTTTTAGTAGAAAAGAAAAAATAACAGATGTTTTATACTAAGAAAAAGTAAAGAAAAAAAGAACTTCCAAAAATTTTTAAACTTTTTGTAACTATTCAAGAGAGTATACAAAACTGAATATAAAAGGATAGGGCTTAGTCAAATTTTTAGGTAATTGTTTCTACACTTTCTCTTTTTACTCAAATTTACTTAATTTACTCAAAAATTCTACAAAATTTAGATAAATTCATAAAAAATTTTCAAAAATTATAATTGACTTTCTTTTTTTTCTTCTTATTTTAATAGAATTAAAAAGATAAATTTAATCATCAAAACCCTCCTCTTTTCATATTCAACCCAAATTGGATATATAGAAAGAAAGCAAATATATACAAATATACTGTGATAGTATTAGCTTATTGACTTCTTTGTTTTTGATTACTATTCTTTATCTCTCCTCTTTGCTCTTTTACTCCTTTACTCTCTCTATACCTTGACTAAATACCAGGTCCTAGATGTAAAGGGAATAGTACTCTATAGCTATAGTGTAGAGTGTAGTTGGTATAACTAAGCTCAGGTCTATTCTCTTAGATAGACTGTTTCCTTGAGTAGTGCTATAGCAGTATACTTGTATATTTTTCTATTAGTAACCTAGTGCTCGGGATCTATTATGATCTTTATATATAAAGAAATAACAGCTGTTCATTAAAAAAGTTATTTAGAGTAGAGATCTTCTTTTTAAAAGTAATACTATACCTTTATTCTTAGAGTAATTATAAGTAAAACAACAAGACAGTTGTAAGAGATAGATTATATTGAATTAGAACATAAAAAGAGAAGGACTGAGGAGCAAGCATAGCAAAATCTCTATTATATCCTTCCAGCTTCTGTTTTAAATAGAAAAAAAAAAAAAATTTCACTTGACTTCTGCATATATTCTACAAAACTTGATTTATACAGACATTAACTTACTGAACAGTAACAAAAAACAACTTAGGAACCTAGAGCATAAATCATAGTAGTAGAAGCAGAGAGACAAAGACAGATAGAAGAGATTCAAATCAACTAAATAATGGAAAAATGGAGAAATAAAAATGTAGATGCTCTTGATTATAAAAAGTAACAGAGAGAGGGTGCTGGAGATCTATATATAGACAGAAACATACAGAAAAATCTCGTAAAAGTTATGAGTAATTTAAGTACTGCTACTTAATAGGTTTTAACTAGATATTATAAAATATTGAAAATGAAAATATTCAAGAATATATAATTTAGGTATAATAGTTTTTCTATACTAAAACTCTATATACTCAAGAGTTCAACTATAACCAAGAAGCCATTATTGAAGATGACATTCTACTATTTGTTTTTCAGCCTACATATTATTTATTTGCTAGCTAACCATTTCTAAAGGCTGATATACAGTATATTAACTTGGGCATGTTGTCTATTATCTGTCCTCACTGTTATACTCTTTACTTTGACTGTAAAAAACTTATATCTTTATAGGTCAATTATCCCAAGTTTGGAATATGTTATTTACAAGAACAAATCTAGCTGCCATCTCTGCAAGCTCTAACTAGTAACAATATTCAACAGTATTTACAATAACTTCAGTAGAAGTGAAAATCAACAACTTTGTTACTAGACAGTCAAGTCTTTACTATTTCAAGATCCAAGGTAAACTGTATCATCTTACAGATACTTTCTTCTCTTATGGTGATTATGATCCTGTTTATGCATAAATCTATATCTTGAACACAGCAGAACAGTTGAATATCAGAAGGAACGATAACAGAAACCTTGATTCTATAGTAATAGATGACATTCAGACAATGCTCCTAGATACCCATCTATATATAGATCAATATTGTTATGCTTATAAACTTATTAGAAAAAAACCAGTTGATAAACAACAAGAAATTAGAATTAGGCTATATGTTGATTTACAGCATGATCCAAGAACTTATAATCTACCTACTATTGAAGAGATTGCAGTTATCATTCCAGAGAAAGAAGTTTATTATACAATGGATAATAGAGATGTGGTATTACAGACAAGAGGAGAATGACTTGAATAAATCAGCCAAAACAGTCCTTTATATGCTGCTCTCCATTATGTTTTGTTATTTCCAAAGGAAGAGAATGAATGGCATCCAAGAATTCCAATCCATGGTACTCAACTGAGAGAATGAAAGGAAAATGAAAGACAGAGAAATAAAGAAGAATAGGCCTACTCACAGGTAGTTTTTGATAGATGCTACTATGCTTATTGTCTTCATATTAAAGAAGATCCTCAGCTACCTTTCTTTTATAGTAAAAAGTTATTCCAGCAGTTTGCTGTTGATACATGAATAAACTATGAACAGAAGAGACTGAACTGGACTAGAATATATTAAAACATTCTCAGATCTGAGCTTTACCAAAGACTATAGGATGTTACTATATATGATAGACATGATAGAGAAACTGCCAATCCCAAGTGACCAGAAATTGTTCAGAGTCTTTTTCTTGGACAGACAATCACTGATTATCCTGACATTATATTATAGATTTTTGAGTAGAAGAAGAAAACACTTCTTAAACTCATTGACAGTAGTTTCTTTGGTACTTCTGTAGCTTATATTTATAATATTGAGTTTTAGAAAAAAGGTCTCTTTCATATCCATTTGCTTATCTTTTACAATCTTAAGATTGTATTCAAAATTCCTATTATATCAACTCTATGATTTCAGCCCAGCTTTCTGATCCTTAGCTTTAACTACTTCCCTATGTAAAAGTTACCAAGTACATGTTGTATGGTCCATGTAGTACTGATAATCCCCAAGCCAAGTAAGTATATAGTCAATAGACAATATAGTAAACACTTTCCCAAAGACTATAGAAAGAGAACAGACTAGACTGAGGATAGTTATCCACTTTATGCTAGGCCTGATAATAGCTTGGTATTTGAATGTAATAGGACCAGGTATACTAATCAATATATAGTCCCTTACTGTTCTCAGCTTTTTTTTCTCTTTGATTGTCATATCAATATAGAGATCTCTACTGGATTGGGAACTA